>Ga0315905_10005658_pt1 | contig 12732 bp, 15 predicted proteins | sample LakEriMetagenome_5_FD_203522 | JGI IMG/M metagenome (GOLD analysis project Ga0315905, IMG submission 203522) | Freshwater fungal communities from buoy surface, Lake Erie, Ohio, United States - Buoy 4 MA121 | ecosystem: Environmental > Aquatic > Freshwater > Lake | place: USA: Lake Erie, Ohio... | reverse complement strand
ACTCCGATCGCGCGACTGACTCGAATCCTGTCTGCCTTTCCCGTCGGGCAGCACGCGCCGACGCGCTCCGTTGACCTGCCTAGCCAGCTTGAGATGGGGGAGATTCGTCCCGAAGGAGGACACGAGCGGGCCTTGCATCCAGAGCCCGAGGACATCTTTGCGAAGACGGTGAGTCTGGTGAACAGCAGAGCATACCAGAAGGCCGCCCCCTTTACCTCTGCAGGCTTAATTAAGCGGCTGGAAATGATCAAGAACGCTGGTCTGCCGCCCCTCCGTGTCGTGCGACTGAGCACGCTGATTGAGCTGGGCCGCATCCCGCTCAGCACTGAAGGACACGCGGTGGACGCATTACAGGAGTTCACCCGACTAGTGAACGCCCATCGAGCAGTCGAAGGGCGTTCACCGGATCAGACTGCTGGACTTCGACTGCTGACCTCACGTTTACACGCACCGCTTATCGTCTTCTTCAGCCACAGATGGGCGAGACCCGTAGAAGGTTTTCCCGACGGGCCGGAAAACACAAAGGCAAGGGCGCTGATCCATTGGGCCAAGCAGGAATTGTGGGAGCGTCGGAAGCAAACCGAAGTGGTGGTGCGGGGCGTTGTGACGATCTGGAACAGGGCTGTGGAGGAGGGTGAAGGCTGGAAACTTGTCATTGCCCACGTGTTTTTGGTCATTATACTTGCGATCGTTTTGGTGGCGTGGGCTGTCGGGAATTGGTGGGTCTGTCTGCTCATACTCCCGGGTGTGCTTTTATATGCCGCCTGTCAAGAAATCGGCTCGCGAAGCGAAGCGTGCAGGAAGGCCGCGATAAAAGTGACTGGGCGGCATGCCAAAGAGGTCGAGGACGAGGTTGCGTCCTATATCGCCCATCTGCCCACCGAGGTGTTGTTCTTCATTGATTATACCTGTGTGGACCAGCAGAACCCCTCTGCCGAGGTCGGGGCGATTCCGGCTTATGTTTCTTCCTGCTCTGAAATTCTCGCACACTTTGATGAGATGTATGCGCAACGAGCTTGGTGCCGAGCGGAGTTGATGCTGGCGCATGCCTTCACGGGAGAGATAAATCGGAAAAAGTTCAAGAGGATTGTGCGCTCTATTGAACTTCAGAAGCGCAGCCGGGCTGATGATCGCGATTGCGCGTCAGAGTGCGGCACGGTCTGTGGAATGTGTCGCGATGCATGCAAAGAATATGAGGGCGGAAACTGGATCAGTGTAATCCAGTCGGGGGTTCAGCCTGGATCCCGTGCCAATAGCAGTGAGGAACTTCTCCTGCTAGACCCTACCGAGGGTCATGTCACCGAAATCACGGACATGCACGTCATCACTCGACTCAAACAGTGTGCCGAGGCGAGTTCCTCCTTCACCTGTGGGGTTGTGTATCAGGACATTCTCTCAGATGTGATTCGTGATCTAATGTCAAACTTTCCGGTGGCAAAATATTGTTTTGGCTGGAATACTGATGCAATGTCGTGCTGGAATGTGGCGATAAACTTCATCCAAGTCATAAAGTTGCCCATTATTGTGGTGTATTGTGTTGCTCTGATCCCATACTCGCTCATTGTCTTCATATATGCGATGGCATTGTGCGCCCCCTGCATCGCGCTGTCTGGAAAACGGTCGACACAGGTGGGGAAAAGCCACATATTTCTACGCGATCGGCACACATATCAGTGGGGATATCATCCATGGGGGGAGGGGCCAGTCGAGCATGTGCATGTCGCCGCGCAGACTTTTCGCATCGGCATTCCGCCAGGTTCTGTCCCAGGACAAGGCATGAGCGTCAAAGTGCCTTTGGGCTTTGCGCAGTCTGGGCAAACGCGCGTCATCGTCGTTCCTCCTCTCGGTCAGGCATTTGTCGATGTGCCACTTAATGCGGCGGATGCTTTGCCGGGCCAGGGACAGACACTGCTGCAAGTTTTGGTGCCGCATGGTATGCGTGGCGGCCATACACTCCTGGTGCAAACACCGTCGGGCAGGATGCAGGTGGTGATCCCGCAAGGCTTGAAGGAGGGAGAGGCGTTTCAGTTCTTGGCTGCCACGTTTTCCCCTCCTGCCATCGGCCCTCCTCCGCCGTTCCAAAGCGGGCCTCCTCCGCCGTTCGAAATTACACCTCCGCCGTTCGAAAGTGGGCCACACCCGACGGGCACAGGTCGTCTGACATCAAACTGAAAATGCTGCTGGGCCAGTAATCCGTCCCGATCAAGCAGTATGCACCCTGAAATCGACGGTTTGAAGGAACGAGTCTGCAAACTTGAAGTCGCAAGGGCGCTAACTCTTGAGCATGAGCGACTCCAAGCTGCATCACCGAGACCTCGCTGCAGCGTGGAAGAGCACTTTCAGGTCTTTCAATTTCAGCTGGCGCGCTCCCCTGTGCGCCGCTCTTACCTCGGCACCACCCTTGTTTGCTGAAAGGGTCAATGCCTTGGTGGGGAGGGAGACAAAATCTTTCGCGCAGATGTCATGTATCAGAGAGAGAAAGAGAGAGAGAGAGAGACGTTTATTGACAATCAAGAGAGTGTGTTGTTGATTGGACCGAAGTTAAGTACCTTTGCTACGCGCATGCAGCTCCTCGGCAGCCTTAAGAGCGGCCGGATTACATACACATGTACGCACACATCGGAGGTCTAGCGATCCTGCATATCTCTACACGTACGTTTATTAGTACATTGAAAGAGAAGGAGAATGTTGCTATTTCCGGAATCCGGACCTAAAAAGAAACTTTCGGGTAACGGCTTCACTAAAAACCGCGACCCCGGAATTCGGTCTGCGACCCCGGAATTCGGGTCTAAAAAGGACTTTCGGGTAACGGCTTCACTAAAACCGTGACCCCACACCTACGCTCAATCGTCTTTAACGTCCAACGGCACATGGCCTACTTCGCTATTGGACCATTGGTACTCAATTCAGTAAACTCTACACACCGCATTGGATACGCCGTGTGTGTCTCTGTGTATGTGTGTGTGTGTGTCTGTCTGTCTGTCTGTCTGTCTTACCGCAACGGAGGAAGAGAAAACGGAGGAAGAGGAGGAGGAGGAAGAGAAGGCAACCTCGTCAATGTCGGTGTCTGGGAATATTGCAACAGCCAAATGCTCCACATACGAGGATTAACACCCAGCAGCTCCTAACAACAGCAAGAATGCAGACACGTTATCGACGTGTGTGTTTGTCGTCCGTGGAAACCGTGTCAAAAACTCATGCGGGTGGATAGAGGGAAACACACGTCATATTCATTGACCAAACAGTACCACGACCAAGGTGATTTGTCGCGGTGTCATCGCTTGACAACGGTCTAAGACATCTTGTACAAGATTTCCAATGTTTGTGGGTGCTAGAACCTTGATTTTGTCTGCCTCTTTTTGCAAGTCATCCAGAACTTGATTCTGAACAGACACCAACACACGGACACACAGACATAGAATACACAACCTATGTCCCTACACGCACACACGCACGCACACACGCACACGCACACACACGCATCGGATCAACGTCGCTACTGACAGCAAGGGCCTTTTCCCCCGAGACGGGCATCGCGCCCCCATGCTGCTCGCTACTGCCCGAGTAGCCTCCCATGGTCTCTGTACCAGCCAATGCAGTCTGGATGCTCGCGAGCATGAGCCTGCTCAAGAGCTTTTCCCTCAGATTTTCGCGGACAGTGCTGTGTGCGGTGTCACTCTGCATCGTGCCAGGCACCCGCACACACCACCGCCTGCTGCCCAGCAACGCACACCACACCTGTCAGCGCCCGCGCACACCACCACTTGCCGCAGCAAACAGCTCGCCTGCACGCCCCCCGAGCTCGCTCGCACCCCGCGGGCCAACGGCCGGGACCCCGTCTGGGCGACCGCGGCGCCCCGGGGGAGCCCATCTCGCACCGCGGCGAGCCGCGCCCCCCGGAGCAGGGGCGCTGTGCCTTCCATCGAGCTCGCGGCAGGGGCGCACATCGTGCACGATGTGCGCCCCTGGGCTGCCGCCCCGCGCCGGCGCCGGGCGCCTGCGGGGCGGCGCTGCAAAGTGGCCGCGGGCACGGTCCGCAATTTGTGGCAGCTCCGAGCTAGGAGGTCCTCGTGCAGCTGCTTTAGCTGGCAGAGAGGGGGGGGCATCCAGGTGGCGGGATCCTGGAGGTCGTTGCCCGTCCTGCTGGTTCCAAGTCTTGTAGGCATCCTGAGTGCCCTTCTTCAGCAGTGCAGATGCGATGTGGTGGTCGACGTGCTGCTGCTGGAGCACGTTTTGGTTTGCGAGTTGCACCTGGCTTCAAGTACTGCAGCCGGGCGCTTGACAAAAGCGGATGAGCTGGTAGTAGATGAAGCCATCTTGGATATGGTCGAGCTTGTCCACGTCCTCCCATAAAGGCCTGACACTTATCCTTTACAAAGTGCTGGATAAAAGCATCAGTGCCGATGGGAACCCCAAGTCCAATGTAGCCGTCAACCTCAAAAGACGCGGGAGAGAGCAGGGGACTGAGGTGCACGAGGGAGGGATCGGCAATGAGCAGGCGCTGTGCGGCAGCGTGCGCATCAGCCGCCAAGATACCCTTTACGAGAATCTTGGTTGTTGGGTCAGGCCAGCGTCCTCCTTGAGAACCTGCTTGATGTCCGAGAGCACCTCTAGCGCGACGGACAGCTTGGCTGTCCGTCGCGCTAGACAGCCAAGCTGTCCGTCGCGCTAGAGGTGCTCGGCTAGCGCGACGGACAGCCAAGCTGTCCGTCGCGCTGGCTAGACAGCCACGCTGTCCGTCGCGCTAGAGGCGCTTGGCTAGCGCGACGGACAGCCAAGCTGTCCGTCGCGCTGTAGCGCTACAGCGCAGGCGTCCCGGTTGTGCTTGGCGAAGGTCCGGCCCAAGAGGTGATGAACCGTGAGACAAAACACGATCATCTCGAGGGGTTCAGGCGGCGACTCATGGGTTGTCATGAGGCAACGCCAGGTCCGGCCTTTGAAAAGAATCAAAAAGTTCGTGTAGAGTTTGCGGGAGGGATCGGCGCGCGCCTGCTCCTGCGATTGCCACACCAAAGCGTTTTTATCTGATGTGGGCAGCGCTTTTGGTGTTTGCCAGCTCCCTCATACAGACGGATGGTGGAGAGGGAGCAACCGTCAGGGTGGCGTCGGCACCCACCCTATTCTTCGCGGGGATGGCGACTCATCATCACCCAGCAAAATGCTTGCTGCGCCTGCGGGGCGGATGGGACGGAGACGGGGACGACGAGGACCTGGCAGCCGCCGAGGCCGACTTTGAGGCGGCCATGAATGCAGCAGGGTCAGCCGGCGAGGGCGAGGGGTCATCCGAGAAGTCCGCACCAACGAGAGGCCCCAGCAGTGCGCAGCGGGGGGGGCAGGCGGAATCAGGCGGCAGCAGCGGCTACGATGATTTTCCGGCCACCTCGCAGACGGCGACGGCGACCGAAACGGAGCGACGGCACGCAAGACAAGAGAGCCGGCGTCTGGAGTCACGCAGCTCCGACAGCGTTAAGGATGATATCTTTAGGGGCAAATCCGGCGAGAGAGGCTGTGCTGTGACGAGTGGAGGGCCTGGTACAGACCAGCAGCTGTGCGAATCTCGAGCACGTCTGTAGCGCGTGTGTAGCGTTTGTAGCACGCGCGCGTGTGTGTAGCACGCGGCGCGTGTGTAGCGTTTGCAGCGCGTGATTAGCGTGTGTGTTGCGAGAAACGAGCAAAAACTCTGAATGTTGCACCGGCACGTGAGAGAAGGTTTAGAGAAGGGTTAGAGAGCAGGGTAGAGAAGCGTTACACAAGATTTTGAGAACAGGGCCAGAGAAGCGTTAGACAACGTGCCCCTGTGCATCATCCAGATGATGCTTGTTTCTCAAGATGCGTGATGCCCGGTGTTGTGTCTGTGTGTGTCTGTGTGTCTCTCTGTTTGTGTCTGTCTGTGCTCTAGGGCGCAAACGGGCGCTTCCGGAGAACGAACAGACAGAGGAGGCCAATCAGAAGAAGGCTGCTCGATCTGGAGAAGAGGTGAGCACAGACCATTAGCAACAGACGAGCACAGCCCGTTAGCAACTGACCTTTAGCAACCATTAGCAACCATTAGCAACCATTAGCAACAGACCTTTAGGGTTTAGGGTTTAGGGTTTAGCAACAGACCTTTAGGGTTTAAGGTTTCGGGGTTAGGGTTTAGCAACGATTAGCAACAGACCTTTAGCAGCAGACCTTTAGCTCCACATTCGTTAGCACCACTTTTGTTGTGTGCGTTTGTAGGTAGGTGGCCTGGTAGGATGCAGGCCTTTTGCGTTGACACCCACCCACCCACACAAACCACCAGACGCAGCCAAAAGGGCAAAAGAAAACAAAGGAAAACGAGCGAGGTGTATTGGAGGAGGCGCTGGGCATAGGCTCAACCATGACAGACGAGGACGAGGACGACGACGAACCGCCACCGGCCCCTGCTCCCCCGCCTGGAATCCCAGACGAGGCCCAACTGCCGTTTGCGTCTGATGAAGAGGTTCCTAGGTGCGTCTCACCGAGATGAGATAGTGATAAGAGGCGCCTAGAGATGAGATTGTGACAAGGGGGGCCTAGGTGTGTCGTCTGACCTAGAGATCGCAAGCTTGCCACCTAGAGACCTCAAGCTTGCAACACCTAGAGCAACATCTAGAGCAACACCTAGAGCAACACCTAGAGCAACACCTAGAGCAACACCTAGAGCAACACCTAGAGCAACACCTAGAGCAACATCTAGAGCAACACCTAGAGCAACACCGAGAGCAACACCTAGAGCAACACCTAGAGCAACACCGAGAGCAACACCTAGAGAACACCTAGAGCAACACTCAGAGCAACACCTAGAGCAACACCTAGAGCAACACCTAGAGCTCGCAAGCTTACCACCGTGCGAGTGAACGCGCCTTTCACAAGTGAGTGCTCTGGTGCGAGAACCGATGCAGCCGTGTGCACGCTTCATCTTCATGCAGCCGTTTGCACGCTGCATCTTGCACGCTTCATCTATCTGCAGGCACCTGCCTCCCCCCTTTTCAGTCTAAACCCGCAACCCTGAGCCCTGAACCGCAAAGGGCAGCCAGTAATGATAATGACCGCAATTGCCAGCTCCTTTTTGCAAACGCTGCGGGCAGTCGACAGCAGTTCCCACGGCTCCCACGACTCCCAAGCGTCTCCCGGCGTGGCGCACCGGCCTCGCGATCACGAGCAAGCTCACCAGGTTCAGGTTTAGGGTTTAGGTTGAGGGACGGAGCTGGTTCACATGACTGACATCCGCCTCCTTCTCGTCTCTGCTGAGCTTCTGCGCTCCCTCTGTGTCCTTGTTTGTGTCCTCCTCTCGCCCTGTGCAACCGAGTCAAGGACAGATGGCAGCTTGCCACGTTGCATCTTCTCGTCTTGCAGCTGCCTGTGACGACACGCGACACGTGTTTACGCACACGTGTTTCAAGGACGACACGTGTTTTATGGGCGCGTGGCCGTGTCCATGCAAGCCTCTGTTTGCGCCTCTGTTTTCTCTGTGTGCGCCTCTCTGCTCCAGACTCACTGCTTCAGGGTCTGTCCTTGAGGGCCTGCGGACCGAGACACGAAACCGAAACACTCAACCACGCACGCGCACTCTTGACTAACCAACCTTGCCCCTCGCTCTCTGGCCTGACCCTGTCCCTTGCTCTCTGGCCTGACCCTGTCCCTTGCTCTCTGGCCTGACCCTGTCCCTTGCTCTCTGGCCTGACCTTGCCCCTCGCGCTCTGGCCTGACCCCGTCCCTCGCTCTCTGGATCTCACGCAACGTCCCTCCCAAACACACAGGAGTTGGAATCAGAGGCTGAATCCGAGGCATCAAAGACTTGGGAGGGACGCTTTAACGTCGACTTCCTTGCTCATGAGCGTCAGCTCCTCACCAACGCCAAACGCGCACTCTTCCTCGCTGCCCGCGTTCTCTCTCCCTCCACCCTCCCACCCCCTCCGCTTTGTCTGTCTGTTTGTCTTTTTATTTGTCTGTGACCGATGACATTGTGGGCGCTCGTGTATGACACCACCGCAACCAGCTAGGCTCTCAGGAGCGCTCGGCTCGTTGCCAAGCAGCCCGCGCCTCTCAGGCGCGCTAACTCCGTTCGCTAGCTCAGAGCGCTGGCTGAGAGCGCTAGGCCCGTTGCCAGACTCTTTGCTGTACTCGCCTCGTTGCTGTTGTTGTTATACTCGCCTCTTTGCCTCTTTGCCAGGCTCTCTGCTGTACTGTACTTGGAGCACTATACTCGTTGCCTTCGAGTACTAGACTCGTTGCCTTCGAGTACTAGACTCGTTGCCAGGCTCTCTGCTGTACTCGACGCAAGCGCTGTGCTCTTCATCCGCCTCCCTGTGGCGCCCTGTGCCGCCCTGCACTGCTCTCTGTGCCCTCTTTGCTACTCGCTTTGTCGTATCATGTGCGGGCATCTCTCTCCTGCGCCCGTTGCAACGGGCGCAGCAGTGTAGCTGCTACACTGCTACACGTTTGGGGTTTGGGGTTTAGGGTTTAGGGTGTAGGGTTTAAAAGTTGGCGCTTGGCCCCGAACACGTGTACACGGTGCGTTGCTACACTGCTACAAAGAATCAGTACATGCCATGCTACTGCTACACGTTGCGCTGCTACACTGCTACACGTTGAAACTAAACCTACTATTGACTTGTTACACGTTGCGCTGCTACACTGCTAACCGTTGCGCTGCTACATATACCGTCCTATTCTTGATCAACACACTTGCCTTGCCTTTGCTGCTCAACGCAATTGGCTTGACATGGTGTGTGTGGCATGGGATAGATGCATGTGTGTGGGCATGAGTGGCGATGCACGTGTCTAGGGTTTAGGGTTTAGCTTTTAGGTGTGTGGGCAGGAGTGGTGATGCATGTGTGTGGTGTTGAAGCATGGGTTTGGACACAGCAGAGCAACAGCCCCGACGCAGGCAAACTCATCCGCAAAGCGGTGCAGGACGGCGCAAGCGTAAACGATCATGATGCAACCTCCTACATGTGGACGGTTCTCTCGCCTTGTCGTAGTGCATACGTGCGTGTGTGCACGCGCAGGCGTAGGATCAGAGGGGACATCCCGTATCCCGTATCGAGATAGAGGTACCGAGATACAGGTATCAAGATACCGCATACAGGCATCCCGTATGGGGACACCCCACGTGTCTGCCGCCTCGGTTAACCTCGCGGTTTAGCGTTTAGGATGAGGTTTAGCGTTTAGGATGAGACAAATGCAGCACCCGCAACACACATACAATACAAAATACGCAACGACAGCCGCTGCACATGGCTGCAGCAAATGCTAGCGTTGTTACCGTCAAGCTCCTCGTCAGCCTGGGTGCCAATCTGACCTCCCGCAGCGTATTTGGGCACTCCCCCCTTCATGTCGCCGTCCTTCACCAACATCAAGATGTCGTTGAGGTCTGCGCGTGTGTATGTAAGAGCTGAGGGAGACTCCATCATAGGGTCAAGGCCAAGGAGAGGGAGAGGGAGAGGGAGAGGGAGAGGGAGAGCGAGAGCGAGAGTGTGCGGAGGATGGTAGAGGGAGAGTGTGGGGAGCATGGAAGAGTGACAGGGAGAGGATGAGACAGGAGTGGCTGGGATGAATCGGCACGCGCATGGTGTCGCTGCCCATGTTGTGTCGCATGTTGTGTCGCATGTTGTGTCGCTGCCCTTGTTGTCTGCGTCTGTGCTGCTGTCTGTGGCTCTGTCTGCGTGTGTGTCTACTTGTGTCTGTGGGTATGTGTGTCTGTGTGTCTGTGGGTATGTTTGTCTGTGTGTCTGGGGGTATGTGTGTCTGTGTGTCTGGGGGTATGTGTGTCTGTGTGTCTGGGGGTATGTGTGTCTGTGTGTCTGTGGGTATGTTTGTCTGTGTGTCTGGGGGCATGTTTGTCTGTGAGTCTGCGGGCATGTTTGTCTGTGCGTCTGCTTTTCCGTGTCGGCTATTTCTGTCGGATTGCAGGAGTTGCTGCGCAGTGGAGCCAATGTCAATGCGGCAACCAAAGCCTTGTATACTCCCTTTCATATTGCTGTCCACCTCGGCAGTATCTTGGTCTCTCTCCCCCCTCTCTCTCTTGTGCCTGTGCTCTTCCTCCTCTGCTCTCTCTCTTCTGCTCTATTCTCTCTCGTTCTCGTTCACACTCGCTCGCTCGCTTTCTTATGCGTACACCTTCGCTCACGTTTGTATGTTTTCGTGCGTGAGGTGTGTATGTGTATGTGTGCGTGCGCGAGTGCGTGAGATGTGTGTGTGTGTGTGCGTGCGTGCGTGCGAATGGGTGCGCGATCTCTCTCGCTCGTTTGCGCACGGGCGCACTCTCTTTCGCTCTCTTTCGCTCTCTTTCGCTCTCTTTCGCTCATGCATGCGCGCTCTCCTAGGTTTGTCTCTGACAGGCGTCTGGGTAGCTAGCAGCTACTGGCTTCTGCGCAGCTAGACGCTCACATTCTGCCTGCCTCAGTGTTGTCTCTATGCTGTTTCTCTCTGTCCTCTCTCTCTTGTCACTCTGTCCGCTCTCTCTCTTCTGCCACACTGTCCGCGCGCGCGCGCTCTCTCTCTCTCTCTCTCTCTCTCTCTCTCTCTTGTTTCTCTCTGACCTGTCTCAGTCTCGCTGCTCGGCTGTAGAACACTGAGCATGGGTGATGCATGCGCGGGCGCAATCAGATGGCAACGGAGCTGCTGGAGTGGGGAGCAAGGCTGGATGCAAAGACGCATGTCAACAACACCGCTCTCCATCTCGCCGGTCCTGCTCTTCTTTTCTCTCTCTCTCTCGCTCCGGCTGATGGAGTGCAGAGGCTTGCTCGCCGTGGAATGCGCGTGCTGTGCCGTGCTTTGCACCTCCTCTCGCTCGCGCGCTCGCTCCAGCGATGAGCACAGGCACAGGCAGCCTGTGAGCTCGCCGACGCACACACGCTCGCGGCACGTGTGAACTGAAGGACGCGGCACGTGGGCAGCCACGCAGGACCAGCACCATATGGTCAGATTCCTCCTCAAACAAGGTCGTGTGTGTGCGCGCAGGCATGCCCTGCTTCAGGGCAGGCTGACTGTCAATCGACAGAGTTGAGCATTTTGATTGCTCGGCACAGATTGCGTAGAGAAAAAGTGCTTGGTCAGCCCCTCGCGTCTCGGCTCCTCGCTTCGAGCTCCTCGCTCCCAGCTCCTGTGCTCCTAGCTCGTGTGCATGCATGTAAGCCAGTGCGAGCAGCTCCGATGCCTCCTCTCGCACCGCCCTTGGCTGCATGTACTGCGCGATTTACGTTGAATGCATGTGCGTGTGCGTATGTGGGTCTGCGGGTGCGGTGGAGCAAGGGCCCTTGCTGCAGGGCTACAAGTGAATGCAGTCAACGACGAGGGGATGACCGCATTGCACCACGCCGCACTCATGAATTGTGTCGCCGGTCCCCAACCCCTGTGCTGCCGCCCTCAATCCTGCCCCTTGCGTTCTGCGCCGTTTGAGGAGACAAGCCTCCAACTCCCACAAAGGCACCACAAACGCCACATGCGCACAAGCACACACATGCACACGCACATGCATCCATGCACACATGCACACATGCGACTGCAAACAAGGGGAAGGTGACATGCCTACCGTGTGCACGCGGAGGGAGGGCAGTGGTGGAGGAGTTGGTGGCTCATGGCGCCAATGTCAACATCAGGTTCAGGATTTAGGGTTTAGGGTTTAGGGTTTAGGGTTTAGGCATGGCGCAAATGTCAACGTCAGGTACCCTAACCTCTCAATCCCAAATCCGCAAACCTATACCCTACAAGCCAAACCCTAAACCTAAATGCGGCTGGCAGTAGCGAGCAACAACGCACTTCCCTCTCTCCTTGTCACGGCGCTCTCTAGCAGCCTTGAGCTAGCAAATTGTAAGCGCCCGAAACCACAGACGCTGTAGCTGCCGGTGGCTGCAGCGCTTGTGCAGCATCGCCCTGTCGACGTTGGTGTCGACGTTTGTGTCGATTTTTGTGTCTGTCCCCGTATTTACCTCATGTCATAGCGGATCGCAAGCTCTCGCGCTGTGTTGATGTGTGCGCCTCTCTCACCCCCCCTCCCTCTTTCTCCCGCTCAATCATGCGTACATACGCGCGGGACATGGCAGCAACAAAGATGGAAACACAGCAGTCCACCTGGCTGCGGTTCGTGGGCACATCGATACCATCGAATACCTCATCCAAAAGACCAACTACGACTGCTCTCTGGTATTTGTTTGTTTCAATTCAGGGTCGAAGGTTTAGGGCTTAGGCTAACGTTTGACTGTTTTCTGGCGTTGCTCCATTCATTTAGGGCACGTCACTTGCGCGACCCTTACGCACACTTGCGCGTGTGCTGCCTCAAGGGCTACCACACGTCCGTTGACTGAACCCGAAACTTTAACCCGGCCCTCCTCAGTTGCCTATTGTCTGGACTGGACGCCTGTGTGTTTAGTTCAATTAACTACTGCTGACGTGGAGAATTGGTGCCTCAGTTGCCTATTGTCTTGGACTGGACGCCTGTAGGCCAATCACAACACCAATCAAAACACCATCTTTAAAAGGGGTTGGAGTAGTGCATCGCCGCACTACTCTAAACCCCGAACCCTAAACTCGAAGCCCAAACCCTCGAGGCCTCAAGCTCACACCATAATTCCTGATATTTAGATCTTTACGCGCAGGTGAACACAGGCAACATGACTGCCCTCCGTTCTGCACAGCTTGCTGGCGAGGGCCTCTGCGCCACGGGTCTTCTCCTTCTCTCTCTCTCTCTCTCTCTTTCTCTCTCTCTCTCTCTCTCTCTCTCTCTCT
>Ga0315905_10005654_pt1 | contig 12734 bp, 12 predicted proteins | sample LakEriMetagenome_5_FD_203522 | JGI IMG/M metagenome (GOLD analysis project Ga0315905, IMG submission 203522) | Freshwater fungal communities from buoy surface, Lake Erie, Ohio, United States - Buoy 4 MA121 | ecosystem: Environmental > Aquatic > Freshwater > Lake | place: USA: Lake Erie, Ohio... | reverse complement strand
GCCGCAGGTTTTTTGGTGGTGGGGAACGGTTGTGGCCATGGCAGCGCTCGTTCATCGGTGGGGCTACTCCATGCGGCTCAGTTTTTTGTTGTTGCTCGCGGCATGGCCTTGGACCGCGATCCAGATTCATAGGGAGTCGATTCCGGATTGGGTAACTGTCCGGGCTGCTCGCCCTGCAATTCTGTTTCGAACCGGGGCATCTACGTGGTGCTTTGTAGCGGATTCGGCTACCACCGACCGCGCTTTTCGCGCATACAGAGGATTGCCTCCTGCTTGGCGGGATGTGAAAACGCCGTGCGCGCCGTGCCGCTGGGCGGAACACGGGGTGCACGGCGTGTTGAGTGCTTCCGGAGTTGTGGGCGTGGCAGAGGGGGTTCCCTTTACCTTCTACTCGGAGCGCAACGGCAGAGGGATGTTCCGGTGGGGCAGGCTTTCCGTGCCTTGGGAACGGTGGGGGGAGGCGCAGTCAGGACCTGGCCCGTGCCACTCAACCTTTATGAAGTAATCGGTTGACCATGGTGTCCACATAGCCTTCCCATTCGGGCAAGTCCGCAATGGGCAGGATGGCGTTCACGCGGTTGTTGCGTCGGGAGTAAATGGCTTCGACGTAGAACCCACTGAGGTCGAAAATGCAGAGAATGTAGCGGTTTTCGATGATCCGCTGGGCCAGGCAAGTGCCGTGATCCCACATGTAGTTCGTCTTCTCGTCGAGCGGAAGCCGGTTGAAGGATTGGAGATCCATGGAGACGTGATAGTTGATTGCACCCGCATACGGATGGTCCTCAACGGAGGTTGCACTGGGTGGAGTTACCTTGCCGTCATGCAACACGTGCAGGTGGTGGAATGTCCTCGGGATGCGCTCCAAGGCTGGGGAAAGCCGGTCGATACCGCCACCAAAGTGGAGTACATCCGCGCCTTGCTCGGGGTGGGGTTCGACACGTTGGACCTGGGGAGTTTTGTGTCGTCCCGTCATGTGCCCCAAATGGCCGATACGGCCGAGGTATTGAGCAAGCTGAACGACCTGGACGTCTGGAATCCTGCGACGCGGCGGTTAGTTGTTGTGGTAAACCTGCGCGGGGCAGAGGAGGCCTGCCGGCATGAGGCGGTGGATGATGTCGGGTTTCCGTTGTCGTTGTCGGAGACCTTTTCGTTGCGCAATGCGGGAATGGGGCGAGATGCGGCGTGGGAACAGCTTGCAGCCGTTCGGGAGTGTTGCGAACAGTCGGGCAAGCGGCTTGTGGTCTACTTGAGCATGGGATTTGGCAATCCCTACGGCGATTCGTGGTCGTTGGATTTCCTAGAAGATTGGATGCTCACCTGCATTTCCCGCTTCGCTCCGAGCGTGGTTTCTTTGAGCGACACCCTCGGAAGCGCCTCACCGGAGCTGATTGAATCGGCCTTTTCTCGACTAAGCAAGGAGAACACGGTGGCGGACATCGGAGCGCACTTGCATGCGCATCCGGCGCAGGCTGCGGTGAAAGTGGATGCGGCGCTGCGCGGTGGATGCCGACGGTTCGATGCGGCAATCGGGGGGATCGGCGGGTGCCCGTTTGCGTCCGATACGCTCGTGGGAAATGTGCCTACAGAAGTGTTGGTGCAGCGGTTGGGAGAGGCGCAGTTGTGGACTCCGCCGGATGCTGAGGCGTGGGTCCACGCCCAGCGTTCCGCGCGGAAAGTGTTTAGTTAAGGCAGTACTGAAATTTGGCCAGGCAAAAGCGATGCCTGTGCAGGAGGATCTGCTCAAACTTGAGCACATCCACATGGACGCGGTAGTGTTTCATCGGTTAAGATTCGGGCGGTTGTACGTCCGGATGCCGATGAGGGTTTCTAAAGAGTCGACGAAAACCTATAAACTTAACATCGCCAGACCGAGACCGGCAAGAGTTGCAGCAAGCTTGCGGAGATTAAAACTGTGCCCATCTGCACTTTCGAAGAGCATCGTCGTGCTGATATGCAGCAAGATACCGATAACAATACTGCCTGCGATACCTGGCAGGAATTCGGCCCACGTGTAGGGAGAATGTACCAGCCATTCGAACAGGCCCATTCCGACCAGCGGCATCAAGCCGAACAGTGAAATCAAGATCCACCTGCGCACGAGGTGAACTCCTGAGGCCTGGAAGAGCCCCATCAAAACGAGCGCTACCGGGACATGGTGCAGGGCTAATCCGGTGAGTAATGTTCCATCGATGTCGCCCATCGGTAGGCCGTGGCTGTGGTCTGCATGGCTGTGGCCTCCGTGGCTGTGCGCTAACGGCATGGCCTCGACCACCGCGTGCAGGCAGAGGCTGATGAAGATAGCCCATGGAACAGCTGACCAGCCTGTTTTTCCCGGAGCATGCGGATGCACATGCATGTGGCCGTGCTCGACGCCCTGCGAAGCATATTCGAGCGTGCCTTGGATGAGAAAACCGGCAATTACCCAATAGCCCGCTGCCGCAGTCATGCTATACATCTCAGGGATGAGGTGGAGAAAAAGCATGCCCACGATAAACGCCCCGCCGAAGGCCGAGACGATGGCCATTTGGCGCTTCAGCGCACCCTTCCCTCCTTCAGCGAGCAAAGCGCCGGACCAGGCGGCAAGGAGAAGGATCAGCGCAGCAAGCCACATGAGTCAGGATTTTTCGGCCACAATGATACACCGCGGAGCGTCGGGCCCGAGTGGCCCGAGGTTATAATCGCCTGCAAAGAAGGTGGGCGCCATGCCGACCTCCTTCAGCAGGGCAGTCAATTCAGCCGGTGTGTAGGCGCGAACGAATTCCTCAAACCGCCCCGCTGGCTGACCATTGTGTTCGATATCAATGGCTTTCACAAACCCACCGCGAGCTTCGCCCCTTGAAATGGAAAAGATCCAACTGTCGTCTTTCGCCAACGTTCGGCGAATGACTTCATCGGGAAGCAATCGACCCCGAACGTGCGGAACGTGGAGATAGTCAAGTACAAATTGTCCACCGGGCTGAAGGACGCTTTGGATTTGGCGAAGGACGTGGAGGTCTTCTTCGGGGGTGCTGAGGTATCCAAAGGAGGTGAAGAGCGAGAGGGCCGCGGCAAAGTGATTGCGGGGGAACAGGTGGGCGATATCCCGGACGTCGCCGCACATGAAGGAAAGGTGGGGACGCGTGGCAGTGTGGAGCAGGGCTGTGGAGATGCTCGACGCGCTAAGATCGAGCCCTACGGTGGGAATTCCGAAGTCGGCAAGTCGTCTGGCATGCCGGCCTTGGCCACAACCACAATCGAGAACTGGACCTGCGAGGGTGCGTGAAGTGAAGACCTGTGCGACAAGGGTATCGATCCAGGCATCGGCTTCGGTTTGGTCCCGGTGCGCGTAGAGCACCGGGTAACCCGGATGATCAAACCACGCTTCAAACCATCCTCCTTGCGTTTTCCACATGGCCCGTTGCACGAATTCATCCGCGCAGGCGCGAAAATACAGCGCAGTTCCCGGTTATTTGCGTCGTGCAGAACGAACACAACCCGCTGAATGCGGGCAAACTGCTGCAGTTTCAAGGCGCAATAGACCCTGCGCTTGTGCACGTTGTGCTCGTCCACGTGGAGCGGGCCTCGTACCGGAAGGTCGGGGATCGCCTTGCCCAGAAGCGGGTGTTTCGGGTCGCAACCGAGTTGCTCCAAAACATGCTTCACCATGCCCTCCCGGGGTCCGAATGCGCATTCGAAGTCATCGCTGGACGCGGAAAGTGGACATTCGTCGCTAGAAACCCGGTTTCACCAGCCGCGAGCTCGGAACTGCGGGCACGGTGGGATGAACTGCGCACCACCCCGGAAGTCGATCTGCGCCAACGCGAACGCGAATCGCTCGCCGACGAGATGCGCAGTGAACACGGAGGTGGTGGGCTCGGGCTTTTTGAAATCCTGCGTCGGGCAGACGGAGGGGTTCAGTTTGAATGTTTATCTTTCGACAACGGAACAGCCGCTGTGGAGTTTACCGCACATATCTTGATTCCCCATGAGTGATTTGCGCCTGGAAGGAACGTCGAAGACACCTTCGGTAGAGTTTACTCTCGAACCGATGTGTATGACCATCAGCGGTCGCTCCATCCCAGAGAACTCGATTGAGTTCTTCCAACCCTTGCTCGATTGGGTGGATTCCCATTGTGGCGTGGCGGGGAAGTCACTGGAAGTGAACATCCGCCTTGAGTACTTCAATACGAGTTCAAGCAAATGCCTTATGGATTTGCTCCGTCGGGTAGAAGCATCTGCAGTGACTGCTTCCGTCAATTGGTACTACGAAGCCGAAGACGAGGACATGCTTGAAGCCGGGGAAGACTACGACGCTATTATCGAGCTGCCTTTCCGGCTCGTGGCCATGTGAGTGCTGCCCACGGGGCACGTCCGGTTCCGGCATACACGAACAGCACGAGGATGGCCGTCATGGTCCACAATACCGCGAGGTTAAAACCCGGTGTGCGCCATGGTATCCCTGCTAGACGTTTCGCCGGAGCATAAAATGGGGCCTTCCATGCTGGGGTGGTGACCGGCTGTTGGTGGACAAATGCGACTTGCATCGCAATGCCGTCTTCTGTTGCTATGGCCCTTCGCATCCGGTCGTTTTGGATCACCCACGTTTCCAGTGCCTCGTTGTGGGTACGTGCAGCACGGTCGGCAAGTTCCTCCTCTCCTAGCGCGTTTCGCAGGGTATCACGTTGGCGGAAAGCTGCCCGCCACGCATCTCCGTAGGCTTCCTTAAAGGGGGCAAGTTGTGCTTCGAGCCGTCCAGGTTCGGGGCCGAGCGAAGCCACCCACGTCGACGATCCTGGGGGAAGCTTGACGCCCCATGCGGCTAACTCCGCTTCGGCCTGCCGCAGTTCTTCCCCAAACCACGGTGCATCGCCGTGGCGCGACATCTCGTCGATCCAAAAGTCCCTTCTCCAGGCCGCTTTTTCAATGCGGTCTTCAACCGCAAGGAATGGCTGCTTGTATGGCGACTCGCGGTACAGGTGAACTGCGAGAGCTTCAAAACCCCAGCGCGAGGCCATGATGTTCCCGATCCACGGAACCCGGTCTGCGTAGGTGAGCTGGGGGTTAAATCGGTCAAAGTGCACGATGGCACCGCCGAAGATGATTTGGGGAATAATCAGCAGTGGCAAAACGATGTAAACCACTTTGGCACTGTTGAACGATACGGAGAGCAGGAGTCCCAGAGCATTCGCAAAGCACGACAAGGAAAACAACACGCTGAACACCATGAACCGCCCGGCCTCAATGGCTAAGATTTCTGATGAAATCCAGGTGAATAATCCGGCTTGTACCGCAGAAAGCCCGAAGAGGAAGGACACCTTGGATCCCACATAGGCACCCCACTTGAGCCGCATGAACCGTTCTCGGCGAAGCAATGGCCGGTCACGAAGGATTTCTTCTGCGCTGACGCTCAACCCGATGAAGAGTGAAACGATGACCGCGATGAACAGGAATTGAGGAAGGTTCTCGCTGGTTCGGAAGGTGTAGGCCTCTGATGGGTCTCGGAACCGGGTGAACCCGGCGAGAAATGCAGCAAGTGCGGGGGCTTCCAGCAGGCTGATGAGGAGGTACTGGAGATTTTTGGATTTGGCGTGCGCGTCGCGCACGAAATAGGTCTTCCACTGCGACCAACCACTCGGCGTGCGCACAGTCTCCTCGAGCGTTCGCATTTCCTCGGGAGCGGAAGGCTCTTCCGACGGGGGCGACCAGCTGTACCAGGTCTCCGGAGCGATGCGCCGCTTGCCTGTCGTGTTGCCAAACTCGTCCACCGTGCAGGCCTCTAGAACGTGGAAAATGTGCTCCGGGTTGACGTTTCCGCAGTCTGAGCAGCTGGCCATTCCTGCCTCGAGGTGGTGGGCTTGGTTGCGGAAATGGGTCACGGCGTCCAGCGGATTCCCCCAAAACACAGGATACCCCCCTTGATCGAGGATGAGCATTCTGTCGAAGCGCTTGAAGATATCCGAGCTGGGCTGGTGGATGACCGCAAACACCAGTCGGCCGCGCGTCGCTTGTTCTTTCAGCAAGTCCATGATGTGCTCGCTGTCTCGACTAGACAGTCCGCTCGTCGGCTCATCTGCGAACAGCACCCGCGGTTCGCGAATGAGCTCGAGTGCACAATTGAGGCGCTTTCGCTGGCCTCCGCTGATGGTTTTGTCCAAAACAGATCCCACCCGCAGGTTGCGAATTTCCCAAAGTCCCAGACGTTTCAAAGTGGTCTCCACGCGTGCCGTGGTTTCCGAACCCTTGCCCATGCTGAGTTCCGCACTGTACAGGAGGTTCTCACGGACACTGAGTTCCGAAATCAGGGCATCCTCTTGTGCGATGGATCCGATGCACCCGAGCACTTCTGGCAGCCCGGAGTGCACGTCTTTTCCATTAAGTTGAACGCGTCCTCGCGTGGGGGCAATCATGCCATTTAGAAGCGAGAGTAGCGTAGACTTTCCCGAACCGCTGCCGCCCATGATGCCGACGAGCATTCCTTCTCGAGCCTCGAACGAAAGGGGGTGCAAGGCCTGTTCATGGGGATAGCGGAAGTAGTGTTCGAGGTCCTGAACGGAGAAGTGCAGGGGAGCAATCTCGCCCTCCGGCAAGGTGGACCGAACGATTTCGCTGTAGTACTTCGCTTCACCGTTCTGGAGCCGCACCACACTGCCGGGAACCAAGGGGGAAACCACTCCCGAGGCCCAAACCATGTCGTTCAGCTGGAGCTCCGTCGGCTCAAAGTGCTTAAGGAAGTACAGGTGATCTTGGTCGGTTCGGATGCCGACCAACCGGGTAGCCCCAGTGCTGTCGGCTACACCAAATCCCCGGTCAAGGCCTGCAATTTCATCCGGCGCATCTAATGCCACGAGTGCTTTCAGGGAGCCGAGATCTGCCTCCGGGATGTGCAACGTGGCGGCAGCGGCGCCGAGGAACTCGACTTGTTCGGTATGGCCACCACTGTTAAAGGTGAATTCGGTCAAGCGGGCCACCATGATGAGCCGTTCGACCTGGTCAAATTCATGGATTAGGGCTCGGCAGGTACGCAACAGTTTCACCGAGAGTCGTGCGTGGTGTTTGGCCTGTCCGACATCCCCTGGCAGCACGAGGTTGTTGTATCCGGCAACAGCCTGGTCAAACTCCCGCAACCATTTGTCCACCTCCCCTTTCGTGAGTTTACGAGACAAGTAGCGGCCAGCTTCCCGCCGCCCCTCGAAAGCTTCCTTCGCGGAACGTCCGGAGGCAAACAGCGCAAACAGGTGCACCAAAGCGTGCGCAATCGGGGCCGTCATGGCCTGCCCTTACGCGGGAAGGCGCTCTTAGGTTTCAGGGTTGGCGTTCGAAACAGCCTTTGTCCGGCAGGCCCACGGCCCGCGGAAGCCCATCGAGGTCGGTCGAGATCAGGAACGATCCGGTACTGCCGTCCCAGGCGCCTGAGTTGCTCGCAAGATGGAAGTCCCGTTCGCTGGTGGAAACAAACGGCGGTGCATCGTTCGTTTGGCAGTTAAACAACATGTCTACTGGAAACATGATATCATCAACATCTACAGCGCAGTATCGGAAAATGAATGAAGCGGGCGGACTGCGCAAGTCAACGATGAGTTCGTCGAAGTCGTCAAGTTCGGCATTGTTGCCCCACACGATGCAGTTTGTGAAGCGGCTACCGGCAACGGAGCGCTCTTGTATGCTGCCATCGGCCGCTTCGTACCAATCCGTGAGGAACACCGCCGGCGACGACCGAATGCCCTCTGCCCAGTAGTTGCCGAAGGTGCAATGCTCCATGCGGTAGCGTCCGCCCACCGTGAAGGCCGCACAGGCCATCCCGCAGTCGTAGATCAGGTTGTTGTAGCCATCGATAACCGCGCCCTGCGCGAGCAGTCCGGTGGCTGACATGTTGTAAATGCGCGTGTTTGTCAGGGTCAACGAGTTCGCCCCTGCCAACCCCACCGTGTCGACCTGCAGGCCGATGGTGCCGTTCTTCAAGACGGCATAATCGATGCGGGAATCCACCGAGCCGTACAGCCATATCCCTCCCCTTTGCAGGGTCACCTCGTCCACGCCGAACTCCGTCTCGAAGGCCACATCAAGGCCGATACCCCAGCTTCCCGGGATAGCTTGGTAGTCCTCCTCTAACCGGTCTCCTTGAAAGACCACCTCCGCTCCGAGGGCCCCTTCGACCCGCAAGGTCCCGCGGTTGACGAGGATTCCCCCTTTCGGATGCACATGCACCTGGGTTCCAGCTTCGATGGTGAGCAGGCAGGAGGGCTCTACTTCCACGATGCCATACACCACATGGGGAAGGTCATTTTCCCAAACCGCATCACAAGGAAGAGCAGTCAACGCACCGACACCTCCGTGGAAATGGGCATTCTTGCCCCATGTGACGAGTTGGACACCCAGCACATTCCCGTTGTACTCGACAAGAAGTTCGTCTTCAACGACAAAGGGAAGTGCGCTATCATCAGGATCGACGGTAACCTCAACGAAAACCCACAAGCTGTCTCCACCAGATAGCTCTACGGCGCTGATCTCAGGCCCTGGAATGCCATCGGCATTGATCCGGTACGCACTATTCTCCCCGGAGGCAAGAAAGATGCGGTCAATGCGAATCCCGTCTTCATGGGGGTTCAAAATCCGCACAGGCAGCGTGATGGACCCCACCGAGGCAAACACCGTGTCGAATAAAAGGGTGTCCGTCGAAGTCTCCAGCCGATCTGAAGGATCAGTGGAAAATGATTCACGTCGGCAACCTACGGATGCCAGGCTGATCAGAACCCAGACAGCGATGAGGTATGCAGAAGCGACGCGCCCCTTCATCGCTAAGGATTTCAACCGAGATAGGACTTCAGAATCCGACTGCGGCTCGTGTGTTTGAGCCGGCGGATGGCTTTTTCTTTGATTTGGCGAACCCGCTCGCGGGTGAGATCAAACCGCTCGCCGATTTCCTCCAAAGTCATCGGATGTTCGCCGTTCAATCCGAAATACAGCCGAATCACGTCACCTTCCCGTGGGGTAAGCGTGCGCAAGGACCGTTCGATCTCTTTGCGCAGGGACTCGTTCATCAGATCGGTATCCGGAGCTGGTGAATCGCCCGTACGCATCACGTCGTACATCGTACTCGAGCTATCGTCGCCATCCTTCAACGGAGCATCCATCGACACGTGGCGACCGGAGTTCTTCATGCTTTGCTTGACCTCATCTAAGGTCATATCCAGCATTTCAGCAAGCTCTGCCGCCGTCGGTGGCCGCTCAAACTCCTGTTCGAGCTTTGCAAAGGCCTTGTTGATTTTGTTGATGGACCCGATTTTGTTCAAAGGCAGACGCACAATCCGGCTCTGTTCAGCGAGGGCCTGCAAAATGCTCTGACGGATCCACCACACTGCATACGAAATGAACTTGAAGCCGCGGGTTTCATCGAAGCGCTGTGCCGCCTTGATGAGCCCGAGGTTTCCCTCGTTGATGAGGTCGGGGAGGGAAAGTCCTTGGTTCTGGTACTGTTTAGACACCGACACAACAAACCTCAAGTTCGCTTTTGTCAGTTTTTCCAAAGCAGCTTGGTCTCCCGCCTTAATACGGCGCGCAAGCTCTACCTCTTCCTCCGCTGTAATGAGGTCTACACGTCCGATCTCCTGCAGGTACTTATCCAGCGAAGCCGTTTCCCGGTTGGTGACCTGCTTCGTGATTTTAAGTTGCCTCATGGATATGGGGTTTCAGAAATGAAGGAGCGAGAATGAAATCCGAAAATACACCAACGTCGCAAAGCCCTCAAGGATTATTCATCGATGTGGCGAGGACGTTCCATGCGGGGTCCACGGTCACGGTCTCGAGACCCTCGATCTCCGCGGTCACCCCGGTCGCGTGGGCGCTCTTCACGCTCGACATAGCCTTCTGGCTTCGGCATCAAGGCACGCCGGCTGAGCTTGATTTTGCCCGTTTTCGGATCGCGTCCGACCACCTTGAATTTAACCACTTCGCCTTCCTTCAGGACATCTTCTACGCGGTCGATGCGCTTCCAATCGAGTTCAGAGACATGGAGCAACCCGTCCTGGCCGGGAATGACTTCCACGAAGGCTCCGTAGGGCATGATGCTCTTCACTTTGCCTTCGTACTCTTCTCCGATTTCCACCTGAGGCGGGAAGGCAATAGCGCGCACCCGCTTCACTGCGGCATCAATTGCGGCTTTGTCGGATGCAGCGATTTCCACAACCCCTTTGCCATCGCGATCTTCAATGGAGATGACCGTTTTCGTTTCCGCCTGGATTTCTTGGATGATTTTTCCACCCGGTCCGATGATCGGTCCGATGGATTCACCTGGAACCTCAAACGTAACAATACGCGGTGCATGCGGCTTGTAATCCTCACGGGGCTCGGAAATCTCGGTGAGCATCGCCTCACGGATGTGATGCCGGCCGACACGGGCTTGTTCGAGGGCTTCGCGGAGTTGGGTGAAGCTAAGCCCCTTGATCTTGATGTCCATCTGGCAGGCTGTAATGCCCGAAGACGTGCCACAGACCTTGAAGTCCATGTCTCCCAAATGGTCTTCATCACCGAGAATGTCTGAGAGTACCACGTACTTGCCAGAAGCTTTGTCGGTAATCAGTCCCATGGCGATACCAGAGACAGGGGCCTTGATGCGCACGCCGCCATCGAGCAATGCGAGGGTGCCGGCACACACCGTTGCCATAGAAGATGAGCCGTTCGATTCCAGAATTTCGCTCACAATACGAATGGTGTACGGACACTCCTCGACTGGCGGGAGCACCGGCTTCAAGGCGCGCAGTGCGAGGTTTCCGTGACCGATTTCCCGGCGGCTGGTTCCGCGGAGCGGCCGCTCTTCTCCCGTAGAGAACGGTGGAAAGTTGTAGTGGAGCAGGAATTTTTCCGTCTTCCGGACCAAAGCGCCGTCAATCAGCTGCTCGTCCATCTTCGTGCCCAAGGTTAGGGTCGTCAACGATTGCGTCTCGCCCCGCGTAAAAATCGCACTTCCATGGGTACCCGGGAGATAATCCACCTCGGTCCAGATGTGGCGAATCTCTTCCGGCTTCCGTCCGTCGAGACGGACGTGTTCGTTCAGGAGCAAATCCCGCACAGCCTTCTTTTGGGCGTCCGAGATGTACTGCTTCAGCATGAAGCCTTGGGTCGCTTTCACCTCGTCCTCAAGCGTGGCAACGAATGCTTCTTTGATGGCCGAGAACGACGCCTTGCGTTCTTCTTTGGTGGAGCCGGATTTGGCCGCTTCGTAGAACGGTGCGTAAAGAGCGGAGTTCACGCGATCGCGCAGAGCTTCGTCGTGCTTTTCGTGAACGTATTCGCGCTTTTCGCCGTGGTGGCCTGTCTTCTTCGCAAGCTCAATTTGGGCAGCACATTGAACGCGGATGGCCTGGTGTGCGAACTCGATGGCATCCACCATCTCCGCTTCGCTCACTTCCCGCATTTCTCCTTCCACCATCACGATGCTATCCTCCGAACCGGCTACCATGATGTCCATGTCCGCCCGCTCGAGCTCTGAACGCAACGGGTTGATGACGAAGGCGCCGTCCACCCGGGCGACACGCACCTCTGAAATGGGACCGTCGAAAGGGATGTCGCTCACCGCAATGCATGCTGATGCGGCAAGTCCCGCTAAGCTGTCTGGCAACACCTCAGCATCTGCAGACATGAGTTGAATCATGACCTGCGTCCCTGCATGGTAATCCTCAGGGAAGGTCGGACGGAGCGCCCGGTCGACGAGCCGCATGACGAGGACCTCGTTGTCGGAGGGCCGCGCCTCGCGCTTGAAAAATCCGCCTGGGAAACGACCTGCGGCGAAGTACTTTTCACGGTACTCGACGGTCAAGGGCAGGAAATCAACTTCATCCCGGACGTCATGGCTGGAAACTACCGTGGCGAGGAGCATGGTGTTTCCAGAGCGCACGACCACAGAGCCATGGGCCTGTTTGGCGAGTTTTCCGGTTTCGATGGTGATCTCGCGGCCATTGCCGAGATCGATGGAGGTGGTGTGAACCGTGTAATTCATCGTGTCAGTGAATCGTATGCCTGCCCCTTGCAGGCATAGGGCGAAAAAAAGAGAAGGCAATCCCGTGAATTGCCCTCTCGTGGTAGTGTGTTCAGATTAGCGGCGCAAACCTAGCTCTGCAACAATTGCTCTGTACCGAGCAATGTCAGTCGATTTCAGATAATCAAGCAACTTCCGGCGCTTGCCTACCAACTTAATCAAGGCGCGCTGGGTGTTGAAATCCTTGCGGTTCTGCTTCAGATGCTCCGTGAGGTGTGAGATGCGATAGGAAAACATCGCAATCTGAGCCTCGGAGTTTCCGGTGTCTTTCGCGTCCTTCCCGAATTTGGTGAAGAACTCGATTTTTTTTGAGGAGTCCAGGTACATTTCGAAATCGCTTGGATGTTCGGGATGTGAAATTAAGGCGGCAAATGTAGGTGGAGGATGCATGACATCCAAACACACGCATCCGATTCCTGCGTTATTCTTTCACATCGTGCATGGCCCGCAGCAAAAAGGCCAGCTTCTCTTTCAGATCCTTGCGCTCCACGATGGCGTCGAGGAAACCGTGTTCCAGCAAAAACTCCGACCGTTGGAAGCCCTCTGGCAAGTCGCGGCCGATGGTTTCTTTGACCACCCGCGGACCGGCAAATCCGATGAGCGCATTCGGTTCTGCGATGTTCACATCGCCGAGCATCGCAAACGATGCGGTGACGCCGCCCGTGGTGGGATCCGTGAGGACTGAAATAAAGGGCAGGTTCTCGCGCGCCAGCAGGCTCAGTTT
>Ga0315905_10005653_pt1 | contig 12734 bp, 19 predicted proteins | sample LakEriMetagenome_5_FD_203522 | JGI IMG/M metagenome (GOLD analysis project Ga0315905, IMG submission 203522) | Freshwater fungal communities from buoy surface, Lake Erie, Ohio, United States - Buoy 4 MA121 | ecosystem: Environmental > Aquatic > Freshwater > Lake | place: USA: Lake Erie, Ohio... | reverse complement strand
GGGGGCCACAGGCGGAGCAAGCCATGACATGCATGTGGTCCCCCCCCCCCGGCCTGATGCTGACCTGAAGCATGTGCTGCAGTGCGTAGTTGGTGATCTCCAGCTGGTAGATGTTGGCTGTTGTCTCCAGGATGCGCACCTGCAAGGGCAAACTTCTCATCTCATAAGGGTGGAATCGGCTTCTGCCTAAAACGCCCTTGACTGTCGCAATGTGCAGCACTAGCTGCAGACACATCGGTCCCTGTCATGGTAAAATGTGTGGCAAGCGGGTGTGGCCGCCTGATCATGCCCACCAAATGCTTCTCCACCAGATCCACCAGGAACTCGCAAGGCTGAGCAGTGATTCCTTCTGGTCGAATGGTGGTCAGCTTCACGCGAGCTGGATCAACGGCTCCCAGCAAGCCCAGGCACTCAGCACACCTGCACAGGCAAGTGTGGTGTGCGCACGCACACACACCTTCACAAAGCTGAGCCACCCCGCCCTCATTCATTTGTGGCAGCCCCACCAGTCCCATGCATCAAACACACCTCTGCTTCATGGACACGCCCAGCGCTGTCTTCATGGCGTTGTTGCAGCAGCCCAGCAGTGCTGCCAGCAGGTCGTTGAGCAGCCCAGCAGCTGGATGGGCGGCATCACCCGCTGTCCCAACAGCAAGCGGCTCCGGCCCAGCAGCACTTGTAAGCTCCACCACAAACTGCCTGCGAAAACAGCACCGAGGAGAGAGGCAGTGCAGCTGCAGACCCTCACCCCGCGGTGATAGCAGACACACAGTTGGCAGCCTGTTCATTGACCCAATCAACAACATGGCAGCGGCTGAAACGCGATCTGGCCCTCGATGCCCACCTGTTAGCTGCCAGGTAGCTGCGCAGCTCTCCCAGCGCCGCATGCCGCACATCCAGAGATTCGTGCTGTAGGCTCTTGATGAGCAAGCCCACCTTGGCCTGTGCAGCAGGCAGCGACTGAGTGTACTTTATGTTTGTGGCAATGCCATTCTGACAGCAGCAATTCATAGCAGCAACGCCCCTGCAGTGTCCCTTCGCAGTGCAGTGCATCGCACGACCCACCTGAGGCGAATCACGGCCCTGTGCGCGAGAGATCATGCCGTTGACGCCAGTCAAAAGAGGTACATCTGGCAGTGGCGGCATGCGCTTCAGCGCTTCAGCGGGGAGCCGACGTTTCAGCACCAGCTCGCTGAGTACCTGCAGTGGCGCAAGGGGGTGGGCGGATCATTCATGCCGAGGCTGATGGGTGCTCTCAGCAGTGTGTGGCAGTGTGCAACAATCCGCCCCCGCCAAGTGTTGCCATCAACAGCCCTGACCTGCAGCACAGCTTCACAGTGTGCAGACGCCCTGCATCAAGACACGCCTGCAAATCGAGGCGGTTGCAGACTGGTCGCCCACCTTTGCTGCCGCATCCACCACGGCCTCCGGCCCCTCCAGCATGGGCAACAAAACCACAGCAGCCTGAACCCCGAGCCGTGCCAGCAGCTGCGGGGCCTGGGCTGACAAGGTGCGCACAAACAGCAGCCATGCCTGCAGGGGGGAGGCAAGGAGGTATGGTGATTGGCAAGCATGAATGGCTCTGGTACCCAGGAATGCTGCTGGGACCAACAAGGGGGCACAGCCCATGCCCTTGGACAACCAACTCACTTGCAGTGCTTGCAGTTGCAGCTGCTCACTCGTGACCTTCTTCACCGTCTCTGACAGCAGGGCCATCACCTGCATACCAGGCAGTGGTTGCAGATGCATGTGGGCGGGCAGTGACCGGCAGTGATCGCAGAGTACAGAGTACCACGCTGCTGCGGCCAGCTGCGAGTGCAAGCAGGCTAGAGCAGGCTAGAGCCAACCATGCAGCTGACTGACCTGTGCTGCATGGCTTGAGAGGTTCACTTCAAGCAGTGGTATGAGGACGCACAGCGCACGCAGGCACTGCAGCTGCTCTGCGCCCAGGTCGGCCCTGCAGCGATGCCACCAGGGGTGAGGGTGCGGCTGGCAGCAGACGTGCAGCGATGTTCATGAGTGTGCGAGCGCGCGGCTTGCAAGCAACCACCCGCAGACACACCCGCAGACCCCGTGCTCCTCTTTCTGAGTGAGTTTGTCGCCGCAGCGTTTCAGCAGAAGTGCCAGCGTCTGGCCTTGCAGCAGATTGGGCACGGTGTGGTCACCTTGCAAGCCTGCAGATACAATGCGATGTGGTTGGCAGCCCCGCCTCACAGCAACAATCACACACGCACACACACAGTCATGGAATGCTCACTGCTTCCAGACCAATGATGACGTGATGCACCCACCTGCCAGGCTAGCAAGGATGTCAAGGTGCCCCTGCGCAGCATCCATGTGGGTCTGCACCAAGCGAGGGCCCTGAGTCCAAAAGCACTGCTGGCCTGCAAGCCACAACACCTGAACAGCAGAGGATAGGGGTGGGCAGCGATGGGGTGGGGCGGCGACAGGCATGCAGCATCAGGTCAGCAACCCAGCACCTCCTTGGCAGACATCAGGCAGCGTGCAGTCAGCATTGGTGGCGGCAACTGGCGGCTGCCAACGTACCTCATGGGCTGCAGCCCTGGCGCACAGGCTGGCGACCTCCATGAAGTCATCAGGCTTGATCAGTCTGTCCACAAACTCGACAAAACGAGCAAAGTCCTGCGGGTCAGGTGTTGTCAGGTCAGGCCGGGTTTGCACCTGCACTACGCATTCGTGCATGCAGGCACAACCTGTGCGAGGCTGCACACACAAGCAGTGTCCTGGCACACATCCACACACCTGTGCCATCCAGAGAGCGTGGGCTATTGCATGTTGTGCATGGTTGATGAACAGACTGGCTACGCTCAGGCCCAGCTTTCCAGCGAGAGCCTGCAGATTCAGACCAGGTTTGCGTCACGCTCAGCTGCGATGAGTGCAGCGCTTGAGACCCAGTCCTTGATGCAGGCCCACGTCCTCTGCATGATGCAGCAGCACAGCAGGCACCAGGAGTGCACAAAAGTCACCACATCTTGCCTGTAGCTCCGGCAGCTGCTGGCTGCAGCAGAGGCTTCCCAGTACATGAGGCACCAGCGCCGCCACCAGCCGTTGCTCTGGCAGCTTTGCCAATGCTGCCAGCTCAGGGAGCAGCCCAGGCTGGCTGCAGACGCCGCGTCCCACAGTCTCCAGCAGCTGCAGGGAGCCAAACATGTGCGCAAGATGTCAGCTGCAGCCAGCATGCAGAAAGGCAGGGGTGTGGCTACAGCAGGCAAGCTGCCGCCATTCTGAGCAATCAGCAACTGATTGCTCAGAATGTCAAGCGCAGACGCCGGGGCTCCGATGCCCCGACCAGCATACCTGCGCACTTGTGGGACCTCTGAGCAGCATGGCAGCCACAGTCCTGCCCATGCGGGCCGCCAAGGCCTCCAGCAGGTCCACGGCCGCGGCGCAGACCTGCATTCACCAGGTGCATGACCCACAGCAGTGTCACGGCGAGTTGCAATCAGCAGGGGGGGCAGTCGCTGCCAGGTTGTAGATCCCCCTCCCACCACAATGTCTGGAATTCACGCAGCACAGTAAGGAGCACAGGCACGCGCGCTGCACACCTGCTGGTCGTCTGCAGTCAGCTGTGCCACCAGCAGCACCAGTGCCCGCACACCAGGTTCGCCAGGCTGCAGCGCCGGATACAATCCAGCAGCAGCACGCAGCAACCACAGCTTGGCATTGCTGTGGTCGCTGCCGGCAGCCTGCATGCCGCCGCTGATGCCTGCTGCAGCCTCAGCCCCCGCAGACTGCTCATCGGACCAGGTGGCCAGCATGGCAAGCAGCTCCTTCTGCGCTGCTGCTGGCATATCTGCGGCTGCGGAGCTGTCTGAACAGCTGCCACACAGTGCCTGGAGTACTGCCGGGCGCAGCAGCAGCGGCAGCAGCTGCAGCGTGGCCTCGCGGACTCCTGCATGGGGGCTGCCAGCCAGCTGCACAGCAGGCAGCAGCACGCTGCTGGCACCCGCAAAGGCAGCAGCTGGCGCGTGGTGCACCAAGGCATGCAGGGCCCGCAGAGCAGCCACCTGCACCTGTGACTTGTCAGCAGGCGACAGGGGCGACTGCAATGCCAGCATCGGCACCAGCATTGGCTGCAGCTGCAGCAGGACGGGGCTTGCAAGCACGTGCTGCCTGTCCAGCTGTGCTGCAGCCAGGTGCAGGGCGTGGCCAGCGCTGCTGCACATGTGGACCACCCGGCTGACAAAGTCTTGCAGGCTGCTGTTGCAGCAGCATGCAAGCAGCAAGCTGATGCTGTCTGCCAGCGAAACCTTGACTGCTGCCATGGGGCTGTTCCACAATGGGCGCTGCATGCTGACAAAGCTGTTGAATGCTTGCTGCCCTGCATCCAAGCTGGGAGGTGTGCTGCCCTCTGCTTGTGGCTGCCGCTTCTGCAGCTGCTGGCTTGCAGGTGCAGCTGCTGCTGACAAGCTGATGCTGCCAGCCACCCTGTCGATGACCAGGTGTGGCAGCACCGCCAGCAGCGCTGCAGCGGCTGCAGCCTCTGCAGCAAGCGTGCCGTCGGCAGACAGCACGACCGACTGCTCCACAGTTTCAGCCGCTGCTTGTACGGCAGCTGAAGGCAGGCCCAGCAACGCTGCCAGCACAGATGCCGACATACATACGTGCAACGCTGTCACTGCAATCGCCCGGCCAGCGGCGTCAACCTGGCCGCCTTCAGAGAACGCAGCATGTTTGACGTCGCTGCTGATGAACTCCTGCGACATGCAAGCACACATCCTGAGATGGCATCCATAGTGCTGGCTGCCGTCGCAGCGGTGAAGTACACACCAGTACCACCCGTATCACCAGTGCACCGAGGCGGCAACTGACCTGCAATGTGCCCCAGTATCGTCTCCACAATGGCTCATGTACCAGCAGCGCTGCCTGCTTGTCCTCTGTGGCACTGACAGCTGAGATCAGCAGGGCTGCTGCCAGGCAGGGCAGCAGCACGGCCTGACAGTCGCTCATCAGCAGCACCCGGCCTGCAGGGACACAAAAACAGGCATGACACCAGCCTGATCAGCGGGGTATAGGATGGGCATGCATCTTGCTGAGCATGCGTTGGAGTTGAAAGCGTGGTCCTCGGGCCAATCCATACCTTTGGCTGCATCCACCCAGCGAAGCACTTGCAGGCTGAGCCAGGCTACCAACTCAGGCGCCAGCAGGGCGCTGATGTGTGATCGGTCTACGGAGCACAGGCCCTGCAAGTTGTGTTGTGGGTGAACAGCTAGTAGCTGGTAGCCGGCCAGATGGGACCCCTTGACACAGTCAAGCGTGGCTGCCAGATACAGGTGACTGGGCAAGGTGTCATCACATGCGCAGACATGACATGCACAGCCCACCTGCAGCAGGGTCAGGAGGCAATGTAAGCTGGCTGTGGCATCGTTGGAACTTGCGGCAGGTGTGGGCGCGCACTTGTGCAACAGCTGGGTGAGGCGTGTCACACCAGTCAGGGCCTGCAGGCAGGACAGGTGGAGGAGCAGATCAGACTGACATCCTCCCACAAACATTCTCGGTGTGGCATGTCACCGTCGCGTCGCGTCCGCCAGCTGCCATAGCACCCGCCGGCAGAGCAAAAACAATGCTGCTGGCATGCGCGGAGTTGCTCCACGGCGTCACGACCAACAACGTTGAAAATGGTGTCCAGCAAGCAGCTCTGGGAAGGCATGCAACCACCAGCCCAGCACCTGAATGCCCTGGTGACAGCCCTGGCCAGCTGCCGCCAACACTGCTCCAGCAGCTGGAGGCAGGAGAGGCTGCTGCCCCCCAGCAGAGTCGCCGCCTGGAAGTGCCACGGACGTCCCGCCAGGCCTGCCGCCATGCTGCGTCATCACAAGCCCCTCCTGGCTCACTGCAGGCCATGCCATTGCAGCAGTCATCCACTAAGCAGAGAGCGAGTGGACAGCATGCTGGTGCTCAAAGCAACCGTGCACAAGGGTGGGGGCAGCAACAAGCCACAGGCAGGAGAAGGCTGATGCTCCTCACCGCTCAGCACCGCCTGCTTCATTTTTCGCCTTTTCTTGGCGGGTGACGCTGGCTCCACCGGGTCACCCTGGTCACCTGCACAACAACAGGCCGCATGGTCAGGAGCAGCGGCCACGACACAGCACCTCACAGCACCTCATCTCCAGCATGACTGTGCGGCTGCAGGAGGACTGCATGCTTTGCGAACAATCGGCGTAGCGCAGCAACCACCACGAACGTGCCTGGCGGTGGAGCACGGTTCGGCTTGGATGGTTGCAGTCCGGGTTCATACACGCCACACTGCTGCTGCAGCATGCCTGCGGCGAGTGAGAGCATTGGAAAGGTTGCCGCTGCACAGTTCAAGGCTGTTGGCTGGTCAACCATCCTTGTGAAGCATCCAGGTCACTCAATCTTCAGCCCTCAGCAGAAGTCTCACCTCGTTGGTCATCCCCTGTCAGCCAGGACCCCACATGCCTCCAGCATGCCAGCAGCATTGCCTGCGCAGCAGCCTGTGCACCATCCGCCGCACCAGCCAGGCTGGCAGGCAAGCTGGCTGCCAGGGCAGGGATGCAGCTGGGGCATGCAGTGGCAGCTTCCTCGGCAAGACTGAGCCACATGGCTGAGCTGCTGGGGCCGCTGGGCAGGGCGAGCAGCGCAGGCAGTAGCTGCAGCACCCTGCACCCAAGCAACAGCAGGTATGCATTCCGTTAATGCCAGTCAAGCCGCCTGTTGATGGCAGTAGCAGGTCTTATCAAATGAAGGCAAAGCAGCCTGCTTGCCTGGTGGCATACGGCGCCAGGAAGTTGTGGCTGCGCAGGATGTGCATGGCATGCCTGAGGCTTGCCGCCACTGCTTGGTGCCAAGGAAGAGGCTCCAGCAGCTGCAAGTGCCCCTGCAGTGCGTCATGGGGCAGGGTTGCCTGGCCATGCCATGCTACCGTGCGTCCCCATGTGCAATCCGCAGGGCAGGGGGCGCAGGGAGCACAAGCGGCACGATCAGCTGGCTGACCTGTGTCCATGACTCCAGCGCCCAGTTCACCAGATCCACGCTTGCTGCAGCTGCCGCAGGCTCTTGAGGCCACAGTGGAAGCAGCACAGACATCAGCGTCCAGCATGCAACCTGCAGCATGCCCAGTGGTCACAGGCCCGGGGGGTATCAGAGAGAGAGCATGCGGAGCTGCGGGCTGCTCAAGCCCCCGCAGCTCAGCAACACGCGTGCAGCCAATGCGGCTTGCGCTGTGCACTGGCTACTTTCCTGCAAGCCCTCGTGCGGGCACTGCAGCAGCTGCGCCATGGCCGGGACCAGGGCAGGCGGCGTGACGGGGCCCAGCAAGGCTGGCAAATGGCTGCTCAGGTTCTCCAGCAGCACCACTGACGCCTGTGCGTATACCTGCACACATGCGGGAAGCCGCTGAGCGAGTTGCCACACAACCTGGCAGGGCCTACACAAGCAGCAACCAGGACAGCGTTTGCATATGTGCGATGACCAGCCAGCTGTGCTGCTCAGCAGCTGTGAACGCCCTACCACCCAAGCGTTTGCATCAGGTATGACGACGGTCAGTTCCGTTGCCGTCTGAGCCGCTGGAAGCTGGGGAGAACCAGGGAGCACTGAAGCCTGTGCTGCCAGCCTCTGTGTGACCAGCGTGAAGGCTGGCAGCCGCACGGGCACGCGCTGCTCAGCCATCTCGGGCATCGCATCAGCCAGGCCTGAGGGTGCGGGGCGAGCACGGTGGACGTCTGAGCCCTGGCATCAGCTGTGGCACCCGCCCCGCGCACTGCTGCAGCCCCCCGCAGACCCCGCGTACGCACCCTGAATCAGCTCGGCCACGCCTGCATGCACCTCCATGAGGAGGCTGACACCAGAGGTGCTGTCGGCGGTGGCTGCCAGGTGGGCGCAGACAGCCACCACGTCAGCTGCCAGCTGCTCCATCAGCGACCTGCAGGCACAGGACACATTCGCGTGGCCATCGCCAGCCACCTGCCACGCGCGCGCGCATGCATGCATCAGCAGCTGCTGTGTCAGCCATGCGCATCCCAGGCACGCGTCTGACGGGTGGTGGCCACACCGCGGCGCGGGGCTGGCTCCTCACCTGTGCTGCATGCGAGGCACGCTGCACAGCAGCTGCAGCAGCTTGTGCACGAACAGCACGCCAGCACTGCCGCTGAAAGCATTGGGCAGCTTGTCCAGCACAATCAGCAGCAGCTTGAGCACGGCCAGCACCTCTTTGGTGTGGGCTGCAGCAGCCACGGCAAGGCGGCGGCGTCACGTGGGGGCGGCTGGGCGCATGGCGCGATCTGCGGTTTTGGCGCCAAGGCCCGCGCACCTGCCGCTGCGTCCAGCGACACATCCAGCAGCGACGCCAGCACCGCCCGCAGGCGCTCCACGATCCGTTCAGAGTGGGCAGGCCGCGTGACGGCCTCAGGGACGAGCGTCTGCAGCTCGCTCAGCAGGCCTGCCAGCGTCGCCCGGCTGGCCTGCCTGGCGGACGGCATCCTAATTACAGCTGTGATCAGCGCGTCCACGCTGCGTGCAAGCCGCCGGCGGGCACGCCATGCTGCGTGCTTTGCAGATCGGCACTGTAAACTTGTTTCCCGTGCCGCTGCACCGGCTTGTTCTGTAGCATGACGGTGCCCGAAACCTACGAGGGCCTCCTGCAGCTGTTCAGAGCGCAGGTGCAGGAGAGCGAGCAGCTGCGGGCCGATCTCCAGGCGTCTCGTGCCGCCCAGGCCGCCGCGCAGGCGGAAGCGCAGCGCCTGCAGGGCAAGCACAAGGACAACAAGAAGCAGATCAAGGAGTACGTGGTGAGTCGGCGGGGCGGCCTCCTCGGTGCCCAGAGGGCCTGCATCGACGCCCATGCAACGCCCCTGCCCCTGCAGCGGGGAGGGACACACTCTGCGGCCATGGCTCACCGCTGGCCCCGCACCCCCGCGCAGGCATCAGTCCAGCAGCAGCTCAACGAAGTACCAGCACTTGTGCAGCAGCTCAAGGCGGCTAAGCAGCAGGCGGCTGAGCTTGGGCGCCAGCTGGCAGACGCGCAGCAGGCCGGCCAGGCACACGAGCTGCGCCGCACCGACGCCGATACCCAGGCGCTGCCCGCTGCCCAGGAAGACACGCAGACGTGCCTCGCGGAGGCACGGGCAGGGCATCACGCCGCGGAGCAGCAGCTGCGCGACGCTCGGGCCAGCCAGTGTGCTGCAGAGGCAGCAGCCCGGCGGCTCGAAGCAGAGCAGCAGCAGCTGCAACGCGCGTTGGATGCGTCAGCACAGGTGCGGGGCATGGCGGCGCCCTGTGCCTGCAGCATGATGCTCGCGTATCCCTGGACCCGCGTTCCCCGCGCCTCTCCTTGCCAACACCGCTGCTGTGCTTGGTGCCAGCAAGGCGCCTGAGTGGCAGGCCCTGCCACGCATGTGGGATGCTGCGCCGCAACCGTGCAGGCTGCCAGGCAATCAAGAGACGACCTCGTGGCAGCTCAGCGCGAGCTGACGGCCATGAAGGCGCAGAGGGACAGCATGCGCGACCAGCTGCAGGCGCTGCAGCGCGCCGTGCAGGCACTGACGCAGCACCAGCAGCGCCAGGATGAGCAGCTTAGAAGCCTGGCAGGCGGAGTGCACACCGCCAGCGGCGCATGCAGCGCGCCTGCTGACGCAGCGCCCGGCGCAGCATCGCAGCCGCCCCCCTCGGCCTTAGACAGGAGACTGGAGGCAGTGAGCTGCCGGCAGGCCCAGTTGGATGCGCAGCTGCGGGACCTGCTGGCGCGCGTGGCTGGCATGGAGGCGGCAGCAGGCACGGCGCAGCCACAGGGCAGCGCTGACATGCCAGCTCACACAGCCGGCATGGACGTGCAGCATCCCGTGCAGGATCAGGTTCGCGAGCTGCGCCTGGATGTCATCGGCGTGCGGCGGACCATCGAATCCATTGACATGCGCTGCACCAACACCGACAGCCGGCTGCTGGCGCTCGAGCGCAATGTGCAGCAGCACCAGCAGCCCTACCAGCACCCGGCGTCGCAGCAGCAGCTGCTGGCCAGCCAGACCCTGTCAGGGCTGCCTGCTGGTGCGGGTGCACAGGCGGCAGCAAGGCCAGCCCAGCCGCGTGCGAGCACGGACGCTGCATGCGCGCCCCCAGCATCCGGCCCTGCGCTGGAGGGCATCAAGCACAAGCGCGGCATGTGCATCAGCAGCGGCAGCTCGGACACAGCAGGCGCGCCAGCGGGGCAGCGAGGCCGCTTGCCGCTGCCAGGGGAGCCTGCAGCCAAGCGACAGCGACTGGCCAATGCTGCGCGCCAGCCGACTGCGCAGTGCCAGCAGCAGGAGCCTGGGCAGACGCTGGGCGCTGCCAAGCTGGCAGCCGCCTCCACGCCGGCAGCACCTGGCAAACCCAGGGTGCGCACACGTGGGCCATCCAAGCCTGTGGACGCCAAGTGGGTGGCGGATGAGCTGTCCAGGCTGGTCAAGGCGCCGACAGCCGACCAGGCTGAAAAGGTGCCAGCCCGCATCAGCTCAGCGCTCAGGAACGACAAGCTGGAGCAGGGCCAGCTGTTTCAGGGCTGGGTCACCAGCTTGCTGGATGCAGCGCACCGCCCGGCGCTGCCAGTCCTCGCAGCCGCAGCGGCCAGGCTGGGCGAGCTGCAGGCAGGCACGCCAGGTGGCATGACGGCGCTGGTTCAGCAGCTGCAGCAAGTCTTGGCCAGCTCCCTGCTGGAGCGCGACGGCGAGCCGCCACTGGCTGCTGACATGGCTGCAGCTGGCGGAGCAGCCATGGCAGCACTGTGCCACGAAAACGGTGCGTGGCGGGGGTGCTGCAGTCGTAACACAGCCTGCAGGACAGTGCACTAGCAGTACAGGCAGCAAGCAACAACGGGTGGATCCGTGCCTGGTCCTGATGACGAGCTGGCTTGCGTGGCCCTGCAGGCGAAGCTGCAGCGCTGGCGCGCTTCCTGGCAGACGCCCTGCTGGCAGCCTGCTGCGGCGAGCTGGCGCTGGCCGAGCTGCAAGGTGTAGACCAGCCTGCCCTGGCGGCTCTGCCCGTCATTGCAGCTGCCGCGTCTACGTGGCCTGGCGGCGTGCTTGTGCCAGCAGAGGGCTGGCCTGCGGTCGAGTGTGTGCACGCACACGGGGCTGTTCCAGACCAGCTGTGGGCGCAGCTGCTGCAGCAGCCCCTGGAGACCTTGCTGCAGTCCAGCACGCAGCAGCTGGCTGCAGCCGGTGTCGAGGCTGCGCCTCAGCTGCTGCGCGTGGCGCTGCAGCAGCTGGACAGCAGTGTGGGGGGTGGTGCAGCTGGCGTGCCGCCCGCTGCAGCACATGGCCTGCTGCCCGCGCTGTTGGCAGTGCTGGCGGACGAGGCGCTGGCAGCTGCAGCAGACGGGCACGCAGCCAATCGGCTGGCACAGCTTTGCTCTGCCGTGGAGGTGGCTGCAGCTGTGGGCGGCTGGCAGGCAGCAGTCCAGCACATCCTGCCTGTGCTGCTGCAGCAGCTGCAGCTGGGCCGCGCCTGCCCAGATGCAGCAGTCCCGCTGCTTCAGCTGGCCGGCAGCGTGGTGTGCAGGGCCCTCAAAGCATCCAGCGGCTGCGAGGGCGCGCTCTCCTGCTCGCAGATGGCCGCCCTGGCGGCTGAGCGGCTGCTGGGTGCATGCTGCTCAGCAGCTTCCGCCACTGAGCCAGGGGAGCACTGGGCGAGCACGCTCCAGGCACGCGCAGCAGCTTGCGGTGTGGTGGGGGACATCATGGCAGCCATGGCGGGCAGCAGCTGCGGCAGTGGCGGCCCTGACCTGCAAGATCTGCTGCAACAGGCAGACCAGCTGCGGAGCACCGACGTGCGCGCATGGCGGGCCCTGCGGCTTGCGAGCGCCCCGGCGAGTGCCGAGGCGGAGTAAGCAGCAGCCTGTGTAAGCTGCCATGTCTGTTGTTGTCCACTCACAATTGTGATCACCCGGCCGCCCTGGAACCTGCCCCTCGCCGTTGGACGGGTGGCGCCAGCCAGCCCGCCGCCCTGTGGCGCAACGTCGCCTGGCCTGCGCTCGCGGGGCAGCTGCTGCAGCGCAGCAACCTCGCCTGTCGGAATGTACGGACCAGCCGTATCTTCGGCCTGCACTCGTTGCCTTGAGTCTTCCCGCTTCACGCAGAAACGTCCGCGATCTCGCCACCGCGTGCGGCAGAGCCGTCGCTCGTACGGTGCAAAGTTTGCTGGTAGTGTCACTGCTAGCCGCTGCGATGCGATGCGCCTGAGCGGTGGCCTGGCCGCTGTGCGTAGACCATCGCATCGCATTTCATCGCAGCGCAATGACATGAAGTTGCACCAGGCGCCGGCATCCGCAGCAGCAGCAGCAGCAGCAGCAGCCGCAGCAGCATCAGATGGGCCCAGCACATCCCACGCCGATCATGCCATGACCAAGGTGCCCTCTAGTCCCCTGGTTGCCTGGCACATGGCCTGTTGCTGCGGACACCCGTTGACCACTGACCCACCCCTGCGCGCCGCGCCGCGTTGCTTGCTGCGCGCAGCTCTGGGAGCTGATGGCGGATGCGCACTGTCACCCCCAGCTGGACCCGGAGCACTTGGCGTCCACGCTGCAGCTGGCCTGCCCGCGCCTGGCTGCCATGTGCGTAGCTGCCGATGTGGACTGGGCAGGCATGCAGCAGCTGGTTGGGCTGGCCGGCAGCCGGGTCATCCCTGGCTTCGGCATCCACCCATGTAGGTGCAGCGCGCACAGGGAGTTGCGTTGGTTGCTCCTTGCCCTCGTGCTGGAGACTGAGCTGTGCTTGTGGCTGGGC
>Ga0315905_10005652_pt1 | contig 12734 bp, 3 predicted proteins | sample LakEriMetagenome_5_FD_203522 | JGI IMG/M metagenome (GOLD analysis project Ga0315905, IMG submission 203522) | Freshwater fungal communities from buoy surface, Lake Erie, Ohio, United States - Buoy 4 MA121 | ecosystem: Environmental > Aquatic > Freshwater > Lake | place: USA: Lake Erie, Ohio... | reverse complement strand
CCTCGTGCCAGCGCGCGAGGGCCGCCGCGGCGGCCACGGCGCCGCGCGCGTCGCCGCGCGCGGCGCGCAGGCGGCCGAGCGCGGCCCAGGAGGCGGCCGCGACCTCGGCCGACTGAGCGTCCGCTGAGGGGAGGGCGCCGGGGGCGGCCGCGCGCGCGTACGCCGGCGCGGCCTCGAGCGGGCGCCCCAGGCGCTCGGCCAGCACGCCGCGCCGCAGCCAGCCCAGGGCGTTCAGGGGCGAAGCAGCAGCAGACGGGCGGGCGTCCGCCGCTTTCGCCGCTGCTGCCGCCTCCGCCTCGTCCTCCTCCTCCTCCTCGTCGCACTCGACCCCCCACACGACGTGCGCCTGGAGGTCTGCCCAAAGCGCCATGATGAGCTCGTCCAGCCAGCGCGCGCACAGGCGCTTCGCGGGGGGCGCCTCGCGCTCGTGCGGGCTGGCGCTTGGGGCCAGGACGGCCGCGCGCTCGTCAGCCGCGCCCTCGTCCGCGGCGGCGGCAGAGCGGCCGCCGCGCGCCAGAGGCGGCAGCAGCGCGACGGCGGCCTCGGCGCGCGCGGCGTCCGCCACCTCCCCGAGCAGCTCGCCGCGGAGGGTGGCCAGGCGGTCCTCGTCGACCGTCCGCACGCCGCTGCTGCTGCCGCCACTGTCGCCGCCGCCGCCGCCGCCGCCGCCGCCGAGGGACGACGACGACGCCGGGCCGCCGCCGTGTCGCGGCGTGATCGGGGCTGCCGCCGCCGCGGCCAGTGCGCCGCCGCCGCCGCCGGACGACGCGGCCGCGGCGCGCGACAGAATCAGGCTGCCGTAGCGCTGGGCCGGCACGGGCAAACGCGCGGGGCCGGCCAGGGGCGGGGCGACGGCGGCCGCGGGGGGGGGCGTCGGGGCGGCGGCTCGGTCGGCGTCGTCGTCGCCCGTGCCGCCGCCGCCGCCGCCGCCGCCGTTTTTTGCTTCGGTGCCGCCACCAGCACCACCGCCGCTGCCGCTGAGCCGCGCTTTCCGCCGCGCGTAAAACTCCCCGGCCCCCTTTGGCGCGGGCCCGAGCGCCGCGCCGCCGCCCGACGACGTCGAGCGGCCGGGCTCGAGCGCGGAGGAGGAGGCCTCCTGCTGCTGCGTCGCCGCAGCAGCAGCGGCCAGCGCCGCCGACCGCCGCCGCCGCTGCGCCGCCGCGACGTGCACGGCCTCGTCGTGCATCAGGAAGACGCGCCCGCGCGCGGCCAGGAAACCGTCCCACCCCAGGTCGCCGGCCGCGGCGCGCAGGACGGCGTAGGCGCCGCCCCCGGCCGCCGCGGCCGCACGCGCGGGCCCCGCGCTGCAAAAGGCAGGCGCGAGGCCGCCGCCGCCGAGGCCCAAGGCGCCGTCAAAGCCGGCGCACGACTCGGCGTCGAGCAGCGCGGCACCGGGCAGGGCCTCGAGGGCCTGGGCGGCGGCCTGGGCGGCGGCGGCGGCGTCCTGCGGGCTGCGGCCGCGCCGCTGCTGCGCGGCTGCGGCGGCTGCTGCCGCTGCTGCCGCCGCCGCCGCCGCCGCTGCCGCCTCGCTGCCGCCGCTTCCCGGGGTCGCCGCGGCGACCAAGCGCAGCGCCGAGGCGCGGGCGTCGGCGTCCGCGTCGTACTGCCACGCGCCCTGACCGGCCGCGGCCGCGGGCGAGGGCACGGCGACGACGCGCAGGCAGGGCGGGGGCGGGGCGCCCGAGTGCACGTACAGGCAGAGGGCGTCTGAGGACGACGCAGAGAGGGCTGGGGGCGGCGGCGGCGGCATCGCGTTGAGCGTGGCCAGCGCGGCCCCGTGCGCGCCGCGCAGCGCCAGGGCGCGCGCGAGCACGAGCCACGCCGGGCGCAGGCGCGCGCCGCCCTCGGCGCGCAGCGCGCGGCGCGCCAGGCGCGCGGCCGCCTCGCTGCGGCGGCGTCGGCGCGCGGCGGCGGCCTCGGGGGTCGAGAACGAAGGGGCGGCGGCGTTCGAGGCGGTCGCGGCTGCATTCGCGTCGCCTCCGCCGCCCGATCCCGCTCCCCCCTGCCCCGGCCCCGCCGCCACCGCCACCACCTCGCGCGTCTCGACCGCGCGCGCCGCCAGCGCCTCCTCGAGCGCCGCCGCCGCCGCCGCAAGAAGCAGCACCGCGTCGGCCGGGTCGCGCTCGAGCCCCTCGTCCAGCGCGCGCAGGGCTCCCTCGACGTCCCCGGCGTGCCGGAGCGCCGCGTGCGCGTACGCGTGCGCGTGCGGGCAGGTCGGCGCGAGCTCGGCGAAGAATGCGGCCGCGCGGCGCCAGCGCGCGCCCGTGCGCCGAAAGTGGTGGAGGACGCAGAGCAGGACGGGGTCGGCCGCGGTCGCCGCCGACGACACTCCGGCGCCGCCGCTGCCGCCGTACGGATCTGCGAACCATCCGCCGGACCACTCGTTGACGCGGTTGTGGTGGTGGTGCGTGGGGGTGGCGGGGGCGGCGGCGGCCGCGGCGGCGGCGGCGGCGGCGGCGGCGGAGGAGGAGGAGGAGGGGTCGCCGTCGCCCGCCGCTCTGGGCGGCGCCTCTGGCCCTCCTCCTCCTCCTCCTTCTCCTCCGCCGCCGCCCTCGTCCCGCCCGGTGGCTGCGGCGCCGGCGGCCGCAGCGACGACGACGGGCGCGGGCAGCGCCGCGCGCGGCAGGGTGCCGTCGCGGTAGGCGGCCGCGATGCGCGCGAGCGCCGCGCGCTCTAGCCGGCTGCCGGGAGCCGGGGGCGGGGCCACGTGCAGCGCGCTCGCCGCCGTCGCCTCACCGCCGCCGTCGCCGTCAGGCGGCCGAACGCCGCGCCCGGCCGCGAGGCGCGCCGCGGGCTCGGCCAGCAGCGCCCCCCTGCAAAAGGACGCGACGGCCGCGTCGCGCCACATGGCCGCGGTCGGGGGCTCGGCCACGACGGCGCCCGTGGCCGCGTCGAACGCGGCGGCGAGCACCCCCCCGGGGAGCGTGACCTCGACGCGCAGGTCGACGCGCCGCACGGGGTCGAACGTGCAGTAGATTCCGCGGGCGGCGGCCGGGGCGGCGGCGGCGGGGGCGGCGGGGGCGCCTGCGGAAGAGACGGCCGCGGGCTTGGCGGCGCCAGCCGAGGCCCCCCACCACCACCACCACGACGACGACGACGACGACGACGACGACGACGAGGCCGGCGGCTTGGCGGCCGTCCCTGCGGTCGCCGGGGCGGCGTCGAGGGCAGGGCCGGCGGCGGCGGCGGCCGCGGCCACGTAGGCGGCGACCGCGGCGGCCGCGGCCATGTCGCGCCCGGCGACGTAGTGGTACAGGCCGTGCGACCCGGCGGCGTCGGCGGCGTTGGTCGGCGCCGCGCGCTGCAGCCAGCACAGGTCGGGAGGGCCGAGCGCGCACCTGAGCGCCGGGTGAGCGTCGTGCTGCTGCTGCTGCGCCGCCGCCGCCGCCGCCGCCGCCGCGGCTCGGACGCTGGCGTCGCGGGCGTCGAGCGCCTCGCCCGCGCGCCGCTCGACGCGCATGTGCCATCCAGGGATGGGCTGCTCCATCGGCGTCACGGCTTGCGCGTTCTCTGCGACCGCCTCCGGATGGGCTTGGCGCGTGCGCGAGGCGATGGGCTGATGTGCCGGATCGATCCGGCGCGTGCGAGCGCCCTGCGATCGCTTGTCGTTTGTCGAGTCGAGCTCGCAACACACCACGGAGCGAGAGCGCGCGAGGCTTGATGCGCGCCGTGTTGTGTGTGAAGAGCGGGAGGCGGAGGCTCAGGTCATGAACGATGAGAGCGGGCGTTGGCGGGCATTTTGCAGTTGGCGTGTCCGGCGCCGGCGCCTCGGCGCGCGCGCCGGGCAGGAGAGAAGGGGGCACCATACTGTGGCTGCAACAACAAGCAACGTACGGCGGGGCTCGGTTGTTTACAACAGGTTGTTGATGGCACATGTGCGCGAGGCAATGAACATGGGGGGAAACCAGTCGGGAAGAAATGGCAACGGTCGGGGGGAGCCCTTGCCGCCGCCGCCGCCGCGCCGCAACCGGAGCAACGACGGCGGCGGCGGCAGACAGGCGCGCAACGCAAAGGGGCGTGCGGGCAGCAAGTTGTGGGTTGTACAGAGAGAGGCCCGCGCGTCGTCGCTCACGATGAGTCAGCGCGCGCTGTCGCGGCCCGGAGGAGGCGGGCGCGCAGATGAGGAGGGCGACGACCCCTCGGCGCGCCACCACGCAAACTCGTCGTCGTCGGCGCTTTTTTTGGCGGCGGCCAAAGGCGCGGGCGCGCGCGCGCGCTCCGGGCCCCGCTGCTTCTGCTGCTTCTGCTGCTTCTGCTGCTGCTGCTGCTGCTGCTGCAGCCGCCGCGTCGGCGGCGGCACCAGGACGGGCCCGAAGAACCCGCCGGTCGCGCGGCCGCGGCGCGCGACGGCGCCGCGCACGGACGCCACCACCGCGTCCAGCAGCGGGTCGTCGTCGTCGTCGTCGTTGCCGCTAGCAGCATCAGCCCCGCCAGCCCCCGGCAGCGCGACTACCTCCACGAACGCGCGCGTGGGCGTGTCGAAGCGGAGCGCGTGCGTCGCCGTGAAGAGGCGGAAGGAGGCGCGCGTGGCGTGGGGGTCGAGGTCGGCCGGGTCGGCGGCCGGGTCGGCGGCGGCGGCAAAGGCGGCGGCGACCGAGGGGAAGAACGGCGTGCACAGGGGGCGCGGGCCGACCGGCGGCAGCAGTGGCGGCGGCACAGCGGCAGGCTGCCGCACCACCAAGCGCCGCCCGCCGTCGGGCGTGACGCCCATCAGCGCGCGCGCGCCGTCGCGGCGGAAGCGGCAGCGCGCGCTCGGCGTGCGCAGCTCGAACCAGGGCGAGCCCGCGGCCGCGGCGGCCGGGTCGGCGCGGTAGACGTCGCGCGCCGAGAGCGCGCGCGCGGCGGCGGCCGCCTCGGCCACGGTCGCGTAGCAGTAGGGGTCCCGGGCGGCGGCGACGTCGGCGTCAGCGGCGGCGTCGGCCGTGCGGCGCGCAGAGGTGGCCGCCGCCGCCGCCGCCGCCGCCGCCGCCGCCGCCGCCGCCGCCGCCGGCTCGGGCGCGCGTCGTCCGCCGCCGCCGCCGCCGCCAGCGCCGCCGCCGCCGCAGGGGACGGCCTCGATCAGCGCGCGGCTGGCGCGGTCGAAGCGGCACGCCAGGAACGCCGCGGCGGGGGGCTCGGTCGCGCCCGCGGCCAGCGCCGCGAGCGCCGCGTCTTGGCCTCCGCCGCGCGCGTCCAGGGCAAACAGGCGGAACGACGCGCGCGTGGCGCGCGGGTCGGCCGCCGCGACCTCGTCGTCCGCGAGCAGGCGGGCGGCGACGCGGGCCGCCTCGGCCGACGCAAAGACGAGCGGCGGCGGCGGCGGCGGCGGCGGCGGCGGGGGGGTGGAGGCCGCGGCGCTCTTGTCGTCCTTGCCGTCGCCGCCCTTGCTGCTGCTGCTGCTGCGGCTGCTGCCGCCGCCGCGGTCGCCGAGAGGAGCAGATTCGGCCGCCGGCAGGACCGCGCCGCCCCGTCCGTGCGGCACGACGTCCAGCAGCTGGCGCGTCGCGCGGTCGAAGCGGCACACGGCCCCGCCGCGCGTGTAGACGCGGAACGACGCGCGCGTGGCGTGGCCCGGGTCGAGCAGCGCGCTAACCTGGTCGTCCGAGGCCGCGCGCGCGACGAGCACGGCGCCGCGCACGGACCAGGGGTGGGCGGCGCCGGCGGCCAGGGCGCGCTCCGACAGGCCGGCGGCGTCGGCGCCGCTGCTGCGGGCGTCGTTGTCGGTGGGGGAGGAGGCCGCGGCACTCGGCTCTCGCTGCTGTTGCTGCACGGGCGCGTAAGCCACCAACGAGGGCGGCGGCGGCGCGGCCAGCGACCAGTCCCACCCAGGCACGGACGCCACGACGGCGGCGGCGCGCCCGGGGGGCAGCGCGCCGCGCCGGCGCTGCGCGCACAGCTCGCGCGCCCAGCGGCCGACGGGCACCTCCTCCTCCCCCCGGACGCCGCCCCCCTGCTGCTGCTGCTGCTGCTGCTGCTGCTGCTGCCACGACTCCCAGCACGCCGGCAGGCGCCCGCGCGCCACGGCAAAGGCGCGCAGCGCCGACAGCCGAGACGCGAAAAGGTCCGCGTCGCCGCCATCATCGGCGTCGCTCCCCGAGGACGACGAGGGAGCAGCGTAAGGGGACGCCGTCGCGACGACCACCGTCGCCGCCGCCGCCGCCGCGGCCGGCAGCGCGCTCGCGATGGCGCGCTCGACCGCCTCGATCGCCGCGGCGTCGGCCTGCGCGCGGTGCGCGGACGCGAGCGCTTGGGCGAGCGAGGTCGTGGCTGCGGCGGCCGCGGCCACGCCCGCGGCGGCGGCCGGAGGAGGAGGAGGAGGAGGAGGAGGACGGCTGGGAAACGCGGCGAGCGCGGCGGCCGCGGACGCCGAGGCGGCCGAGGCCGCGCCGTCCTGCTGCGCGCGGCCGACGAGCTCGAGCAGCGCGGCCAGCGAGAGGTGGTGGTCGGCGGGGGCCGCCTGGTCGTGCTGCGGCGCCGCCGCAACCACGCGGCAGGCCGGGCCGCTCACGACGCGGCCCTTGGCGTCGAGCACCTCGGCGCGCGCCAGGGCCGGCGTCGGGGTCAGCGGCACGGCCATGGCGCAGTGCGGGCCCCAGGCCATTTTTTCGTCGGCGGCGTCGGCCGAGCGGCGCGGCGCTGCGACGGCGAGGGCGACGGCGGTGCCGAGCGCGGCGGCGGCGAGGGCGACGGCGGCGACGACGGCCTCGGCCTGCGCGCTTGCGGCGGACGAAGCCATCGTCCCGGGCCCAAGTGGCGCGACGTTGGCGAGCGAGAAGCGCGCGTAGGCGAGCAGCTGCCGGGCCAGCGCGAGCAGCGAGGCGATGAGGGACGACGGCGGCGCGGCGGAGGAGGAGGCGGAGGAGGAGGAGGCGGAGGAGGAGGCGGGGGCGGCGGGGGCGGGGGCGCTGGGTTGCGCCTCGGACTGCTGCTGCGTTGACACAAGCAGCCTCTGCCGCCGCCGCTGCTGCTGGCGCTGGTAGCGCGCGGACGGCAGGTCGATGGTCGTGTCCGCGAGGCGGAGCAAGCCGCCGACCGCCGCGCGAACGCCCCCGCCCCGGCGGGCCTGCCGCTGCTGCTGCTTGGACGACGATGACGACGACGACGACGACGACGACGCGGCGGCAGCGACGGGCTCGGGAGGCGTCGGCGGCTGGGCGGCGCGCGCGGCCGATGGCGTCATCAGCGACGCGGCGGCCTGTTTGGGATTGGGTGGTTGCAGGGAGGTTTGGGCGGGGGTTGTCGGGGACGGGACGGGTTGGTTTTTCGCGCCTCGTTTTTTTTTCCCGAAACGAGTCCGCCTCTTGACGACGCACCATCGCGCAGCCAATCGTCACGGTCGCCAGGAGCGCCGACGCCTGCGCGGGGAGGCGGGCGGGCTGCGGCGCCTGCGGCGCCTGGGCGCGCGCAACCGCCGAGGCGCGGGCGGCGGCGCGCGGGACGATCATCGCGTGTTGTTGTTGTCGTCGATGCGGGGCGTTGTTGATGTGGGATGGCCTAGTAGCTTTCACCCGCGCGCGCGTCGACTGAGGCACGTGAGCGGAAAGCAGGCGCGTGACTAGGTTGGTTGATGGCGGTAACAAATCGCCCTGGCGTGATTGGGGCGTGCGTCCACGTTTGCGGCGACCTTTTGGCGACGGAGAGGGGCGCGCCGTTCAAAACGAGAGCCTCTCTCCTCCCGCCCTCCGGCTCGCTGCCGGGCGGGCGCCGACAGACGGCCTCGCCCCCCCCCCAAAGAAAACCTCACCGTGCGTGCGTGGCACCAATTAGTCCAATCACCACACCCCCCCGCGCTCCCACTCCCCGACGTCCCCCGTAGGCTGCGTCGACGACTCGTACGCCGCGTCCAAGTCGAGCATCTCGTCCTCGGACAGCTCGAACGCGAACGCCCGCCGCAGGTCCCCGACGTGCTGCGCGTTGCGCGCGCCGACGACGGCGGCCGCCACGCCCTGCTGCTGCAGCGCCCAGCGCAGCGCGACGGACGAGGTGGTCGCGCCCGGGTGCGCGCGCGCGACCCGCGCCAGGGCCGCCAGCTGCTCCTGCAGGCGGTCCCACCCGCCGCACGCCGCCACGACGCGCCCGTACTCGAGCTTGGCGTCTGTGTCGAGCCGCGCGGCCGACGCGGCGGCCTTGAGGAAGCGGTCCTGCAGGAACCCGCCCGCCAGGCACCCGCGCGCCAGCAAGGCGACGCCCCGGTCGGCGCAGAGGGCCGACAGCCCGCGCTGAGACACGGCGCGGCGGTCGACCACCGACAGCGGCACGAGGTTGGTCGCCACGTCGACGCCCGCGTCGAGCGCGCGCAGCAGGCGCGGCGCTGAAAACCCGACGACGCCGACGCCGCGGACCAGGCCCCCGCGCCGGGAGCGCAGGTCCTCGAGCGCCAGGAGGGCGTCCAGCCAGAGCGGGGGGGTGCCTAGGTGGTGGTGGCGGTGGAGGGGGTCGGCGGCATCCGCGGCGGCGGCGCTCCGGCCGCGCCCAAACAGCCCTCGGCGCCGGGCCGCGGCCGCCGCCGCCCCGGACGAAGAAGACGGAAGCGGCGGCGGGCCCGGCGCGTCGCCGCCCTGCCACGCCAGCTGCACGTGGTCGAGCGACGCGACGCCCAGGCGCGCGCACGCCGCGCGCACGCGCAGCTCCAGGGCGGCCGGCCGCACGTCGGCGCGCGACAGCGGCGAGAGGCCGCCCGGGCCGGGGCGGCCGTCCAGAGAGAGGGTCACTAGCACCTTGGCCGCGCCTTGCGCCGCCGCCCTTGGCTCGACGCGCAGAAACTGCCCGAGGAGCGTCTCGGCCCCGCCAAACGCGTCCGAGGTCTCGAACGAGTTGACCCCCGCGCGCCAGAAGCGGGACAGGTCGGCGAGGGCCTCCCCCCCGCGCGTGCGGTCGGACGGGTTGGGGTTGTACGGCTGCTGCTGCTGCCGCCCGTCGCTGCCGCCGAGCGGCGGGGGCGGCGGGCGCGCGGGCGGGGTGCCGCGGTGCCGGCCGTCGAGCTGCCGCGTGCCGCGCACGATCGCCGACATGCCGCGGAGGGCCGGGGCGCGCGGGATCTTCGGGGCGCGCGGGATGCGCGGGAGGGGCGGGGAGGCGACGCGCGGGTCGGCAGAGGCCGTGCTTTGGAGGAGGGCCGACGCCGCGGCGGCGAGCGGGTCGAACGCCGCCGCCGGGGCGTCGCCCTCGGCGGCCCGGGCGGCGGCCGCTGGCCACGCCGCCGCCGCCGCGGTCGTCGTCGCCGAGAGGAGGGCCGCGCGACGGCTGACGGCGGCTGCTGGCGATGTTGCGGACGTGTCGTCGCGGGACGGCGAAGGCGACGCGACATCGACGCCGCTGATGGCGCGCGGACGACGGGCGGCGGGTGCGGGTGGTGTCGAGACGAGCAGCGGCAGGGGGTGTCTCGAGCCGCCCGCCGCTGGTGATGGTGGCGCCGCGCGCGCGCGCGGCGTCGCCATCTGCGCTCCTCCTCCTCGTCCTCCTCCTCGTGTCCTGATCGAGGTGGATGGCTGGGCGTGCATGGTTGGATCGCAAGGGGGTTGTGTTTTTGTTTCGGCTTCGCGCGCGCGTCGCCCCGAAGGGGCCGGGGCGGCGGCGGCGGCGGGAGACGGGCGCGGGCGCCGGCGACCACAAGCGGCGCGCACACGCGCGGCAACGCCAATATTCTGCTGCACTTTTGGCGCCCCGCGCCGATCCCAGGGAGTTCAAAACGAATTCACGCTGACATTTTGCTCCACCGCTACCACCTCATCGTACACGCCTTGCACATCCGTCCACGAAAAAACGCGCGCGCGCGCGTCGAAACACGCAAAGGCAACCCCGGCACCACCACAAACGACCAAACAACAAGAACGATGCACCACGCCTCGCGGCTCGAAGCGCGCGCCCGCGCGCCGATGGCCGCCTCGATGGCCAACACGCGCCGCGCCGCCCCGGCCCTCCCCCCGCGTGGCGTGGCGACGCACCTGCGCCGCCGCCGCAGCGCCGCCGTCGTCGCCCGCGTCGCGACCACCACGCCGACGACGACGACGACCGACACGCCCCCCCCGCCCGCCGCCTCGGCCGCCGCCGCCGAGGCCGCCGCCGCGTTCGACGCCCTCCTGCGCGACGCCGCCCCCGAAGCCGCCGCGCCGAGCGCCGGCACCACCGCCCAGGACTGGTCGTCCCCGCAGCGCCCCGGCTGGTTCAAGGCCTGGTGGCCGATCGCCGCCGTCGAGAACCTGGACGCCGGCCGGCCCAACGCGCTCGAGCTCATGGGCGAGCGCCTGGTCGCGTGGCGCCGGGCGGACGGGCAGTGGGCGGTCCAGGCGGACCGGTGCCCGCACCGCCTGGCGCCCCTGAGCGACGGCTTCGTGGCCAAGGACAAGGAGACGATCGTGTGCGGCTACCACGGCTACGGCTTTTGCGGCAAGACGGGCGGGTGCACGCGCGTGCCCGCCGCGCAGGGCGGCGTCGGCTCGCCTGCGGAGGCGCGCGCCATCGCGGGGCGCCGCGCGGCCCTGCGCACGCTCCCCGCTCGCGAGGTCGCGGGCGTGCTCTTTGCGTGGCCCGACCCCTACGCGTCCGACGCGTTTGCCGACGCCGACGCCGCGCCCCCGCCCCCCGTCCCCAAGGAGCTCGAAGGCGAGCGCTTTGCGCCGCTCAAGGGGCGCTGGTTCGAGCGCGAGCTGCCGCACGGCCTCGACTTCTTCCACGAGAACGTCCTGGACCCCCAGCACGCCCCCGTCGCGCACAGCGGCGTCGCCGGCTTCGACGCCAACAAGGCCGACCGCCTGCAGGTGCGCCTGGTGACGCCGCCGGCGAGCTCGGCGGCGGCCGGCGGCGACGCCGCCGCTTCGATCAGCAACGGCGCCATCACCCCGAGGGGCTTCACGCTCGAGACCGAGATGGAGGAGCCCGGGCGCCGCGGCTCGCTCATCCACTTCCACGCGCCGTCGCTCGTGCGCTACGAGCCGGCGCCGCTCCGCCCGGAGGCCGCCGCCGCACAGGCCGCCGCCGGCGCCGCCGCCTCCGCCGCCGGCAACAACAGCAGCAAGGCCGAGGCGCGCCCGGGCGACCCCGCGGGCAAGAACCTCACGCACCTGATCTTCTACGCGTCGCCCATCCGGCCGGGCTGGTCCAAGCTGATCGGCACGTCGTTCATCGTCGACGCCGCGACGGGCGAGCCGAGCAAGGCCGCCAGCATCTTCACGGCCGCGCTCCCCGCGTGGCTGCGCCACGTGCTCGGCCACGAGTTCATGGCGGGCGACCTCTTCATCCTGTCGCGCGCGTCGTCGGCCTACGCGGCCGAGGGCCGGCGCTGGCGGTCGTCCTACTGGCTGCCGACGTCGGCGGACGCCGGAGTCGTGGCGCTGCGGCGGTGGATGGAGACGTTTGGCGGCGGCAGCGACGTGCCCGTGCTCCCCGCGTCTGCCGCGGGCGCGGGCGTGTTGCAGCAGCAGCAGCAGCAGCAGCCTGCCGTCGGCGGCACCAGCACCAACTTCTCGCTGCCGGGCCTCCTGACCTCGTCCGAGGCCGCCGTCGCCGCGTCGACGCGCGAGCAGATCCTGTCGCGCTACGAGCAGCACACCAAGACGTGCGCGGCGTGCCGCGGCGCGCTCGAGGCGACGCGCGCGGTGGCGCGGCGCTCGGCCCGCCTCGCGGCGTTTGCAGCCGCCGCCGCCGTGCTGGTGGCGGCTGCCGCGGCGCAGCACGCGGCCGCGGTGCTGGCGGCAGCGGCGTCGACCGGGGCTTCCGGTGCCGCCGTCTCGGGCTGGGCCGAGCGCGCCGCCGCCGCCCTCGTCGGCGCGACTTCGGGCGTCGGCGGGCCGATGGCCGCCGCCGCGCTGCTGGTGGCGGCGGCCGCGGCCTGCTGGCTCGTGCGCTCGGCGGCCGAGGGGCTGGAGCGCGCGTTTGTCAACCTGCCGTACGACCGCACGAGCAAGGCGGCGTTCCTGTGATGGGATGGATTTCGCTTGTTTTTGCATAGAACACCACGAGGGAGTCGGGACGGACGACGCCACATTCGGCCCCTTTCCCCACCCCCCCCCCGCCAAAAAAAAAGGAAATTGCAAAAACACCAAAAAGTATCTCGCTGTCAGCCCGGCGGCGCCAGCTCGTCGAGCGGCCGGGGCGGCCCTCGCACCGTCCCCGGCGCCACGATCACCTTGCCCTGCATGCCCCCGGCCTCGCGCCGCGTCGCGTCCTCCGGCGCCTGCCCCAGCGCCGCCCCGCCGGGCACCATCGCCCTGAGCACCTCGGCCTCGCGGAGCATGCGCACGCTGTCGCGCGCGGTCGAGCAGACGATGTCGTCGCAGGGGAACCAGTCGAACGGGTTCTCGAGCTGCGAGGCGACCTCGTCGGCCCCCAGGAAGAGGAGGTTGATGAAAACGTAGATCAGCACCACGATGAGCGCCGTGAAGACCGCCTCGTCGCTCTGGTGCGGCGGCTCGCCCGAGGGCATCATCGTCATGGGCGTCGTCGAAGAAGCAGCGGCGGCGGCGCCGCCGCCGCCGCCCGGGCCCGTCGCGACGAGCGCCGTCCTTTGCTGCGCGGCGCCGAGCGACGCGAGCGGCAGCATGAGCAGGAAGACCTCGACAAAGCCCGTCGACAGGAGCGTGAGCGCGTACGGCATCGCTTGCAGCCGGATCGTCGTGCACGTGCCCTGCATCTGCACCCCGCGCCGCAGGAGCGCGTCGAGCACCAGGCGGCCCGAGTGCCCCCCGCCGTCAAAGGACGCGACCAGCTGCGACAGCTTTAGAACGGCAAACTGGCGCCCCTTGCGCGCGGCGCGGTAC
>Ga0315905_10005650_pt1 | contig 12737 bp, 7 predicted proteins | sample LakEriMetagenome_5_FD_203522 | JGI IMG/M metagenome (GOLD analysis project Ga0315905, IMG submission 203522) | Freshwater fungal communities from buoy surface, Lake Erie, Ohio, United States - Buoy 4 MA121 | ecosystem: Environmental > Aquatic > Freshwater > Lake | place: USA: Lake Erie, Ohio... | reverse complement strand
ACGCCTGAGCTGGGGCATCCCCCTGCCGTTCGATGAAAAATTCGTAAACTACGTCTGGTTCGACGCGCTGGTGAACTACGTCAGTTTCGCCGGCTATCTGGCCGGTGAGGTCGGCAACGAAGGCCTACCGGAGTTTGAGAAAATCTGGCCTGCCAACGCGCATGTCATCGGTAAGGATATTCTAGTGCCCGCGCATGCCGTCTATTGGCCGATCATGCTTCATGCGCTCGGTTTCCCCGACCATCAGATCCCAAAACTCATCGTCCACGGCTGGTGGAACGTGAAAGGGGCCAAGATGAGCAAGAGCCTCGGCAATGTGATCGACCCGAACGTGCTCTCAGACACCTTCACGCCCGACGGCCTGCGTTATTACCTCATGCGCGACATCGCCACCGGCTACGACGCCGATTTCAGCGATGAACGCATCATCATGAGCTACAACAAGGAACTGGCCGGTGGTTTGGGCAATCTGCTCAACCGCTCGATCAACATGGCGCAGAAATATCGCGCAGGCGTGCTCACGCCCGGCGATTACGATGATGAGATCAACCAAGCTCTGCGCCAGACCGTCGCCGAGGCGCTGCCGCTTTATCTCGAAAAGATGAACGGCTGGGACATCCACGAAGGCATCGCCGCCGCGTGGAAGATCGTCACGCATGCCAATGCTTTCGTCGATAGCACGAAGCCCTTCTCCCTCGCCAAAGATCCGGCGCAAGCCGCACGACTCGACAGCGTGCTTTATCACCTAGCCGAAGCGCTCACCCATGTCAGCGTGCTGCTCAATCCGATCATGCCGACGGCGATGGTGACAGCGCGTGCGCAAATCGGCTGGGAACTGCCACAGGGCTTTAAAATCAGCGATTTGAACTGGGGACTGCTGCCAAGCGGCCATCAACTCGGTGCGCCCGTGCCGTTGTTCCCGCGTCTGGAGATCGCGGAAGAAAAGTGATCACCCTCTCGATCATTCTTCAAACTCCGTGTAGTGCCTGCGCCTGAGCGGCACGGTGACAGCGGCTTTTTGTTTCCAAAGCGTGGCAGCATGGAAGTCCTTTTCACAACCGACTCCGTCCTGATAGCACTTGGAGAGGTTCTTCATCGCCTCCAGCACCCCGACCTCAGCGGCGGCTTTGAGGGCCATGAATCCGGTTTTTCTCTCGCGGGTGGTGTGACCGTGATTCAGCAGCACCATGCCGGCGAGATGCTTCGCGGGCGGATGCTTTTCAGCCACGCGTGAGAGCGTGTCATGCACATCCTGCCAGAGCGAGGGATCAATCTCCGCCTTCCGCCAGAGCAAATGCGCGGCAAGGTAGGCCTCCAGCGGATGCTTGGACCGCGTCATGAACGAGAGCGCAAGAGCCCCGGCCTTCGGTAAGTCCTGGGCCGTTCCATTTCCCTGGAACAAGGCCTCCGCAAAATAAAACCGCGCATCCCGCCGCTTTCCGACCTCGAATGCCTGCTGGTAGAGCGCTAGGCCGCGCTGTTCATCCCGCGAGAAGCCGTAGCCAGCCATGAGCAGGTGCCCCTTAAGCAGCATCGCGGAGACAGAGCCGCTTTCTGCCAGTTGATGCACGGGCGCGGACCAAGCCGCATCCAGCCAGCGGCCTTGCATGAAAAACTCTCGTGCCATGCGATCACACAGCTTGTCGGCGAAAGGCCGCCAAAAGACTTCCTGAGGAAAAGCCGCCGCCGCGCCCAGGATGAGCGAGAGCGGGGGCTTGAAGTCCTGTGTCTGCTCGATGCCGAGCATCTTTTCCAAAATCTCCAGCCGCGCCTCTTCCGCCTGCTCCACTCGGCTGAATGCAGGCTTGAGGGCCCGCAGTGAAGACGCCGTCACAAACTGGTCCGCCGTAGGAAGAAGTTCCTTGAGGGCGATCTCATCCTGAGCGCTAACGACACGCCAGCCTCCCTCCACCCGTGCCACCTCGCACATCAGCACACCGCTGCCTCGGGCGATCCGCTCGCCACGCTGCAGCTCGAACTGAAACGATTGCGTGACCTCCATCCGCTCGAAGCTGCGTGGACTTACCACTGCCTCGCCGCGCAAACTGACGCGGCGCAGCGGCCATAGCAGGCGCAATTGTTCTTCAGAGCGCAGCAGAGACTCGATGGGGGGCTTCTCATGGCCAAAGTAGCGTTCTGAAGTCGAGGAGACATGATCCAGCAATGAAGCCACTGAGACCTCGTTCCAGGAACGCAGAAAAGCCGCCACGCGTTCCACCGCCTCGCGTTTCGCGGCCAGTTTCTCGGCGGCCCGCCGATCACCGGCACCCAGCGCTTTTTCATAAGCCTCCAGGGCGCGTTGCAGTTTCTTTTCCACGCCTTGGCCCTGCTCAAAACGTTCACCCAGAGGCATCCAGGAGGCGGATTCACCGAGACGGGCAGCGAATTCGAGATGCTGAAACGATTCAGCACCGTAACGCGCCATGTTCAGTGGATTTTCCACCGCGTCGGCAAGGTCAGCCAGCGCCGTGCGCATCCCGCCCTCCGCCGCCTGCCGCAGCAAGAAAACCGCCTCCCCGCTGAACTCTCTGGAGGCAAGCAGCGCGAGCGCCAGCTCATGCGTGGCCCGCGTCTCACCGCTTTCTGCCAACGGCTTGACGAGATGCGCTGAAAGCACGGCCGCGCCCGCTAGACGAAGGCTCATGGCAGATTGCAGAACCCTCTCAGGCGCAAAGCCGGGCATCAAAAACACGGTTTGGCCAGCACCGCGATCATCCATCTGCGCCTCCTGCTGCACATCATGCCGCCAGAGGAAAACGGCGGCGGTCAAGAGCACACACAGCACGAGACCGGCAAACCTCAGCGGGAAGGACGCCTCACGCTCCGCTTCTGACTTCTTGATGTCTTGGATGGCTGCGGATGTAGGAGATGGGGCGGGGCCTTCAGCCACCAGCGGGGCGGCAAGCGGCACATTCAGCAACACCTCCCCCAAACGCTCTCCAACGCGCTGTCGCAGGGCGGTGGGCTGCATCAAATAATCACGTCGGCTTGGACGATGGGCTGCTTGTGGCAGTTCCTCAGATACGGCACCACTTCTTGCCTCAGCGCCGAACAGCGGCGTTTCAGGCTCATCCCAAGCTGGCAGTTCAGGCAGCAACTCCCCCTCGGCTGCCAGATCGAACATGATCACCTCATCTCCGATACCGAATTGAAACGGCGTTTCGACCTCAAGCTCGGGCGCAGTGACACCATTCACTGTAAAATGCGCCTCAGGCACCGCCCGACTGATTTGGAAACGGCGCTCCCCCGTTCTGCACAGCACACAGTGCCTCGGCAAAGTCGCCCCCCCATCCAGCACGATCTCGCATTCCAGAGCACTACCCAGGTCGATGGATGAACCCAACTCACAGGCCAGTTCGTGCAGGCCGTCGGCGGAGCGCAATGTAAGGACTGTGGGAAACATCGGTGCGGATTATGATGATCCACACGAAGGCGTCGAGCCATCATTCCAACAAAGAATCTCGTACTTCCTGACTTTCCAGCCCCGCCCAAGTAGCCATCAGCTCCGCGTGATGGCTACTTTCCTGCGCCCAACTCCTTGTAATAGCGCTTCACGAGATCGCGGAACTCGGCAGGAACGGGATCGCGGTCCACCGGCGCGAGATTTTTGCCCGTGTCCTTCTTCGAGAGCTCTTCCGCCACACGGTCACGCAATTCAATCAGCGGCTGCGTGATGCGGGTGTTCAAAACCGCCACCTGCGGGGCTTCGTTGCTACGTTTGAGGTTGATGCGCAGTTCACGCGCACTATCGAGCACCTTGGCGGCTTCGTTGCGAAGTTCAGGGTTGTTGAGAAGCTCTTCCACATTGCGCAGGCGGTCGCTCCAACGGTCGTAGCCGTCGCCGGTAAAAACGTTGGTGTCGGGCTGCTCTTTGGCATCCTCGAAGAAGAGCGCTTCGGAGAGCGCACCGCCTTGGATTTGAGGGCGAGAGCGGTCGTTGTCGGAATCACGCTCACTGCTGGGGCTACCAACCATCTGGCTGTTGTCTTTGCTATCGTTGGAGCGCGAACGCCCCCGTCCGCTTGGATTCGGATGGTTCGCATCTGCGGTTTGCGGCTGACCTTCGCCACGTCCCTGCCCTGCTTGCTGGCCTTTGCCTTGTCCTTCGCCGGGTTTTTGACCAGCTTCAGCCATCTTAGGGGCTGGTGGTTGCCCCACTCCCCGTTGTGGATCAGTCTGTTTTCCCTCTCCTGGGCGGGGCGAGGCAGATTCGGCTTTGGTGTCGGGTGTAGGCTCACTTCCTCTCACCGCCTTGGATTTGGAAGCATCTGCGGTCTCCTTCGGGGAGAATGTCTGTGCACCCGCCTTGTTGTCAGCAGCTTGACCCTCTTGACCTTTCTGCCCGCCCTGCTGCTCCTGCGCTTCCTTGATCAGCTTATCGAGTTCGTTCTTCGCGACACGCAGCGCTTCACTCTCACTGCCTAACACGCTCTCAGCAGCTTTCTCGACGCCTTTTTGTAGCTCATCCACGGCATTCGCGGCTTTGCGTTCAGCGTCTTTGGCTTCGACGGCGCTGCCGTAGCGGAGTTGGTCGCGGGTTTCTTGGAGATTCTCTTCCAGGCCGCTGGTCTGGGCTTTGCGGACGGCATCGTAAAGGTTCTTGTGCAGAAGCGGCTCGCTCTGCTCGGACTGCTCGCTGAGCTGACGCATGTGGTTGAGGAGCTTTTCGACATTCTCCTGCTGCTCCACTACCTGCCGACTCTGCGCCTGATTTTGCAGGCTCTGGGCGATGTCACTTTCGGCGGGTTTCTGGTTTTCGAGGGCTTCGCTGATCTTCTTCTGCGCCTCGGCAGCTTGTTGGGCCTGCTGACGGAGTTGCTTCATCTCGTCGGCGAATTTCTTGCTCGTCTTCTGGCGGAAGTCTTCCTGCATCTTCTCCAACTCGCGTTGCGCACGCGTGGCAGAGTTAGCGGCGTCGGTGAGTTGCTGCTGCTTGAGTTGTTCGGCGGCTTCGTTCACCTCCTCGCGGGTCTTTTCGAGCTGTTCCTTGGCCTCGGCCATGTTTTGCGCGTTCTCGGGTTTCTCCATGCGCTCTTTAAGATCGTCGAGATCGCGGAGAAGCTGTTCCTGTTCGGCCTGGAGGCGTTTGAGCTGGTTTTCGAGCTCTTGTTTCTCTTGCTCGGTCTTGGCCTTGGCGAGCTGGTTTTGCAGCTCCTTCATTTTCTCAGCCAACGCTTCCTGGCGACGGGCGAGTTCTTTGAGGCGGTTCAACACTTGCAGATTCTCCTGCTGCTCGGCGGTTTGCTCCTCGGTGGCCGCTTTTTCTTCTTCGTAACGCTGATCCTGCTGCTTCAGCTCAAGATCCATGATCTGGTTTTTGTTGGCCTCCTGACCGGCGCCGGGCTGTGGCGGGCTGTTTTGGCGCATGACCTGATGCTCGCGGCTTTGTGCGCGGTGCAGCCATTCGAGCGCTGTTTGCTCAAAAGTGAGCGCCTGATTGAGTGGAGAACGTTTTTTCTCGGCGGAAGCCTGCTGGAGTGGCGACTGGGCATCTTTGAGAGCTTTCCAGGCTTCGGTGAGTGCTTGTTTGATCTCGGCGTCCTCGGCTTCTTCCATGCCCTCTTTGACCTGCTCCAAAGCGATGCCCACGGACTGATCCACGACGTCAATATCAGGCGTGGCGGCTTCAATGACGCGACCCGCATTGGTATCACGGATGATCTTCCAGGTGGCGTTGACGATCTGCTTCACGAGATCGACGAGCTTGTCGCTTTTGGCCTTCGGTTGGCCGGGTTCGCTCGGTGGGGCCTCCATCTCGCGGAAGATGTCCTCAAAGTGACGCACGTCGGCAAAGAACATGTCGCTCATGCTGCGGCGCACCTCACCCTTAGGTCCGGCGTCCTCCGCCCAGAGGTAATAGCTCACCAACTGGCGCGGCTGCGCGTTCTCTTTTTCGAGCGTGAGATCGGCGCGCACGTCCTGCTTCTTCTGTGGTGCGGTGACGGGATGCTTGAAGAGGATTTCTTTGCTGTTGCCGTTGATGCTGAAAACCGCGCCGGATTTCGTGACGCCAAGATCATCCGAGATTTTGGCCTCAACAGGCAGCTCTTGGAGGCTGGAGACTTGCAGGTCGCGTTTCGGAAACACGACTTCGATCTTCGCGAGTTGGTTGCTCTGCACGGTGACGGTGAACCACGGCGGGTTCTTGTTCGCACGTTCAGCCTCGTCCACGAGATGCAGGCGGTATTTCTGCGTCTTCTCGGCTGACATCGTGGCTTCGAGCAGGGTGGGATCGGTGGCGCTGGGTTTGAACTCGATGACGGCCTTGTCCTCCCCAAACAGCTCGGCGGCGGTGAGATGCGGCGAGAAAGGATCGGCCTTGGTGAGCGGTTTGTTGACCTTGATCTTCCAGGCGATCTTCGAACCTTCGAGCGCGGTGACTTTCTGCGTGTTCTTCGTCTCTTTGGCGGGGAGCTTCGTGTATTCAGGCGGTGTGACGGTCACGTCGCTGCGAACAAGCGTAGGATAATCGAAGACGGTGATGGTGTGCTGCTGCGATTTCTGATGGGCGAACTCGACGTGGTATTTCGTGTCGCGCTCCACTTTGTCGAAGAGGCCGCCGAAGACCTGTTCATCGACCGTGAGGCGCATGGGCAGGCGGTCGCGGATTTTGCCATCGGCCTCGCTGACGATGAGCATCGCATCGGCGGGCACGGGGCCTTCGAAGCGGGCTTCGATGATGAGACGGGAGCCGCGCTCGACCTCGGCGTCGCCGGGCGTGAGGATGGCTTTGAACTCGGTGGGGGCAGTTGGAGACGGCTCAGATTTATGATTTACGATTTTTGATTTATGATTTGTCTCGTGAATGCGGTGAATCAATTCAAGCGTCAAGAAAGCGGCTACAGCGACACTCGCGGCAGCGAAGGCCCGAGTGAAAGGTTTGTTGGCGACGGTGACGGGCCAGTTCTGCGTGGCGGCACGGGCGAGAGCGTGGTCAATGAGGCGCTCATGGAGGAAGCCTGCGGGTTCGTCGGTGTCCGGTTCATGCTCGATGGCGGTGAGGAGCAGCGAGTCGAGCGAGGGATGCTTTTGCTCAATGACGCGGGCGATCTCGCGGTCGCTCCAGATGTTCCGACGGCCTCTGAGCCAGGCGATGAGCACGAGAAAGCTCCACCCAAGCATCGACAAGCGGTCGATGTGCCTAGGCACATGATAGCCGTAGATCGCAGCAATCAGAAAGCTCCCCCGCACAAGAATACCGATGGCAAAGACAGCAGCTAGATGGCGATAGAAACGAGCACGACGTAAAGCCTCGCGAACTTCAGCAATGCGGGCGTCGAGGATGGTGCGTGCGATCATGGGTAGGATTACGCGGTTTGAACTGGGGCGCTGTGTCTGGAACGGCCAGCCAGAGCAGTTTCGAGCAAAAGGACGGCCAAAAGAGTGATCAAGAACCACCACCAGAGATTCTGGCGTTGTTCGGTGTCGTTGGAGGTGAGGCGTTGCTCAGTGGTTTCGCTGGCGGCGACAGTGTCGGAGGTGCTGGAGAGCTTGAGGCCGTATTCGGCGAGCTTTTGCGGTTCGAGAGGCAAGACGTGGCCTTCGTCGGGCGGAAGGTTCACGGCGATGGTTTGGGTGCGCGCGGGGCTTTGCACTTTGAGGAGGCCGATCTGGCTCGTGGTGAAGGTTTCGCCGGGTTTGAGGCTGTGCGTTTTGTTTTCGGGATCGGTGATGGTGTGAGACTGCGTGGCGTCGAGTGGCAACGAATCGCCGACGAGCAGGGTCGCGGCAGGATCGTGGCTGAAACCGGCGGCGGCGAGCCAGCCGTAGAGAAGCGGGACGAATTTCGTGCTGAGAGCGAACTGGCTGTCACCAGGATGCCAGCCGGAAGCGAGAACGATGAGCGTGCCCTTGCCGATGTGAGCGCTGAGGATCGCGGGATGACCGTTGTCGAAGGTGGCGAGGGTTTCGAGCGATGGATTGGCCGTTTTGATCTCGATGTGACGGTGCTTCCAGAAGCGGAGCTTGGTGAAGTCGCGCAGTTGGGGATCGGCGAAAGGTTTGAGCAATGGGTGCTCGGTTTTGACGTCGGCGAGCATGCGATACTCGTCACGGGTGTCGGCAGTGACGGTGAGATCGAGACCCGTGAGCGTTTTGAGCAAGGTGGCGTCTGAAGGCACGGTGACGAGAAACCCGCCGCGCTCGATGTAGTCGCGCAAGCCGTCTGCGGGGGCGTTGCCGACGATGAAGAGAATGTCGGCTGGCTGGGCGGGGAGTTTATCGTCGGCCGTGAGCAGCGGTGCGAGCGTGGCGGTTGGCTGAAGGGCGCGGGCGAGGTAGTAGAGCGGCGCGGAGGCTTCGTCGCGGGTGGCGTCTTTGCCCAGGAAGTGAATGCGCACGGTACGCGGCTGCGGCGGGGCGATGAAGATGCGGTTGTCGAAGTCGTGTGTGTCGCCGGTGAGGGTGAGCGTGGTGGCGTTCGTCGAATTCGGCGGCGCGGTGAGGATGCGGGAGGCTCCGGGCGGGATCTGCGCGGTGATGGCGTCGGTTTTAGGTGCGCCCTTCCAGGCGAGGGTGAAATCGCGAAGCTGGGAGTCGCGGGTGTTGCTCAAGCGGAGGCGGACAAGAGTGTCCGCGCTCCCGTCTTGCTCGCGGGCGGCGAGGGCGATGCTGAGGTTGTCGTTGGTGGCGGGATCGAGGCGATGGACACTGAGGGTGAGCTCCGCTGGCCAGGCGATGGTGCGGAGGGCGTCGAGCTTGGTGCCTTCTTGAAGATCGGAGATGAGATGGATGCGTTTTTTGAGCGAGGTCGTGCTGGAATCAAAACTCGGCACGGCGGCGATGAGGGCGCGGTCGAGTTGTGTGGCGTTCCAAGTGGGCGCAATAGCCGCGAGACGGGTTTGAATGGCGGCGAGGCGGTTCGCGGGTGTGTTGCGGTCTTCTTCGAAGCTCCACACCGTCGTGAGTTCGCGATCAAAAACGGCAAGCGCGATGCGGTCGGTGAGTTTGGCGGCTACGAGCTGCTTTTCGGCTTCAGCGATGGCTTGCTTCCACAAATCAGCGCGGCGCATGGATGCGCTGCGGTCGAGCAGGATGAGCGTGGCGCTATCGGGTGATGCGGCGGCAGTGGATTCGCTCTGAATGAAGGGCCGCGAAAACATGAGCGCGAGCAGGATGAGCGCGAGGCAACGCAGTAGAAGCAGCAGCCAGTTTTCGAGACGGCGTTTGCTGACGGGCACGGGCGTCTGCGCATCAAGAAAGAGCAGCGAGCTGAACTCCACGCGATCCTGCGGCGGACGACGACGCAGGTGCAGCAGGATCGGCGCGATGATCGCGGCGGCACCAGCGAGGTAGAGGGGGAAGAGCCAGTTCATGAGGGAATATGGATTTGAATCTTCCTCCTCCTCTTACTCCTACTCCTCCTCTCGGAAAGCGAAGGCGATGCGACCCTCGAACCGGGAGGAAGAGGAAGAGTAGGAGTAGGAGGAAGAGGAGGGTTTCATGCGGCGAGGCCCTTGGAGTTTTTCTTGCGTTGCCTCGCGGAAAGGAAGTCGAAGAGCACCTCTTCCAAGGGCTTATCGGTGGGGCAGAAGTGGTACTCGACGTTGTGGCGGTCGGTGGCGGATTGGATCGTGTCGCGATGGGCCTGGAGCCGCTTGAGGTAGGTCTCGCGGGCGATTTGCGGGTCGATGAAGCGCTCGGCACCGGTTTCGGCATCGCGGAAGTGGGCGGACTTTTCGAAGGTGAAGTCGATCTCGGCGCGATCCATGAGGTGAAAGAGCACGAGATCGTGCCCCATCGCGCCGAGGAGGGCGAGCTGCTTCTCCAAATGCTCGATGGGCGCGAGGAGATCGGTGATGAGGCAGATCATGCCGCGTTTGCGCAGCAGATCCGCCAACTGGCCGACGGAGAGATCGAGCGAGGTGCCTGCGGCCTTCGCCGGGCGCTCCAACTCGGTGATGATGCGGCGCAGATGGCCGGGACGATTGCGCGGCGGCAGATGCTCCTCGATGCCATCGGCAAAGGTGGTCAATCCGGCGGCATCGCCCTGTTTCATGAGGAAAGATGCAAGCGTGGCAGCCAGCGTGGCCGCGTAATCGGCCTTCGTGAAGCTCTGCGAGCCGTACTTCATCGACTTGCTATGATCGATGACGAGCTGGCAGCGCAAATTGGTCTCGTCCTCAAATTTCTTGATGTAAGTGCGGTCGCTGCGAGCGAGCACCTTCCAGTCGATGTAGCGAGGATCGTCGCCTTGGACGTAGGCCCGGTACTCACTGAACTCGACCGAGAAGCCGTGAAAGGGGCTGCGATGCATGCCTTTCCATAATCCCTCAACGACGACCTTCGCGCGAAGCTCCAGAGACTTGATGCGCATGAGCGCGGCGGGGTCGAGGAAAGCAGACATGGAATGACGAATGAGTAAATCCGAATGACGAAAGAATGTCGAAGATCGAATGACGAACTTTGAGTGCTTGGGGCTACTTCGGAGGGTTTTTACGGAGGATGGCAGCGAAGATGAGGTGGAGTTCTTTGGCTTCTTGCCAGATGGATTTGGCGGGATCGCGCATTTCGGGGGTAGCGCGGACGATCATCCGGCACCAGTGCTTGGTCTCGCGGGCCTCCTTCTTGCAGGTGGCGATCTTGTTGCGGAATTCCTTGTTTGAAACGGCATCGTCGGCTTCGCAATAATTGGCTCCGACACTGGTCCCCGAACGGACGATCTGACTGATGAGAGGGCGCGTGATTTCATTCTTTGGCACCTCCTTGGCAAAGTCGATTGCCCTTTCGCCGAAAACCGCTGTGCGCTCTTCGAGGTCATAAGGTTTATCGCTCTCGGCACTCATTCGGATTTCAGCATTCGGATTTATTTCGTCATTTGTGCTTACTCATTCGTCATTTTCCCTCTCTAGCTCTTCACATGCTCTAGCAGCCGCTGAATCACCTTCTCCACCGTTACGCCTTCGGCTTCGGCTTTGTAATTCACGAGAATGCGATGACGCAGCACTGGCAGAGCCATGGCGCGGATGTCGTCGGCGGTGACGTGGGTGCGGTTGTGGAGGAGGCACCTTGTTTTCGCACCGAGGACGAGGTTTTGGCTGGCTCTCGTGCCTGCGCCCCAACTGATCCATTGATTGACGAAGTCGGGCACGCCATCGCGGCCGGGACGGCTGGCGGCGGAGATGCGGACGGCGTAGCGGGCGACGTCTTCAGCGATGGGGACTTTGCGAACGACCTGCTGGAAGGCGAGGAGTTGCTCGCCGGTGAAGAGGCGCTGCACGGGCTCGCCTTTGCCACTGGTGGTGCGGGTGACGACGGTGACTTCATCATCCTCGCTGAGGTAGTCGATGACGATGTTGAGCATGAAGCGGTCGAGCTGGGCCTCGGGGAGCGGATAGGTGCCTTCCTGCTCGATGGGGTTCTGCGTGGCGAGGACGAAGAAGGGCTCCGGCAGCGGCATCGTTTTGCCATTCACGGTGACCTGGTGCTCCTGCATGGCTTCGAGCAAGGAGGCTTGGGTTTTGGGTGGCGTGCGGTTGATTTCGTCGGCCAGGATCATGTTTGCAAAGACGGGGCCGCGGCTGAAGACGAGTTTGCGGCCTTCAGAGCTGTCTTCGAGGATTTCGGTGCCAGTGATGTCGGAAGGCATCAAGTCGGGCGTGAACTGGATGCGCTGGAAGCTGAGGTGGCAGACATCGGCGACGGTTTTGATGAGCAGCGTCTTCGCCAGGCCCGGTGCGCCGGTGATGAGGCAATGGCCGCCACTGAGGAGGGCGATGAGCATTTCATCAATGACATGCAACTGACCGACAATGACCTTACCGACCTCATTGAAGAGCCGCTGACGTGCGGTGGCGAGCAATTCGACGATCTGGCGTTCGGTGAGAGGGGCGGCGATGGAGTCAGACATGAGTGAAAAACGTCAGAAGTTAGCAGTCAGACGTGAGTGGTGTACCAAACAGCGGCGAGGGTGCCAAGTTTTCAGCGCAAACACAATGAAGGCAGAACGGGCTAAAGCCCGAACTACGAACTCAGACTGACGAGCTAAAGCTCTCGACTACTTTGACCAAGCTGGCTCGGGCTCCCAGGATTTCTCGCCGTGGCCGACGCCGATGAGTTCCGCATCTTCTTCTTCCTCGGTTTGTTCGAGGAGCGGGGCGAAGCGCTCGGAGCGGAAGCCGAGTTCCTGCTTCACGCTGGAGTGGGGATCATCGGGGTTGTGGAGTTCCTTGAGCAGGAGGAGAAGATCAAACTGAGCGTCGGCCAGCTTGATCTCAGCGTCGTCGGTGACGGTGAACTTCGGGTTCGAGCGTCCGGCACGGAGTGCGCGCACGGTGTAAATTTGATCTTTCTTGGGCAGAGACTTGTAGAGGTCGAAGACCCAGGGATCGAATTGATCGTCGATGCAGACAACTTGCTGGCCGGTTTTGAACATGTGGGCGATATAGCGTCCTCTTGCGCGATGGCAAGAAATTGACAGAGCACCAGGGTTTGATCGTATGCTGCGATCACCATGAAAATGCTCCATCTCTCCATCTGCCTGCTGTTTTCGCTATCTTTGAGCCTTCACGCGGAGGTGAAATCCATCCGAGAGAGCATGGAGGCGCTGGTGAAGGACGGATCGCTCTCGGGATCAGTGACGCTGCTGTGGCACGATGGCAAAATCGTGAGCGAAGAAGCCCTCGGCCTTCAAGATCTCGAAGCAAAGACGCCGATGGCGAAGGACAGCTTGTTTTGGATCGCGTCGATGACCAAGCCGATCACGGCGCTGGCGGTGATGATGCTGCAAGACGAGGGCA
>Ga0315905_10005649_pt1 | contig 12737 bp, 15 predicted proteins | sample LakEriMetagenome_5_FD_203522 | JGI IMG/M metagenome (GOLD analysis project Ga0315905, IMG submission 203522) | Freshwater fungal communities from buoy surface, Lake Erie, Ohio, United States - Buoy 4 MA121 | ecosystem: Environmental > Aquatic > Freshwater > Lake | place: USA: Lake Erie, Ohio... | reverse complement strand
GCCCTGCGCGTTCTTCGGCGTGCGCACCGACATGATCTGGTTCATCGCCGGGCCGAGCACGCCGGCAAGGGCGCCGAACGGGATGATGAGGTAGACCATCCATCCCTCTGTCGCGGCGGCGTAGGCGGCGAAGGTCACGACGCAGACGAGGAAGCCGAAGACGGCGGTGTTGGTTGGCCCGAAGCGCTTGATGATCGGGCCGATCAAGGCGCCCTGCACGACGGCCGAGCCGATTCCGACGACCATCAGCGCCAGGCCGATCATCCCTTCGCCCCAGCTGAAATTGACGGCGGAGTAGTAGCCGAATGTCGCCGGGTAGACCCAGTAGGAAAACTGGAAAAGGCCAAGCGCGAGCATGAACCAGGCTAGGTACGGCACCTTGGCGAGGTGGGCGAACGTGCCGAAGGCATTGGCGCGTTTCCATTCAAAGCGGCGGCGATGTTCGCGGCCGAGCGATTCCGGCAGCACGAAGAGGCCATAGCAGAAGTTGATTGCCGCCAGCGCCGCAGAGGCGAAGAACGGATAGCGCGGATCGAACTGGCCGAGAAAGCCGCCGATCGCGGGGCCGAGGATGAAGCCGAGGCCGAAGGCGGCGCCCAGCATGCCGAAGGCCTGTGCCCGCTGTTGCGGCTCCGTGACATCGGCGATGTAGGCTGAGGCGGTTGAGTGTGTGGCGCCGGAGATTCCCGAGAGCACCCGCCCGAGGAAGAGCAGCCAGATGGTGTGGGCGAAACCCATGATCAGAAAGTCGATCGCCAGCGTGCCGATCGACACGAGGAGAACAGGTCGACGCCCGAACCGGTCGGACAGGCCGCCCAAAATGGGCGCCGAGAGGAAGTTCATCACCGCATAGACCATGGTGATGTAACCGCCCCAGGGCGCGGCCTCCGACAACATCGCTTCGAGTGGGAGCAGGTTGCCCCCGGCGGCGAGCGCGCGGGCGGATTCCAGGGCTGCCTCGCCGTTCAGCAGTTCCGCCATCAAATAAGGCATAGAGGGCATGACGACCGCGAAGGCCATCATGTCGATGAACACCGTCACGATGATGAAGAAAAACGCATTCTTGCCGAGCCGCGAAGCCCCGGTCTTTGGAGGAGAGGCGCCTGCGGCGGACATGTCCGGCTCCGGGACGTGTGACCAACGCGGATACGCCGGGCGGGCTTACACAGTCAATCAGTCAAGGCTGGCAGGGAAGCTTGGAGGAATGGTTTCTGTGGCTCGGCGCGCCAGACGTTCCAGCCCGGCGCGCCATTGCTCGCCCTGGTATTGATTCGTGGCCTGCAGCGGGAAGCCGTGGCGAGCGACATGGGCCTGCGGCACGGATTCCCAGCCCCGGTGTTCGACGGTGACGCGCGTTTCGCGGCCGACGGGCTCGAAGCGGACCTCGACTTCGGTGGCGTGGTTGGGACCGAAGCTGGCGTGGCGCCAGCCGACCACCAACCGTTCACCCGGCGCCCAGGCCTTCACGGGGCCGATTTCGAACACTTTGCCGTTAGGGAGTTGTTCGACCAGCCGGCCGCCTTCGCCATCGGCGTCGGGCGGTTCGAAAGCCAGCTTGCCGGGGCTGCGCGGCGTGAAGCGGAACATGCTGCTGTCGGCCCACCACAAGCCGATCTCCAGCGTGAACAGCGCGAAGGCCTTGGCGGGCGAGCAGGGCACACGGAGGGAGACAAGGACGCGGGACGTCATGTCGATTTCTGCTTCGCCAGCTTCTTCCCCTGTTGCGCCGCGGGAACTTTCTTTCCTTGTCGCTCCGCAACGTGCGCAGCGAAGGCGGCGAGCTGCTCGTTCCAACCCTGCTCGGCGCGGGCGAGCCAGTCCTTCAGTTCTGACAAGCGTTCCGTGTTGAGGGCGTAGACGCGGACGCGGGCGTCAAACTCCGGATGCGTTTCAGCGACAAGGTTGGCGGCCTTGAGCGCCTTGAGGTGGCGGCTCATTGCGGGAGCGGCCAGCCCGAGGCGTTCTGCAAGGTCGCCCGCGCGCAGTGGGCCACGGCCTAGCATTTCCACAGCGCGGCGGCGCGCGGGATCGGCGAGGGCTGCGAGCAACGCATCGACATCGGGCGCATGGGCGGACTTGCGACGCGTGCTCACGTGTGGACGATCCCGTCGGCGTGGGCCTTCAACAGCGATTTGGGCGCGGCGTTGCGCCAGGCCATCCAGAGAGCGCTTCTCGCCGTGCTGACATCGGCATGCTTCGGGTAGAACCACGTCGCGCCTTTAAGGCCCCAGCCGCCGACGACGGGCGCGAACGCTTCGGGGTCGGCGGCGCACAGCATCTGCTGCTGCTCCGGTGTCAGCTTGAGGTAGGCGGCGCCGCCCGCGCGCACGGCAGGAGAAGAGAAGATCTTCCCAGCGACGCGTAGATCTGCGCCGCCTTGATGTTGGCCTTCGTCCACGTCGGGCAAGGCGAGCGCCAGTTTCAGAAAGGCGGCGGGGGTCATGCCTCAGTCCTTGCCATAGCCTTTGCGCGCCCACGTCTTCAGGCCCGTCTCCTTGTCCCAGTCGACCGGTTCGACATGGCGCACGGGTTCGGAGAAGGACCAGATGTGACCTTCGGGATCGCGGGCCTGATAGGTGCGGTCACCATAGAACTGGTCTGCCGGTTCCATGATGATGTCGGCTCCAGCCGCGCGGGCGATGGCGCAGTGGTCGTCTGCCGTCTGGTCGCGCAGCTGGACATGGGTGGTCTGCGTGTTGCGGCCCTTGAGGGAAGCCGGGCTGCGGCGGCTCTCGTCCCACTCCGTACCAACCATGATGATGCCGTCGCCATAGCGCATCTGTGAGTGTTGCAGGCCGCCATGCTCGTCCTCGATCAGCAACTCCATTTCGAAGCCGAAAGCCCTCTGCAGGAAATCGAGGGCGGCGCGCGCATCGCGATAGAACAGGGCGGGGGTGATGGTGGGATGGGCCATGCGCGGTGCTCCCTGAGCCTGGCATTAATTTGCAATACGCGCAATAATTCTACAAATTAGAAACTAATTCGTCAAGGATGTACTATCTGCATCTGCCGCCGCGCTGATTTCGGGCGGATTTCAGGCCGCTGGGGCCCAGGCGCCGTCTGCGCCCTTGGTGAAGAGCATGAAGGAGCCGGGATCGAAATCGGGCGTGTCCTGGCCAAGCGAGAAGAACCAGGCATAGCCGCCGAAGATGCGCCAGAACGTGACAGCGTCTTCGTCGCGGCCATAGGGACCGCACATCGACACGGGCTCGTCCATCGAAAGGGTTGCGCGATCGGCTTCAGAGAACTGCATCACGAGCGCGTCCTTCGGCCAGCCGGACGCGTTCGCGGGCTGGACGGAGCATTTGGCGCGCTCTGCTTCAGGCGCATTCTCCACGAGGTCGCGGATCACCTTTTGCGAATCGGCGGGCTCGACCATGAAAATGCGGACCGGTTCGATGGGTTCGTCGCCGACAACCTGATCGCCATAGAGCGCGGACGCTGTGTAGGTAAGCGCGGCGGAGTGAGCGCCGGCGCCGAACTCGAACGCCGTGGTGACGCCCTTGCAGGTGAGTACGCGGTAGACAATCGCTTCATCGCCATTCGGCAGCGGAGTTTCGGTGAAGCCCCACGTGCAGCCCTCCGGCGTTTCAGTCGCGAGGCCGATCTCCGGGTCGACATAGTTGACGGCGCGGCCGGCACAGATGCCTGTGACGGTCAGGCGTGAGCCGTCGTCCGGGCATGGCGCAGCTTCCGGTCTGGCGGAAAGCGCTTCAGGCGCCGCGGCTGTTTCCACGGGCTGCGACTGGCCACCGCAGGCGAACAGCAAGGTGAGCGCGGCCAGGCTGGCGGCGAGCGAAAGTGACGGCTTCATGACGTGTCCCCGAAAGCGTCGATTTTCCCACGCCGCATGAAACTGTTAGCGCCAAAAACGGCAGGCTGAAAGAAGCCGGTGCGCTGGGCCGACCGGTCCGGTCGCGGACAGTTTGCGTATGCGGTTGGTTGAGCAAGGGAATGAATGCATGCTGCGAATGATCGCAATCCTGGGGCTGCTGGGCGGGTGCGCGATGGTTCCTGAGCCGCCTTCAGTTACTGGCATGGATGGCAGGTGGGTTGTCGATCTCTCGACTGACCCCGCCGAACCCTACACCAAGGCGATGGAGTTGCGGCTGGCGGCGGACGGCGTTGCAACGGGGTCGTTCTACGACAGCGAGATTCTCGCGGGGCGCTGGAAGATGGATCGTGGTCGTACGTGCGTGAGCTTCCGCACGACGGATGGTGCGGGGCCGTATCACTCGGCGGCATGCCTGACGGACGATGGCCGCATGGCTGGCCAGACCTGGGCCGAGCATCGCAATTTCCTTTTCAACTGGAATGCGACACGGGACTAGGGCTCAGCTTTCGGTCCACTCCGGCTTTCGCTTCTCGAGGAAGGCGCGGAGGCCTTCCTGTGCATCGCGCGATGTGGCGAGTTTGCAGAAATCGTCCACGGCGCGTGCGACGGCGTCGGTATAGTCGCGGTCGGCTTCGCGGTGGAAGGCGGCGCGGCTGAAGGCGATCGCGGCCGGGGACTTTTCAGCAATAACGCGGGCGGCTGCGAGTGCTTCGGGCAATGCATGGGGCGCGACGCGGCTGGCGAGGCCAAGGTTCAGGGCTTCGTGCGCATCGAACGTTCGTGCGGTGAACAGGAGATCGAAGGCGCGGTAGCGGCCCAGGATGCGGTGCAGGTGGGCGAAGTGGATGGCGGGGGGCAGGGCGAGGTTGATCTCGGGATAGCCGAAGCTCGCCTTCTCGCCCGCGATGATCATGTCGCATGAGATGGCGAGCGTCATGCCGCCGCCGCGGGCTGCGCCATCGACGGCGGCGATGGTGGGTTTGCCCATGTTTCCCTGCACTTCCCATAGCTCGATATAGAGGCGGTTGAGGAAGGCGCGGATGGTGGCGTCGTCGCTGCCGAGGATGATGTCGAGGTCGAGGCCGGCGCAGAACATCTTCTCGATGCCGCTGGCGAGGATGACGACGCGCGCATCAGGATCGGCGGAGGCGCGGCGTAGGGCGGCGATGATCTGGTCGAGGAAAGCGATGCTGAACGCATTGAGGGGCGGGCGCGCGAGGGTGATGGCGGCAATGTGGTCGGCGACGGCGTAGCGGACGTGGTCGGTCATGAGTCACTCTCTCCGAGCAGGTCGGGGCCCTGGTTGCGGACATTGCCGACGGCGGGGTTGGCAGGCCAGGCGCGCAGCCGGTCCGATGGGCAGGGCTTCAGCAGGGCGTGCGGATCGCGGTCGTCGAGGTCGAGCCAGCGCATGTAGTGCTCGGATGACAGGATCACCGGCATGGATGTGCTGATGCCGGCGACGGCGAGGTTGGGCTCGCATGTGACGATAGCGAAGGTGTCGAACTCGGAGCCGTCGATCATGGCGCGGCTCCAGAGGCCGGCGAAGAAGAACCACGCGCCGGTGCGCAGCGCGAAGGCGAAGGGTGTGCCGCTGCTCCATGCGAAGAAGCCCGAGGCGGGGATGAGGCAGCGGCTCTGGCGGAAGGCGCCGGAGAAGGTGTTGCTGTTGGCGATGTCTTCGGCGCGGGCGTTGAAGGTGGAGAACTTCTTTTCGGAGAGCGGTTGTTTCCACCACACGGGGACTAGGCCCCAGAAGGCGGGGGCGACCTGGATGGCGTGGCGCGGGGCGTATTCACCATCGGGCGCGCGGCGAAGGATGGGGACGAAGCTTCCCGGTGGGATGTTGTAGTCCGCTTCGGGAGGCTCGACGCCGGGCGGGGGGACGAGATCGATGGCGGCGCGGTAGTCGGCCCAGGAAATGGCGCGGCGGAAGTAGCGGGAGGTCATGCGGGGAGGGTAGGCCCTGTCCGGGACTTGTGAAAGCTGCGTTGACGGCGGCGCGGGCGCGCACTTAGCTGAGGTTCGGGACTTTAGCGTCGGGACAGGGGATATCAGCCAATGAAGAACATTCTGGCGAGTGGCGTGATCCTGCTGGCGGCGGCGTGTTCGCCCGCGCCGGCGAGCGAGACGGCGGCGCCTGCCTCTGCCCCGAGTATCGAACCGGCGCCAGCGCCGATGGCTCCGCCGGAGATCGCGATCCTGACAAATCTCGTCGGCCGCTGGGGCGTCACGATGGACGCGTGCGCGCCGGCCAATGCCTCGAAGGATGGCGTGATCGAGATCACGGCGTCGACCGTCGCCATGGGTCTGGACACGTGCACGATCAGCAGCACGACGCCCGAGGGCGCCGGGACGATGATGCTCCTGCAGTGCAAGAGCGGCGAGGGCGCCGCCGACTACGAACGCAATTTCAGCGTCGTGTCGTCGACGCCCGAAACGATGACCTGGGTCAAGGAGGGCGGCGAGGGCGAGCCCTATGTGCGCTGCCCGTAGGGCGTGTGCATCTGCCCGCTTGATGGAGGCGGCGACGGCGCGTTATCAGCCTACCGTTGGGTACACAGGGAGCAGGCCGTGGGACGTCTTACAGGTTCACTGGTTGCAGCATGCATGATGATCGTGGCGGCGATGCCCGCCATCGCCGATCCGCTGGATCATGCCGGGCTCAAGACCATGCTGACCGGCATGGGCTATACGCCGAAGGAGACCGGCGTGGCGCCGTCGCAGCTGCTGGAAATCACCGTCACGACGGCGAGCTTCAACGTTCCGGTCGGGCTTGAGGTCAGTGGCAGCGGGCGCTTTGTGTGGGCGCGGGCGACGCTGGGCGACGTCGGCCTGACGGGCGAGCAGGCGCGTCAGGCGCTGCAGAGCAATGCAAACACGCAGCCGGTGATGTTCTGGCTGACATCGAGGAACCAGCTGGTGATCGGCATGGCGATCGACAACCGCGATGTCACGCCCGAGCAGCTCCGCTTTGCGACCGACAAGATCGCCGTGGATGTGAACAACACGGCTCCGATCTGGAACAAGCCGCAGTAAGGCAGGCGCGCTTCTGCCCTTCGCCATCGCTCCGGGCGTGCGCCGCGCGGATTGGTCCATTGGACCAATCCGTCCGCTAGGCGGATCACGCCTCACTCCCTTAAAGTACTCCTTGCGACCGGCGACGTCGTGGCGACCGGACGTCAGGCAGCACTTCTTGAAAACGCCTAAGTGAACCGCAGGTGCAGGGATCGACGGGCAAAAACAGTCACTCACGTTTCGTTCTTCAAGAGCGGCTTTGCATCGGGGAGTGGCGGCAGCGACCCATACCCGTGAGTAGCTTGCCCACAAGTCAGTCGATCGCTTCGCGCTTTTGCCCACTCTCGCTGACGTACAGCTCCTTCCCGACTTCTGCGAACTTTGCGCTCATGTCGGCCATGCCGATCTGCTGGTCGTTGAGTTTCGCGGTGTAGTCGCGGACGTCCTGCGTGATCTTCATCGAGCAGAATTTGGGGCCGCACATGGAGCAGAAGTGGGCGACCTTGTGGGCGTCTTTGGGCAGGGTGGCGTCGTGGAATTTCTGGGCGGTTTCGGGATCGAGCGAGAGGTTGAACTGGTCTTCCCAGCGGAATTCGAACCGTGCGCGGGAGAGGGCGTCGTCGCGTAGCTTCGCGGCGGGGTGGCCCTTGGCGAGGTCGGCTGCGTGGGCGGCGATCTTGTAGGTGATGACGCCGACCTTCACGTCGTCGCGGTCGGGCAGGCCGAGATGTTCCTTGGGCGTGACGTAGCAGAGCATGCTGGTGCCGAACCAGCCGATCATCGCGGCGCCGATTCCAGATGTAATGTGATCATAGCCGGGGGCGATGTCGGTGGTGAGCGGCCCGAGCGTGTAGAAAGGGGCTTCGCCGCAGACCTTCAGCTGCTTCTCCATGTTGACCTTGATCTTGTGCATCGGCACGTGGCCGGGGCCTTCGATCATCACCTGGCAGCCCTTGTCCCATGCGACTTTCGTTAGCTCGCCGAGGGTGTCGAGCTCGGCAAACTGCGCGGCGTCGTTGGCGTCGGCGATGGAGCCGGGGCGAAGGCCGTCGCCGAGGGAGAAGGAGACGTCGTACTGAGCCATGAGATCGCAGATCTCGTCGAAGCGTTCGTAGAGGAAGCTCTCCTTGTGACGGCTGAGCATCCAGCGCGCCATGATGGAGCCGCCGCGCGAGACGATGCCGGTGACGCGTTTGGCGGTGAGGTGGATGTATTGCAGGCGGACGCCGGCGTGGATGGTGAAGTAGTCGACGCCCTGTTCACACTGTTCGACCAGCGTGTCCTTGAAGACGGACCAGTCGAGCTTGTCGGGGTCGCCGCCGACTTTCTCGAGCGCCTGGTAGATCGGGACGGTGCCGATCGGGACGGGGCTGTTGCGGATGATCCAGTCGCGGATGTTGTGGATGTTTCTTCCGGTTGAGAGGTCCATGACGGTGTCCGCGCCCCAGCGGATCGACCAGACGAGTTTCTCGACTTCTTCCTCGACGGAAGAAGTGACGGCGCTGTTGCCGATGTTGGCGTTGATCTTCACCAGGAAGTTGCGGCCGATGATGACTGGCTCGAGTTCCGGGTGGTTGATGTTGGCGGGGATGATGGCGCGACCGCGGGCGATTTCGCTGCGCACGAATTCGGGGGTGATGAAGGCGGGGATTTCTGCGCCGAAATCCTCGCCGTCATTGCGGCGGTCTTCGGCGCCTTCGGCCATGGCTTCGCGGCAGATGTTTTCGCGGTGAGCGACGTAGGCCATCTCGGCGGTGATGATGCCGGCTTTCGCGTACTGGTATTGCGTGAGGCGGGCGCCGGGTTTCGCGCGCAGGGGCGTTGTGAGGTGCGGGAATTGCGTGACCAGCTTGTCGCCGGTGACGTGGCCGTTGTCCTCGGGCTTCACATGGCGGGCGGCGTAGGACTCGGTGTCGGCGCGCGCGGCGATCCACGGGGCGCGGACTTTCGGCAGGCCCTCGTGCACGTCGATCTGCACGGTGGGGTCGGTGTATGGGCCGGTGGTGTCGTAGACCCGGATCGGCGGCTCCTTCGCGGTGGGGTGAAGCGCGATCTCGCGATAGGGGACCATCACATCCGGGAAGCCGGGCGCGGGGGAGTAGAGCTTCTGGCTCGCGGGGAGCTGGCCGGTGGTGACGCGGAACGGCTGCAGGTCGCGCGGATCGATGGGCTTGTTCATGAGCTGGGCTCCGTGGGGAAGGCGAGGCCGGCGATGCCGGCGATGAGGAGGACGACGCCGATCAACAGCGCCGGGATGTTGGAGAGTGCGTAGAGACGGACGTTGGCGGGGCTGTCGATCTTCAGCCGGTGGCCGATGGCGAGGAGGCCGAGGCCCTCGATCGCCCACCAGATGGCGGTGAGCGTGACGAGCGCTGAGGTGATCGAGGAGAAATCGAAGTGCGCGACGAGGAGGCCGCCGCCGGCGAACGCCGTGACGGCGGCGGTGGCGTGCATGACGCCCGGTGAGTTCTGGATGCTGGTGAGCAGTGGCTGGGCGATGGACGGGCGCACGAGCGCAATGGAGGCGGCGAGCAGGAATGCGCCGACGAAGATCGCCAGCTTGAGCGTGAGCGGATTCTGGACGGCGAAGAGATCCATCATTCGGCTGCATCTGACGGAGGCTGCACAAACGCCTCCTCGATGATCGCCTTGGCTTCGAGCGGGCGGGCGATGTGTTCGAGGGCGAAGACGTGGTCTTCCTTCGGGTCGTCCTTGCGGAGGACGTAGATGTCGGGCGTCTGCGGGCGGCCGCCGGCGATGACGCCTTCGACGTCTGCGCCCTGCATTTCGCTCACCACGTCGCCCGCTCCATCGAGCGCGAGGAGCCGGGTGCTGGTGGCGGCGTAGTGCTGCGCTGCTTGCGGCTTTGCGGCGAGGCGGCGGAAGCTGGCGTAGGCGAGGACGGCCATGGCGAGGGAGAACGCGCCGAAGATGGGCGTGACGATGGAGGCGCCGATGTTCGCGGTGGCGTAGCTGCCGACGCTCTCGACGAAGCGCAGACCGAGGAAGACGGCGAGCACGGCGGCGGCCGTGCCGGAGATCAGCGCGACTGTGACGCGGAGCCGGCGCGTGGCGCGCAGGAGATCGCTGGACGTGCTGGCGCTCCAGACGATGGTTTCGCCGGGCTTAAGGTGGGGCGCCCAGAGGTCGGCAGAGGTGGTCACTTCGTCCTGTCCTCGATCGGCTGCTCGATCTTCAGCGTGCGCTTGATGAGTTCGGCGACTTCCAGCGGGCGCTCGGCGTTGAAAAGGATGAAGGGCGGATAGGCGCGGGTGTTCTGCGGCGCGCGGTTGAGCCGGATGTGGCCGCGCTGCTTGGTGCCGGTGACGATGATGGGGTGGGGCGGGGAATGCTTGCCGTCTGCGCGGCCTTCGCCGCCGACGGCGACCATCCAGTTGGTGATCGGACGCAGCAGGTCGATCGAGACGACGCGCTGGGTCGTCAGCATGGCGACCTGGCGCGAGGGCGTGGCGGAGCTGCGCCACACGAACCATGCGACGCGCGCGAGCAGGAGACCCAGCAGCGCCCAGGCGACCCAGTTGTAGGTCGTGCTGCGGTTGTCGAGCATGAGGAAGACGAGCAGGCCGGCGCCGACGGCGAGCAGGCCCAGCCGCAGGATGAGGGCGGGGTTGAAGGCGTTGAACGCGCGGCCCGAGCCCTTGCCCTGCCAGAGGACATGCTCGTCCTTCTGCAACTGTCCGCGCAGGCCGTTGTGGAGGTTTTCCACCGGGATGGCGCCGGGCGGCGGTGGAGTCGTGGGTTGATTCTGGTCTGTCATCGTCTCTCCAGTCCCTTCGCCGGCATGATCCGGAGCAGGTTCTAAGGGTGCTCGCGCGGAATGGCGACGATCTCAGCGAACGTCCGTTCGCGCCCCTCGGGATAGCCCGAACATAGAGTGATCCCGCAGCCGAGGGAAGTTCCTAACCGCCTGCGTCTTTCGCCGGGCAGTTGCTCCAGTGATCGGCCAGCGTCTTGCGCCAGGCTTCGGCGCCGGCGGGGGCGGGGGTGGCTTCGATCAGTTTCAGCATGAAGTTGGCGTAGCCGGGGTGATTGGGGCGGCCGAAACGGGCTTCGATGACGTGGCCGGTCTTTGGATCGGCGATGAGTTCGCCGCCGCGGTTGCCTACGACGGGATCGGTGAAGGCGGGGCCGGAGAGGCGGTAGTGGTCCTTTGCGCCATCCTCGGAGCTGTACAGGAATTTGGCGTGGACGGCGCCGAGGATGCGGAGGGCGGGGGACGTGCCGTCGGGCCATGCCATGGCGAAGCCGAAGGTGAAATCCTGTCGCGCGCGCGGTCCGAAGATCGCGAACTCGGCGAGATCGAAATCGTAGATGCGCCAGGGCGCGGGCGGTGCCGGATGCGTTTCAGCGGGTGCGGAGGCGGGATCGCCGAGGCGGACTTCGAGCGTGCGGGTGGCGGGGATAAGATCGATGAAGGCCTGCGGGTTCTGCGTGCTTTCCCGCGTCAGGCGGCCGCCGACGAGGCGCGTGGCTTCCTGCGTCGCGGGATCGAACACGGCGGTGACGTAGGCGGCGTCGGTGCAGGGCGCGACCATCTTGGCGACATGGACTTCGGTGGGCGAGACAATGTGGACGATGATGCGCTCGGGCAGCGTGCCGTCCTGGTTGGAGCGGATGTAGGTGAGCGTCGTTCCGGTGGGATCATGCGGTGTGGGGGCCGCCTCCGCCACGGCGGCCGGCGCGGCGCCGGGCGTGAGCGGCAGGGCGAAGCTGGCGATGGCCATGGCGAGCAGGCAGGCGAGCGCGATCTGGACCTGCGCGCGGAGTTGTTTCTGCAAGGCCGGGTCTGCCTTGTCTTCCGGCGTGGGCGAGAAGGCGGCGCGGATGATGCCGGCGAGGTTGCGGGGTTTGCCCTGCGTTGCGGTTGCCGCCTGCGGGATGCGGCGCGCGGTGCGGATGGCCATCAGCCACGCAGCGATTGCGGCGAGGCCGAGTACTCCCATTGCGATCATCAGTGCGACAGCCATGCAGGATTTGCGCTGAAAGGCGGGTTCCCGTCCAGTGGCTCACATCTCCTTCGGCGGGGCGTGGGCGTTGATCTGGATCCAGGTCTGTTCGGAGAAGGCGAGCAGGTCGCCTGTCTCGCTGAAGAGGGCGGAGCCGGCGAAGTGTTTGCGGCGGTCCTGGCCTTTCGACCATGCGATGACGACGATGGGAGCGTCGGTGGTGGGGCGTTCGATGATGCGCGCCGACATGCGGCCGAGCAGGATCGGCTCCTTGTCGATGGCGAAGGCGCCGGGGCAGTCGAGCGCGGCCCAGAGAAATTCAGGGGCGATGCGGCCTGATGAATCGGCGAGGTCTTGCGAGGGTTGCCAGGGCGCGGCAACAATGGGGAAGGCGTTCGGATTCTCGATTCCGGATGGGTCCTTCAGCCAGTCCGCGAAGATGCGCAGGCCGTCGCCGACGGCGCGGTTCGGTCCGCAGACGAAGCAGTGCGGCAGGACGTGGTCATCTGGATCGCGGAAGGCGTGGGCGGCGACGCTGGCGGCCTGCAGTCCGGGAGACTGGACGATCGGCATTTCGAGATGCGTCGGCTGGAGCGACATGATGAGGATGCGCATTGAGGCGTCGTCCGTCATGATGTCGATGCCGTCCCCTGTGGGGTGCGTGCGCAGTGTTCGGTCAAGCGGGATCGGGGCGCGGATGGTTGCTTCGACGGCTTGCGCGTTGGGCAGGAGTTGCGCGGCAAGCCCGGCGGAATAGCCGCCATTGCCGGAATCATGCGGTCCGTTGAAGCGGCGTGCGATGGTGAGGGTGTCGGTCATGCGCGCCAAGTTTAGCGCAGGGCGGGCGGCAATGACCAGCTTCGACGGTTCGTGACCGCGCTTTAGTTCTGGTCGTGGTGATGGCCTGTTCCGTCCTG
>Ga0315905_10005648_pt1 | contig 12737 bp, 13 predicted proteins | sample LakEriMetagenome_5_FD_203522 | JGI IMG/M metagenome (GOLD analysis project Ga0315905, IMG submission 203522) | Freshwater fungal communities from buoy surface, Lake Erie, Ohio, United States - Buoy 4 MA121 | ecosystem: Environmental > Aquatic > Freshwater > Lake | place: USA: Lake Erie, Ohio... | reverse complement strand
GATTCCCTATATTTACAATTTTTCCAGAATAATGAGTATATGGCTTTACTTCCATTTTATTATTATAATATAGAAAATTTCTTTTTATATTATAAATGTGCTATACTCCTCAAGCATCCGTCTATGCGTTTATAATAGGGATGGTTTCATCCTCATATTTACTGAAATCAGATTCTCCGGATCTTAAAGTCATTGGTGGCTTCTTTTTATTTGTATCTTTTATGCAGTTATTTGACTACATATTTTGGACCACAAAAGACGATAATATAAATCGGCTATTCACAAAAATTGCTTGTATATTTAACAATCTTCAGCCTATTGTTCTTGCATTTATTATCTATAAATATAAAGGTTCAGTAAAAGGCAAATACTTAGTTTATATATATACTTTATTTATATTTTTATATACTAATAATAACTGGAAATCATTAGATAAAACAACATCTGACAAAACTATGAATGGAAGTCTTTATTGGGCTTGGAATAACTGGAAACATGCCGGGATTGTATATGGGTTATTTTTAATAACAATTACATATTTAAGTTATTACAACTTGTCTGCACCTTATAATAAGATGTTAGGTCTTTTTTTGCCATTTTTTTTCTTTATGTCTTACTTTAAATATGGTGCTTCTCATCTAGGTCGTTTTTGGTGTTACTTTGCACCCTATGCTCCTCTCTTATTTTTATTCTTACATCCACATACCTCCACCATATAGTTTATACTCCTTTCCTGTTTCTGACCATCTATTTTCATATATCTTTTCCCCATTATCATTATATACTATCTTACACATAATATTACCGTTATTATACCATTGTAAATACTCTCCTACCAAAACATCATCTTTGTAGGTACAACTTAAGATCAATTTTCCACAATTTCTCCAGACCTTATGCGACCCGTGCCTTTTACCTTTTTTAAAAAACATAGTTTCATTCCTGTCATACATTATATATTCTCCATCTAATAAATTATTTTTATAATGGCACAACATTGTAATATTACCCTTTTTATCATATACTTTTCTCACACCATCTCTCTCTCCATAGACATACTCCATTTCATCTGAAACTTTTCCATTTTCATAATAGGTTACTTTACCGTGATATATTCCATTTACAATATTGACCCTCTTTTTAACCTTTTTAATACCAGGTTCTTCTGTATATTCTACACATTCTCCATTAGGTATTCCATATCTTTTTGTATATTCTAAAACACGAAAGATATAGTTGTCGGTAAAGCCTAAATACGACTTTTGTTTTTCCACTCTATTTTCATACATATAACTTTCCACAATATTTAGAATATTCATATCCATATATTTAAGATTTCCCATAGCTTCTTTCAAGAGGGATAAATCCTCTTTGAAAGAACCAAGGCAGTTTCTAGTAGGCGAAGACATCTTACTGTGGAATTTCTAAAAGTTCCAAAATATCATTTAAATATTTTTTTTACTTTTATAAATATAAATGGAAGGTCTAACATTAAAATTGTCGCTTGTGACAGATGTAAGATCAAATACAATTTTTGGAATATATGAGGTTCAAAGTATAGTCAAAGCAAAAGAGTTATTGACTTCAATATTTTCCGGGTGTTTTAATGCAGAAATATCTATAAAAGAAAATCAACTTTGGGCTATTCTTAGAGATAGTTTTACGGGTGAAATTATAAGTTTTTGTCAAATTGTTAAACGGGAAAGTGAATGGTATATAGACCATGTTTGCACTAATTCTAAACAAAGAAAAAAAGGGTTCGGTAAAACTCTTATTGCTAATGTATTAAATAAAATAAAAACTGTAGATTCTTCCCCTAATATTACCCTTGATGTATTAGCAATTGATGATATATATAATATAGATTTATCGGAGGAACAATATTATAATATTAAAGTTAGAGACGAAGAAGAAATGAAAGAACCTTTATACAGTTCAGGCAGATACGAAAGCGAAGATGAAAGTGAAGATGAAAGTGAAGATGAAAGCGAAGATGAAAGCGAAGATAAATACAAAAACGAAGATGACGTTCCGGAAAGCACAATAAAAAAAGATATAGAAAAGATGATTAGAAATGAAGAAGATATAAATAAAAGTAATCTTCGAAGTAAAAAAACCATTAAATCCATACTTGAGGGTAAATACGCCATAAAATTTAAAGAAAGAAAAGATGAAGTAAATGGCTACATAGGTAAAATATATAATATGCTACAGGATGAAGCTGAGAATCAAACTGAAATTATTTTTCATGAAGGTATAACTGAACTAAAAGAGGTCAAAAAAGAACTGAGAAAAACTCTCAATATAAGAGATATTAAGCCTTTTATTGAGACTATTGAAGATAAATTAAAACAATTAAATTCTTCCCGTAAAAAAAAGAGAACTGAAGAAAGAAAGGAAGAAAGTGAGTATGAGGAGGAACCTCAAGAGCAAGAAGAACCTCAACCTCAAGAAGAAGAGCAAGTTCAAGAGCAAGTTCAAGAAGAAGTTCAACCTCAAGATGATAAAAGAATATATTACAATAAATTAGTAGGTGTTGAAGGGTTAAGAGAAATCATAAGTTTTTATTCTGAATTTTTCAAGGTAAAAGGAGTAAGGATAGAGGGTAAAAAACTTTTTATAGTTATGGTTAATATAAAAGGAGATGTCAGGTTGGATTCAAACGAAATTAAGAAGAAGAATTTAGAGTTGGTAGATTATTTTATGGCTACATATAAACCTCAACATATAGTATTAAATGAAAAAGGGTATTTTTACTTTACACATATAAATGCATATAATCCAAGGGAAGTTATTAATAATATTTTTAAGCATTCTCCTAACCCATCTATAGTCTCATTTTTACTTGATAATTGTAGAAATATAAGTTTAAGTATTCCAGAGGAACACGTTGATAGTATTTTGATAAAATATAATTTTTATTTTTTATGGTATTTCCAGCAGCCTGAAATTAGGACATATTTTTTAACTGTCAATAGTACTAATAGTGTCGGTTTAGTTAATCCTTTATTACAAGGAGAAATTTTGTGGTCAATTTCTGCTTATACTCTTACTTATTATAACAGACTTTCTGATTTTATAACTGAATCTTATAGTTCAGTTTTACCATTAGCTTTGAACGAAATTTATTTCAGCAATATGTTGTCTAAATTTAAAGGTATGGGTTATATAGAGAGTGAAAATTACACAGATATTTGCAATGTTAATAAGAAGGTGAAATTTAGAAGTATTATTTTTACAAATAAAATAAAAGAACTGCCTTTGTTTGAAGATGAACTATATTTGAAGAATAGTAGAAATTTATATATGACTGAACTTAGCGGACAGGAAAAATATGTTATAAGCAGAAGTGAATTAAAGATGTTACAATCTTTATTGAGAAAAGATGTTGAATATGGAGGTTTATATGGTAAGGCTAAAATAGATAGTGTTAAAGTAGAAGGAAAAGAACTTACAAGATATAACTTATATACTTCTTCGCCTTCTATTAGAGGTGAAGAAAAAGGTGTTCTAGTTCCTACATCAGATGTGAATTATCATTCTCATCCTAACTATTGCACATCTAAACATAAACTTATAGTAGCTTGGCCTTCTGGTTTAGATATGAAGATAGTAAGTTCTGAAGGGTCTTTATTTACTACACATATAAAGACACATTTATGTATTACATCCAATGGTATTTTCTTTATAAAACTTACACCTAAATTTTATGACTTTATACAAACCTTAACTATGAGTTGTAAGAACATATTGTTTAATTTAATAGAGTTATATTTCAAGGGTATTGAAGACTTAAGAAATATAGAAGAAATATCAAAAAAGTTTGGTCTTGAACAAGCCTTCAAAGAAAATATTGAAAAACAGCTTGACAATCCTGAGCAATGTATTCAAACAAATATAAACTTCTTTACTGCTATAATTAATGATTATTTACTTAATATAAATAAGGTTACTTTGAGGGATATATTTGATTATACAAAATATAAGAGTATAACAGCGTCTCGAAAATCAAAAATAGAAATACAAGATAGACTGAGAGACATTATATATGATATTACAACAGATTTTTTCTGCGAAGAATCTATAAATAAAGGAGAACAAGATTATCCTCTTTATATCATCAAATTTAGTAATTGGGATGCATTATTGCAAAATATATATTACGAGTTTGATTAACTTGCGAATATACATTATTATCGTGTGGTGATAGAGATGGCACTCCCCGTAAAAATAAGAGGAGAAATGCCCCCTCATATTTTTATTTTTTTATATTGTTTTTATTTTGACGCAATGATTTGATGGGTGTGAGATAATTATTGGTTTAGTGAGAGACCCTGGGTCTCTTGTGATGGCACGGATGACCCTGGGTCCTTCACTCCCCGTAATAAATTATCGGTAAATATAGTTGATTATCCTCTCATACTCATCATCGTCAACTTCCAAAGCAATGAATTTTAAAGATTTTTTACCAGTGTTCTCAATATACACAGTATTATCTTCTCTGAATGTTTCTCTTAAATACGATTTCATAGTGTTCATTAGCTCAAATTTAAAATCCTGATCCTTCTCGGCTTCCTCCATCATCTTTCTCAATTTTTCCAACTCGTTATTTTTATCATGAGTTTTAAAGGTGTCTTCAGGTTCTAATTCAATCATCATTTCTTCATCTTTAGAAACAGGTGAAACGTCAATTTCCCACATTTTAGGTGGATGTTGATTTTTAGGAAGTTCAGGGATTTCTTCCGTTGTGTGGTCATAACCGCATTTTTTCTTATCCTTACATTTGTCTCCAAATAAACAGATGGCTTTACGAAGCTCACTTTTATCATGAGCGAAATGACAGCTATTACCAAACTGACAATAACCAGTTTCGGTAAGTCTTTTACACATCTGAGTTTTAAGCTTGTTACGCTGAATAACATTTTTGTCAGCTATTTTACTCTCAAAAATCTCGGTACGGTCATCTCTTATTTTAAGATTAGACACACTCTCTGAGATAGTTTTAACAGACTCAACTTGCTTTTTTCTATAATATCTGGACATTTTAAACGATGATTTTAAGCTTAAATTAAATTTTATTTTTCATTTAAATTTTATAAATACGTATAATAAATGAAAAAGTTGTTATTATTTGACGTTGATAATACCCTTACTATTTCAAGAGGAAAAATTACGGGTGAAATGAAATACCTTTTAGAAAAACTAAAAAGAACCTACCATTTAGGTATAGTTTCTGGAAGTGATTTACCAAAGTTAAAAGAGCAATTAGAAGAAGCGATTGAATATTTTACTTGGATATTTTCTGAGAATGGTTTAGCAACTTATTTTATGGGTAATTTATTTAGTTCAAATGATATAGTTAAACATTTAGGAGAAAAACTATATGTAGAACTTGTAAATGATTGTATGTTGGAAATGTCAAAAATAATTTTACCTGTAAAAAGAGGTTGTTTTCTTGAATTAAGAACAGGATTATTAAATTTATGTCCAATAGGTAGAAGTTGTTCTCAAAAAGAAAGGGAAGAATTTGAAAAATATGATAATGAATTTAAGATAAGACAATCTCTTTGTGAAACTTTATCTTCAAAATATAAAAATCTCAGGTTTTCTATAGGCGGACAAATAAGTATTGATATTTTCCCTCATGGATGGGACAAAACTTATTGTTTAGATTTTATAGATAAAAAATACACTGAAATATGTTTTTTTGGAGATAGAATCTGTGAAGGTGGAAATGACTATGAAATTGGTAATGATCAAAGAGTGAAAGCTTTTAAAGTTAATAACTGGAAGGATACATATCTAAAGTTAAAGGAATATCTTCAGTAATTAAAAAATGAACAAATTTATAGATGTTGTTAAAGGGAATGATTATAGCAAACTAGTCGATTATGTATCTGCTATTAACATAGAACAAGTTGTGAAAGAATTCAAAACTCTTAGTCCTCTCTGGTACATGAAAAAGTCTAATGAAAAGTTTAACGAATATGTCTTTACATTTCTAATAGATGTTTGTGAAGCTGATATTGATACTAAAAACGAAGATGGACAAACCCTGTTAATATATTGTATCGAAAAAGGATATACTAATATGATTGATATGCTTATAAGCAACGATTGTGACCTTAACCTTCAAGATAATGTGGGAATGAGTGCTTTACATTATGCCGTTTATAATCTTGATGTAAATACTGTAAAATTATTATTACTTTCAGAGATTGATGTAAGCTTAAAAGACAATTGCAAGCAAACAGCTTTAGATTATATCATAAATGGAGCACATCATCAGTTTATAGATGACCCTGAATCTAAAAGAGCAACTTGTTTTAAACTTATTTCAACCACACGATAATATTCATTTCAATCACCCATCTGGGGTAATTGAAATCTTACACGGGGTGATAGTGAGAGACCCATCGCCGTAGGCTCCCCTTCGGGGTGAGAGGGTCTCTCGAGATGCACCGCACGAAATAACTTTAAACTTTATATGGGGTATTAAACCCACAATTATTATACCATTGGATAATTTTTGGTTCTAAATAATCAACCTCAATAATACCTCTACTTGTATATCTTCCTACTAATTCACCATCGAAACTCATAATGAGGTTTGTTTTTTTATGAAGGATATATTCTTCATTATCAATCACAATTCTACTTCCTACCCAAAAATTCTTATTTGATTTATCAACAGGTTCATTAAAGTCATAATCTTTTGTGTAACTCAAGGTAAATAAAGTATTTAAAACTTTTTTAATAGGATAATATACTGTTGACAACATTTTACAATATGATTTGAAGCTATAAAACTAATTTTTAATTTTCAATTACATTTTATTTCTTATAATAACTTCAGTTGTTTTTGCCCCTGGATTTTTAGAGTTAATAGACCTTTTGCATTGTATAGGATAAAGCTCATAATTGTTAAAATGTTCTTTTACAAGTTCAACATAAGCATTACTCATAATAAAATTAATGTTCTTTAAGTTGTCGCAAAGGTTAAATAATTTTTGGTGTTCTGACAAGCCAAATCCTTGTTCAGTATATCCTACAAATGAATTAGTAGTTTCAGGTGCATACGGAGGGTCCATATAAACTGTATCTCCTTCTTGAACTTTTTCAATTGACTTTGAATAATCAAGACATTCAAAAATAACGTCTTTTATAAGGATACTAACTTCTTTTAAGTGTTCAAGGGAAACTATCTCTGGATTTTTATAATTTCCAAAAGGAACATTAAATCCGTTTGGACCGACTCTATACATTCCTCTAAAACAGGTCTTATTCAAAAAAATAAAGTAAGCTGAAGAAAGCAATGATTTTTTATTCTCTAATAAGTTATAACTTTTTCTTATCCAATAATAATAATTCTCCTTACTGATTTTAGCCTCAGATATACTATTTGGTTTTTTATTCCCTCCTTTCATTTCTGGGATGGAATTATACTCATTTATTAACACTTCTATTTCAGAATATAATCCGGTGTAATTGGACTGGATATTTTTATAAACATATATAAGAGCTTCATTCAAGTCATATGCGTATATTCTACCATGTAAAAATATTTTTTTATCTTTTATGTATTGAAGCAAGGTCAAAAGAACACTACCTCCGCCTAAAAATATTTCGTGATAATCATTAATTTCAGGCGGAAAATAACTCAATAATTTATCTATGATTTGAGTCTTACCTCCAACCCACTTGAGTATAGGTTTTATAGTCATTTTTATACTTAAAAGTATAAAGTTATAAAAAAATCAATTACTTTCTTATATAATACTTGTTATTGTTCAATTCCCTTTTATTTCGGTCAAAAATACTTGATAATTTCTCCATATGTTCTTCAGGGTAAATTGAGACATTACTTTCGTTTCTTGCTTTATTAAGCCAACGTTGAGCGTCATTTCTTCTTATATTCAAGTTTTCGGATACTTGAACCGCATTTATCGGTGTTTCCCTTACTTCGTTAAGAACCATACTGTATGGATATACCTTACGGGTCTTACGAGAGAAGTCTGGCATCTTTGAAAAGGTCATTGCAGGCGACGATTTCCCACTCATCTTTTATTATAATAATAAGTAAATATTCTTTTAATAATATAATTTAACAATCTCCAATAACCCTTCATTCTCTTCACTTTCTATCCTTCTTATCTGTTCCTCTATCTCCATTATTAAAACTTTTAACTTATCTTCTATCGCTACTTCGTAGCTCCGTTTCTCTTCGTGAAATAAATCAACCTTTCCTCCATCTGGATTAAACCTTATAAATATCCACTTTCCACTGTGTATCATATAGAGGTCGTCATATCTTATCTCCTCATCTAATGGGTCATACCCACTATGTGCAAACTCATCTGTCTCTATAGCTAATATAGTATTACCTATTAACTTTCTATGGTCTATTCTTCTCCTATGAGTGCAATCACAATTTCCTGTATATAATGGCTTATCGTGTATAAACCCCTCAAAATTAGCGTTAATTTCATTTCTAACTCGTATCTCCTTTGTATGCCTATAAATAACCTTACTTCTTTCGTCGTCAGGGAATAATACCTTAAAACAAGTAGCACAGTATCCATCATATTTAGAAGACCCACTTCTACTGTCAATCCAATCAATACAATTAGGACATCTATTTCCACCTCCGTGAGATTTACAGAAATCAGTTTTACCTACAGCACCATTTTTACACCCTTGTTCTTTGCATCTTTTTCCACCTCCATGAGATGCACAATAATCAGTTTTACCTAAAGCACTACTTTTACACCCATCTTCTATACATCTATTTCCACCGCCGTGTTTAATACAATAATCAGTTTTACCTTGGGCGCTCTTATTACAACGTTGTTCTACACATCTCTTTCCACCTCCATGAGATATACAGTAGTCAGTTTTACATATAGCAGTCTTATCACAACCGTGTTCTTTACATATTTTTCCTCCACCATGTTTAGCACAGAAATCAGTTTTCCCAATAGCACTCTTATCACAACCTTGTTCTTTACATCTATTTCCACCTCCATGAGATATACAGAAATCAGTTTTCCCAATAGCACTAGTTTTACACCCATCTTCTTTACATCTCTTTCCACCTCCGTGTTTTTTGCATAAATCTTTACATCTTGCAATGCTTTCACACCCATCTATTTTACATCTCTTTCCACCTCCATGTTTTATACAAAAATCAGTTTTCCCAATAGCACTCTTATCACAACCTTGTTCTTTACATCTATTTCCACCTCCGTGAGATATACAAAAATCAGTTTTGTATATAGCACTCTTATCACAACCTTGTTCTTTACATCTTTTTCCACCACCATGAGAAGTGCAAAAATCAGTTTTTCCAATAGCACTCTTATCACAACCTTTTTCTTTACATCTATTTCCGCCTCCGTGAGATATACAGTAGTTGGTTATACCTATAGATCTACTTTTGCATCCATCTTCTTTACATCTTGTATGTGTAACATTAACCATATCATCTTTCTTATGGGTTTTACAATATTCTGGAGGTTTGGTATAACCGAAACTCGCTGTTTTATTACATTCTTTACATATTGAAGGCATTTTTAACTTACTTATAAGTTAAAAATCATAATTTTAATTCAATTAAATATAATCGAGAATAATACCTATTAGATCGTTATACAATATAGTGTCGTTATTCATAATGTCATACAATCTCTTTTTTACATATAAGTCGTATGCCTTCTTTATACCTTCAAACTCTATATATGGATAACAAAATAAATCTCTATAGTCCACTCTATCTAAACACGATATAATATCGTCATCTTCATAATCACTGTCATCAATATTTTCATGTAGTTCTTCCATTTGTCTTTCGTAGTTTAACCAAAGCTTTTTGTAGTAGTTATAAGAATGCAAATACATATAATTAGTACAGGGTGCTTTTCCACAATGTGAGCACATTCCCATGTACAGTTCTTTTCTTCGAGTTTTGGCTTCGGGTATTAGTTCATCTTTATCACTTAATATTTTAGACCTGATTTCATCCTGGAAAATAAGTTGTGGTTTTTTTCTTAACAGGCTATTTATGTCTTCCATTTATATATATTAATAAAAAAATTAAACTTTAAATTAACTTATCGTTCTAGTTAAGCGACGACTTTAACTTTATCTAAACTAAATTTTTTTAATTTGTCATCAATGAGACAAATTGCTTCTAAAATTTGGGTTCCATTTGACGCTTTATAAACTCTTTTAGGCCTTATAGGGCGTTTTATGTCTGGAATACTACCACCGTCATACATAATATCTAAGATTTTTTCATTGTCAATTGCATCTTGAATGACCTTATTATCACCGGTATTCTTTACATCAGCTTTACCCTTCTTCATATATTTCTGTTGTTCTTTCAAATACTTTCTGCCTTCATCTCCAAGCTTGAACTTTTGTTTGGTTTGGACAATGTAGTCATTCTCGACAAGTCGTCTTAATGTATTCATAAGATTATTATGGAAATTGTCAATCTTTACATTATAATTACGCATAATGTAAGCCTGAAGAGCCTGTCTAGATAAACCTCTTGTTCCATTAACATAACAGGTCTTTATAGTATTCAAAATCATATTTTTATATGTCGATTGAGGTTCTTCGGATAAATTGTCTTCATCTTCAGAGGACTGGTCTTCTACTTTATTTACTTTTTCGATATATCTTGTAAGGTATTTTTTATACTTATTATCTGTTTGACAAATCCCTTCAGTATACTTATCATTAGTATCTTTTACTAAAACTCTTTTTTCATCTCCCTTATAGATGAAAGTGACAATACGGTCTGTTGGAATATCCACGGAGGACACGCCTGTGTACTCCACTTCTTTCTCTTCAAACTCAAGTTTTTTAGAAGAGTCAAAGGATGTTGTAGAACAGCTTGTTGATGTTTTTTTACAAGGTGCTTGAGGAACTTCAACGACTTTTTCTTTTTTTGGTGTTTGTGGGTCAAAGTATCTTGTATTCGAGGTAGAATATTTAATATGGGACGAAAGAGGTTTAACAACAAAGAGACTATTCAAGTCTAACAGAAAGGCATCTTCGGTCCTATTAACAAGAACAGCATATCCTTTATTTTCACCTTTAGACATATAGGGAATTCTATAGATGTCATTAGGGATTTGTGAAGAGGTAATTTCAAACTCATTATAATCAATACTTTTCAAAAGTTCATAATTTTGTTCCCTTGTTCTGTTGAACACTATTTCAAGGTCATCATCCATAAGGGGAACTTCATATATCTTTCTTTTCTTAATTTGTTTATCGTAGGGGCAGGTTAATTTTACCGTATTTTCTTCTTCTGAAATCTTAAATTCTTTCTTTTCACCGTTACTGTCTTCGTATAAGATTACATTATGAATGTCTTTATCAAATACTTTTATTTTTGAGTTGTCATTAAGAACAATATCTAAATTTTTGATTTTGAAAATATCAAGTAAAGAAGCCATTTTACCAGTAAATTGATAGTTATACTTAAACTATTAATTTATTTTTTTAAAAATCATTTAAACTTTTTAAAAGACTTGATAATTGTTAAAATATTTATTGTATTTTTTAAGGTCAAAATGAATGTATAATAAGAAGGTTGCATCTATTAACTTTATAGAAAAAATTAAGGTTGGAATAAACTGAGATAAGACATATACAAAACTAACAAAAATTAACTCTATTAAGAAGAATCTATTTTTACTTTTCATATGAACAATATAATTGTCCTTTATATCTAAAAAATAAATAAGAAGGGTAAAAACTAAGTACGAAAACATATTTATAAAAACTTTATACTCTTTTGGAGTATATACCTTATAGAGGTAGATCAAGATAGAACAAATAACGAACAACATTTTATGGGTTAAGTTGAATAATTTATTTTCATTTTTCATTTAAAGTTCTTTTAACCATTTAGGAAATTCTGTGCCTAACCAAAAGTCATTTTTTTCACATTTTTTCACCACATCTTCTTTTAATTCTCGTAAGATAAGATGTTCTTCCTTCAAATCTTCATTCTTACGAACTATCCTTTTAACCAATTCTTCATCTGAATACTTTATTAATAAATTATGAGCCATTAACTCTGTTTTCAACTTGCTTTCTATGATGTAATGTTTTGCCTTTGTTTTATACTCATCAATTGTTTTCTTTCCAAATACGTTTTTCAACTTTTGAATAAGCTTAACATAATCTTCTTCTAATATGATCTTATTCATATCAATAGGCTGACAAGTATTAACATTCTTATAAATATTCATTATCTTCGTATCATCATCTTCACATTCTAAAAGTTCAATCTGCACTTGAATTTCAGCATGAATTCCTTCTCTTACATTTTCTAAAATGCTTTTTAAAGCCTTAAAACGATGCTGTCCGTCTATAATAGAAATCTCTTTTCTATTTGGGATATGAATAAGAACAATAGGATGATACAAAAATCCTGTTTGTAACAACCCCTTCTTAAGAACTTCAACATGTTCTTGATTGTATTCCCTCTGATGTCTATACGGGTTCAAATTCAAATGCTTTAATTTCATCAAAGGAACCACAAACATCTTTTTATTCTTAATTTCAAACATAGAATCGCCCAGAATTTTCAAAGCTAAATCATAGCTTTTATTATCATTTTCATCTTCTTCATCAACCTTAGGAATTTTCTTTTTCTTCTTTTGAGGTTCCTCCTCATCTTCATCTATAACTCTCGGTTTAAGAACTTCCTTAATAGG
>Ga0315905_10005647_pt1 | contig 12739 bp, 20 predicted proteins | sample LakEriMetagenome_5_FD_203522 | JGI IMG/M metagenome (GOLD analysis project Ga0315905, IMG submission 203522) | Freshwater fungal communities from buoy surface, Lake Erie, Ohio, United States - Buoy 4 MA121 | ecosystem: Environmental > Aquatic > Freshwater > Lake | place: USA: Lake Erie, Ohio... | reverse complement strand
AATATCAATATCTTTAATACGATTATCTGATAAATCTGTTATATTATCTTCAATATCTTTAATACGATTATCTGATAAATCTTTTACATTATCTTCAATATCTTTAATACGATTATTACTAATATCGTTTATATTTGATGTATTTTCTTAAATTAGGGATTTTGTTTGTACTAATGTCTTCAATATCTTGTTTTATATTATTGATATCATCAATTAAATCTGTATAAATTTCACTATTTAAAAGAGATGTATTTCCGTATATACCAGTAGAACTTATACTCATTATATATATTATAATAGTGTATATTATTTTTTTATCTAAAACTCCAAATTAATTTTTTTTAAAATGCTTTTGGCGGATGGGTGGGCGGAGGGTGAGGGTTTAGGGATGGATGTAAGGGGGAGTAAAGGGTTTGTAGAGTCTTTGACTCTATTGAGCCAGAGGCTCAACGCGCGCGGAGGTGAGGGAGAAGGGGGGAGTATGGGTTTAGCTCTCTTGTGAAGCAAAATAAAAAAGGGAAAATTTACTTCGTCATTTACATCGCCGGATTTTTTTTAAAAAAAAATTTCTGTTATGAAGTGATTGTGAAGCAAAAAAAAGAAAAAGTGCGCTGCTAATAACTACTGGAGTGGGATGGAATGATGTTGGGGGTGAGAAAGGTGGAGGAGGTGAGGTGGGTGTAGGTGGAGCGAGATATGAATCGGCAGAGGAGGACGGCGTGCCCCCTTCCCTACAGCTACCGCCTCATACACACATACTGACTGATCGCTCGCCCGCCCCCTACTCCTTGGCGCGCCCATTCTCCAACGGCATTTTCAGGTCCGATCGCGCGATCTCCTCCTTCCCCTGCGCACGCCCCTTCTGGAATGGAATACAGGAGATCGGCACCCTCTTCTCTCTCTCTCTCTCCTCTCTCTCTCTCGTTGTCTCTCTCTCGCTGTCAATCTCCCTCTCCCGCGCGCGCGCGCGCGCACACACACACACACCAGCATAATCCCCTGATATGGAGCGGCGTCGAAAGACGAGTCCGAAGTGCTGTACTAACAAATGTAAACTAAGCGCAAACTAAACTAAGTAATAGGGTGCGGCGACGAGTCATGAGACTCTGACTTATGTATATATATATATAGATACATGTGTGTGTGTATATATACATACACAGGGCTCGAGCGACTCCTCACCGGACTCCTAGTCTACCTCCAAAAGATAGATAGTCTGCCTCCCCGCCCTCCTAGTCTGCCTCTCCGCCCTCCAACACTCCATCCTTCCCTCCCAACTATGCAAGCTTGCAAACCTCACACAGCCCTTGCACCCCACGCGCCAAGGAATCCTCCTCCTCCCGCCCATGAATCCCATCTCTTGCCTCCACCTTCTCGCCCTGCCCTTGCCCTAAACCCTAAACTCTAAAAGCTAAGGACCCCTCTGACGGATTACCGGGTTAAGCGGTAAGCGAAGTTGGAGCGCTGGTAGGAAGCAATCCGAGTGGGGTACCCGTGAGGGTCAGAGTGGTGGTGTTGCCAAGAGGTCAGGAGCCTGAGCGCCGCGGAAGCAGGGAAGGGGGGGTTGAGGGAGTGGGGGCAAGGCAGGTGCATGAGCGGGCGTGGATGTGTCTTGGGGAAACGTGGGGGATAAAGAAAAAAACAGGATTTTACGACGGTAGCGCACCACGTTTATAGTGATTACCATTATTATGTTATTCCCTTTTTCGTGTTTCGTACCACTAAAACACACGTGATCGTCCATTTGTACCCTAAGTTCCCATAATAATTGTGTCCTGGGAATAGTCGGAAAAGCATTAAAAGCCGTCGGTTCGTCTTTGCCAAAAGCTCAACTCTTTACCAATTCCACACGAGATTGTTCGAAACGAATCGATTTCGCAAGTTCGTTTCCGATTTGTGGATTGACAGGGGTCTGAAACCAATTTTAGGATCAGGAACCACCCAAAATTAGCGTAGGACCCCCGCGAGACCCCCTCGTCTCGTCTTGGGGGTGTGGGGTGGTGTTTGGTCAACAGTTTAAAAGTTAGCGTTTGGTAAACAGTTTACAATGAGCAAGGGACCGTGAGGTGCACTAAGAGGTACAGTTACGTGTCTTCGGGTTGAGCCAGGGACCGTGAGGTCCACTAAGAGGTCCAGCAAGGTTTCTTTATCGACGTGTCAAACTTGCGTGGTAGATGTGGTAAAATCGAGAAACTTTCTCTCTTCCTCTAATAAATTTTCTAGCGACTGTTCATTGTTCCTTGTTCCTAGTCTACAACAACTTCTTTCTTAGAACAGATTCTGTTCAGTAACTAGTCCAGCAGAGCACACAACCCAAGAGGTTACGACGCGGAAGTCTACGAGGCCACGGAAGCCTCACAGACATAACAACAGACATAACAAGGCCCATGGGCGGGCGATGGACTCATTCAGCGCTGGCTCTAGGCTATAACGTAGGGTTCGCCATACCAATACATACACCATTGCGATCAGTTTTAGGAATAGTAATTTGTAACTCTGATAATAAACTACTTAAGATGGTCCCGAATACAAGATATTTCATCACCTTGTATTGAAGAACGTCTTGACAACTGTCCATGTCACGAAAGCCAAACACACAACACACCCCCTGCATGCAGCGTACACATCTGCTCGCAGCCATCCACCCCCCCCTCCGAGTCCTGTCCTGCCTGCATTGTAGGGGTAAGATCTGTACTGCCATTCTGATCTCGCTGCTTGCCATCCATAACCGATGATGTTCTGGAATACAACCTAAAAACTTGTATTCCAGAGCGTCTGGCAAATGAAGTGGGACAATCGCATTACACCTTCCCCAATAGGGATGAGATGGGGAAACCCTGATTAAGAATCCCGAACACTTCGATGAAAAATGGTTTATTCTTCTACCACATGTCCTCGGTCCGAAGTACGAGCGACGGTAGAGGCCCCGTAACTCGCAAGGGTTCCGGATAGGAAAGAGCCAGGGAAGGCTGAGCAGTGACATCCGACGTGGGCAACAGTCACCTCCTTGAATAACTTTCTGGGTCTTGTGGGTGACTGCGGTTCTGCGAAATATCTTCTCCTAAGTCCTAAGGTCCAGTTGAGCGGCTGCGGCTGTGGTCCTCACAATTGTGTTATCACAATTGTGGCGGGCGACGTCGCCGTGCCGGGAGACAAGCTGGGCTCCACGGCAGACCTGGTGACGAGAACGTGTTCTCTCAAAAGGGAAACTGGAGTCGCAAGCCTATGTAATGGATATAAGATGCGTCTAATGTGTTCCTAATGTGTTCCCCATATATATAAGGGGAAATTGGAGTCGCAAGCCAAGACTCTAAAACGCAGCTCCGATGACGCAGGTGCCGGCCATCCTGACATGTCGCAAGTCGTGAGTCTCACGCGCTATCTAGTTCGTGATGGTTCGTGCAACATTGACCACTTTGTGGTGCAATTTCTTTGAGGCTTCGTCAGAGTGTGAAGTATATGTGCCTTATCCCGCTCGTCCGCAAGGCCATAGCCATTTTTATTGACCTTCAGATCTGGCAACAGGTCAGCAGGGGGGGGTTCGATGCCTTTGCATACTCATGTACTTCACCCCTATTGTTTATGTGTGTGTGTGTGTGTGTGTGTGTGTGTGTGTGTGTGTGTGTGTGTGTGTGAGTCTGTGTGTCTGAATGTCTGTGTGTGTGTCTGTGTGTATGTTAGGATTTGGCAGGAGGTTGAGCGGGGTGTAAGACTTTGAGTCCACGCCTGCGGAGCCGGCCCAAGCCTCCTCCTCGGATCGGCCACGAGTTAGGTGGAGCCGGGCAGCTGCAGCCCAAAAGGGCGGCAAATGAAAAAGGTGCACGGCCACTCCCTCCTTAGACTTTCGCGGGGCACAAACGCAGCGGAGCTGCTTTTTTGCTCCGCGAAAGTCCGTCCTATACCCTACCCCTGCCTCCTTGAGCGCCGTGGGCGTGTAGTACACAAAGGCATTCACCCCGCTCACCTCATTGCGTGGGTCAGAGTAAGAGTGCCCTTAAAGCCATTCACCCTGCTCACCCGCTGTCGTACACACACACACACACACACACACGTTCACACTCACACAGGTGGGGGGTTTAGAAGAGAGGTACAAAAAGTCATGAGAAGATTGGTAGGGAAGAGAAGATTGGTGTGTACTCACGCCCACGGTGCTCAAGGAGGCAGGGGTGCAGGAGGCGGCGGTTCAAGACATCCGAGGAGGCCGTGGGCCATCCAAGGAGGCATAATTGGTGCCGCCTCCGCCGTCGTGGACAGCCATCCCCCGCAGTGCATGGCAAAACAAAGGACAAACACATTTTGGAAACTATGGTTTCAGAGGGGCAATTGGGACGATAGGAACCATGGGTTCGAAGGCATGAGGTGGTGGCAATAGGCATTAGGCATTAGGCAATAGGTTCTATCTCCTCCTCACAGGCTATGCTAGACACAACCGTGACGAGAGCCTCAGGCTCGATGATCATGGAAGGGATGCAAGTCACTGAAAGAGGGCAGTGACGCAAGTGTTGGGTCAAACAACAAAGCCAGTCACACTTGCGTCAACAACAATGCTGCAAAAACAACCCGGGCAGGAAAAAGGCAACGTGACGGTTGACCCAGAGGTCCTCTATTACACAAAATTAAACACCGCACGCGCTAAAGATAAGAACCTCTACACTACCTGACTACAAAAGAGCTAAAAGGATTAATGGGCACTGAGGTTCCACCACATTTGTTGCACCACTGTTGTTGCACCGTGCATCCCCTGCGTCTCCTTCTGGCGCGCCTCCTGTGTAGATGCCTCTGTCTGTCTTTCTTTCTTTCAACTTCCCCTCCCGCAGGCCACATAGAGGAGGCACTGAGAGGCGGCACTGGTGTTGCCTTCTACAACAGCTGCAAGCTTATGGCAGTTGGAACTGCTACAATAATTATGCCTGTTGGGCACCACCTGCTTGTGCTACCGTCCCGACAGCACAGTGCTACCACAGTGCTACCACAGTGCTACCACAGTGCTACCACAGTGCTACCACAGTGCTACCACAGTGCTACCACAGTGCTACCACAGTGCTACCGTCCCGACAGCACAGTGCTACCGTCTCTAACACCGTCCCCATCGCACAGGGCGCCAGCGCCGCCCTCGCTTCTAACAAATGCAAATGGGCAGACACGCAACGCTCGGTGTCTGCCTCAAGATGATATCTCTGCCTGAAGCGACGTCGGGACTTAACGATGCCCGAATGCGTACCCTCTCGCCCTCGCTCTACCGATGGGGAAGATGCACCAAGAGCTCTACCAGATCAGGCACGGCATCAACATCCTCCTGCCCGCCTTCTGTGAGAGGAGTGACAGCCAGCTTGACCTTAACAGATGCAGCTCGCGTCTGCCTGCTGTCCTTTTCCCGCCCCGTTTCGGCTCTTTCCTGTGGAGGGGGCTTGTTGGCGGTGAAGTTGTTGGCAGTTAACTTCACTCCAATCACGCCTTGCTCGCCTGCACCCAGATCCAGACGGCGTGCTTGCAATTCTAGGGTGACCGGGGAGCTTGTCTCATCGTCGACACGTATCAGACTGAACGCTCGCTGCTCACGTCAAGTGCCCACGTTACGCCTACCCACCAACACCCACCCTCCAACGCCCTCACCCACCAACGCCGTCACCCATACCCCCACGCCCCGCAGCTGGTACCAACATGCATGGAAGCAAGCTAGCAAAGCACTCCAGTAAAGCACTCTTTGCACGTGCAAAGAGTGCAGAGATTTCAACGCATGATGCACGCATCTTGAATGGATGATGCAAGCATCTTCAACGCTTCCTGCGTCATCGGTTCAACGCTTCTTGCGTCATGCGTTCAAGCGTCCGTGCTCCCGCAACGCACGCCTCTCTCTTTCTCGTCCTCTCTCTTTCTGGTGCTGAAACGCCTGGCCCTCTCTCATCAACCGGCGGGAGAGACGGCAGAGACAGACACGAGAGACAGAAGACATGCGAGACAGACGCCATGCGACACACGCCATGCCACAAGCCAGACACACGCCAGAGCACATAGAGCACACAGAGCACACACAGCACACCCACCGCGCTGCCATCCTTGTTCGTGTAGGCTATTTTCTTGAAGGCAACTGGGGCACCACCTGCACCCAGATCCACTTCATACGACTGCCAAATGAAATCATATTCGTTGTCAGGGCCAAGGTAAAATTTGAGAGGTTTTCCTTTGAGGTTTTCCTTTGAGGTTGTGGCGGCGGCACACATACCAGCACATACCAGCGCTGGTATGTGCCACTGACTGATGCTCCCTGTTTGTGTGACTGACTAACTTGGACGCCTCGATGCCTCCGCCCTTTCACGCTTCAAGTGGTTGGCTGTAGTTCTCGAGGAGTTGGCGTCTGATGCGTCAGACGCCGCTTCCACGCATCAAGTGGTTGGCAATAACTCAACGCATCAACGCATCAAGTACTTGGCACGCACAGAACGCTTCAAGTAAAGGCAGGCACTCAACGCTTCTGAGCATCAAGGAATGGCAGGCACGTGCGCCATCAAGTTGTGATGCTTGCCATGGCGGCATGGCAGGCACTGATGCTGGCCATGGTGTCATGGCAGGCACTCCACTGATCAAGTCATGCCACTCCACCCATCAAGTTGTTGGCAACTACTCGCGGACGCAAGAGAGGAAGAGGCGAGGGCAAAGGAAGGAAGCGCGCAAGGGAGGGGAGAGGAAGCAAGCGAGCAAGGAGCACCTTTTTAGTGGCATACGTCATTTTGGCAGGGCGGAGACAGGTAGAGCGAGTAGAGGGGCGCGAGTTGCGTTTCATAGGCGGCGCCTTCATGTCAGATATTTTTTTCTTCCTGGGGTTGCTGGACTGGGGTTGGTCCCCGAGGGCCCATGTGTTTTGTGAAAAATTTCCCTCCTCGTGCCCCATGTGCTGTGCTGGCGGCTGGTGCATAATGGGGCTGTTCTTGAAGCTGACCAACGTCTTGCGCGGCTGTAGCCCATCAAGTGACGCTGCTAACTGAGCTGCTGACTGAGCAAACGTGGTAGGCACGGCACCCTCCGCTGCCCGAGAGCCTGTCACGTCAACGCTTGGAGGCGGCGTACGCATCACACTGGTGCCTGGCGGCGTTCCCAAGACACAAGTGAGCGTACAGCCTGCTTCACCCTTGACGGACCCGAGTGCCTTGCAAAGGACCCACGAACTCTGGCTGCTCAGGCCAATTGACCCCCCTCCATTATCAGCAAAGCGAAGCCCTTCGAGGGCGCGGCCCGTGCTGGCACGCACGGCGCTCGCCACGATTTGGCGGACCTGCTCAAATGGTGCAGCCACTGACACTCGAGGCGTGGCCACGCAGAGGTCTGTCTCTGAGTCAAGACACTGGAGCTCGAGGGTCTTGCCTGTCTCTGACTCGAGCTCAAGTGTCTTGCCTGTCGCTGAGTCCAGACACGAGAGCGAGACCACTCCTCCACCCCACAGAGATTCCAACTGCACATCGCCTCCTGTCGCATCCGCTTGCCCAAGAGTCTTGGGCGCGGCAGCGTTATGCACGTGGTGCGCAGTCTTGTCTTGCGTCTTCCTGTGAGCCTCCACTGCGGGGATGTCAGCCGGCAACCTGGGACAAGACCAGGGTGCTTGGTTGGCATTGCAAGACGTCGGAGCTCCATTGCAAGACGTCAGTGCTGCATTGTTCGCCTTGCCGCCCTCAAAAATATTCTCAAATGTCAGTGCCCTAGTGTGTTTACTCTAAAAAGTCACTGGTGAGCGTACTTTTCAGAATGAGCGCACCGGCGCACCCTCGACTTTGCGCATCTGATTGGCAGAGGCAGCACTCAATGGAACGCGGTCAGCGGCTGCCTCTGACACTCTGCCGGGAACGGGGTCCTTGCAAGTCTGGTGCAGCAAGTCAGTCGAGTCATCTTTTGCCTCTAGTTCCCAGTCCTGTCGCCCTTGAGCACGCAAGGAGAGGTGCCGAGGCCCTCGGGCGTCGTCTCTTCCTTCTGGAGCTGCGTGGCCCTCATGTCTTCCCGAGCGCTCTTGGGCGGGAAGGAAACTTGGGGCCACGGCCTGCCGGAGGGAAGCCAACCTAGTCTGCAGCCTGAGTACGCGCCCCATTGCGCAGTCTAGGCGTCGCTGCACTCGAGCGCCCACGTGCGATGCCACCAAGTCCATTCCTTGCTCGAGCATGCAGAGAACGGCAATCTCCTTGGGCCCCATGACGCCTGTCATGACACACATGACGCACATGACACACGTGACACACATGACGCACATGACGCACATGACACACATGACGCACGTGACACACGTGACACACATGACGCACATGACGCACGTGACACACATGACGCCAGTCATGACGCACATGAGTGACGCCAGTCATGACGCACATGACGAGGCGTCATTCCCAGCCCTCCACAGTGCCTAAGGACGCTGAGGACCACGGGCGCCTAAGCACGCAGACGGACGCGCCTCCAGACACACACACAGTTGACAGGGCCTAAGCACGCGCAGCACCCGCCTCCATCCCTTAGGGCCCACGAGTCTTGAGTCGCGCAGAAATAGGCTGCCTATCGAGGATAGGCAGCCGAAGGAGGGTAGCTATGCCTCTCGTTGCCAATGGAGGGTAGCTGCGCCTCTCGTTGCCTATCTTGCTCTTGCACCCACACCCTCTCATTGCCAACCACTTTGACACGCACCCTCTGGCACCACTTTGACACCCACACTCTGCCACTGACGTACACCAAAACCCACACGCCCATCAGGGATGCGCGCGTGTGCGCTCAGGGAGAGCGGGCGCAAGGTGTCGCGTGTGCCACTGCACGCGCTGCGCATTGGGCGCCTTCGTGCCCCCCGCGCGCCCTCACTCCCTCACACTTACACGATAATGATTGCCTGACTCCTTTAGCCTAACCACACGAGTGTGCGCGCGTCAGAAGCACGCAGCGAGGGCAGCTACATGCGAGCGCCTCCGGTATCATACCACAGATTTGCAGCGCAAGCAGTCTTACCGGGACTGCAGGGTCGACTTGTGGGTCGTAATCCCACTCCCGACTCCCCGGCCCCGCCCTCACTGCCGCACACACTAGGTGCGCGTGAGTTGGTTCTTGATCCCATTGATCCCATATTCCATCCTGACGCCACTCCGCCCTGCCCACCCATTGCGTGTGTTGTGTTTGTGTGGTGGGGGGGTGGGAGCACCCCTGATATGGCACATAGGGGGTGGCAGCATCCTCCACCCCCTATATGTCATATGAGGTGCTGCTACTCCCTATATGCCATATGGGGGATGCACCCCCATCTCTCTCTCTCTCTCTCTCCCTCTCTCTCTCTCTCTCTCTCCCTCTCTCTCTGGACCCGCCCTCACCGATCCCGGCAATGACGTCACGGTCATTGGTCCCGGCACATGATACGTCTCAAAGCTTATGCGCTGCATTGCGTGAGGCGCGCGCGATTGCTGGTGCGTCCATCTGACACACGGCGTACAGACAGACAGGCGTACATGGTCAACCGGTCTCTGTAACCGCACAGTATGTCTCCACACCGGCGTACAGAGAGACGGATGGTCAACCGGTCTCTGAGGCACGCAAGGCACACAATCGTTGCTTTAGCATGGAACAGACAGAAAGAGCCTGTCAGGCGCTGGCGTGCAACATGTCTAGGCGCGTGCCTGGGGTCAGACGCTGATCCCCATCCCCCGGGTCCTTGCGCCCCTGGTTTAAGGGGGTGTGTAAAGTAGGGTTCGCGCGCTGTCGGCGGGAGCGGAGGCAACAGCGGCTGTGCGTAAAGGTCCACTGAGACAACTGCAGGGGATGTGTCGTTAAGGTTCATGTGCATCTTCATCAGCCCTGATCCCAAACCCTGGGGCGGCTTGCCCTCTTGCTCGTCTCCAGATTGGGGCATTTCATCTTCGGAGATAAACAGGCCCGCAGTGGCGAGACTGATTCGCGTGTTGGGCGAGGCGCCATGGTAGCTCATCACGGACGTTGCAAAAGCAAAAGGGCGTTTATCTTCCACGAACCTTCGAAATGAAGGTTCGTGGAAGTTATGAACAAGCGGTTTTTAATACAAATTATTAGTTATGAACAAGTTGCAATTGATCATTGGGCAATGCTGCAGGTCGGCGACCGGGTGCTCAAGATAGGCGCGGACGAGGTGGGCCGGGTGTGCAGGGTGGAAGGGACCAAGGTGGTCGTCGAGCGCGCCGCGGGCGGAAGGCGGTTTCATCTGCAAAGCGCAACCAACTTTTACCGGCTTGACGACGCGGCTGCGCCCCCGGGCAGGGGAGATGCGCCCATGCTGCTCGGACACGCCTCTGGTCTGCTGCCGGCCGCATGCATGCGACCACGTGCGCGTCGGTGGGCTGCGGGAGCGTGCGCTCGCTCGGCAGAATTAGCCTCTGTTTGTGCCGCTGCACGCGCTTGCGCTCGGCAGAATTAGCCTCTGTTTGTACCGCTGCACGCGCTTGCTGCTGCTGCCGGCTGATTCCACTGCTGCCATCGCCTTCCGTCCTCAACTGGGGCGGAAAGGGGGTGGTTGCGGGAAAAACAGGGCGATGTCGCTGCACATGCAAACGGCCGAGCTGGCTGGGGCCGCCGTGCGTGTGGATCCCAAAACGGACAAACCACATGTCTTTTTCTCTCAAATGATGAGCGTGTGGGATTTGTCGCTGGTAAGAGGCGCCAAGATGTTGGGCGTCGGTCGCCAGTCACTCCGTACAAAATGGAAGAACCTGGGTTGCGGTAGTTGGGGGGAACGGGCCGCGAGAAGTGAAACAGAAAGTGCAAAATTGGCCTGGCTCCAAGTCAATGCCGATATGTGGAAGACGGCAAAAGTCGTGCAGGTTCTGTGTCTTTTTCTTATGGAGAGTCCAGAACATTACGCAATCTCCACATACACAGCACACCTTCTGTTTCTTCTGAAAGTGGTTGGTGTGGTCTTTCAGCCCCCCCCCCCTCACACACACGTACGGGCTGATCTGATGAACACACACGTACACAGCGCGACCCCGCGTGGCGACTCCCGGAGGAGTGGGAGGATCTCATTTCAGCACAATACAACGAAGAGGGGTCAGTAATCCATTAAACGTGTGCGTGTGTACCGTGCGTGGGACAGTGAGCGTGAGAGAAAAACACATTCTTTGACGCTGTTTGTTTCTGTTGGTTGTCTCTTTCATAGGATGCAGTCGAAGTTGGTGTGTTTGTCTACATGTGTGTTCACTGTTTGTCTGATTACAATACACAAATGTGTGTTACATCAGCATACTGGAATGACGAATACCCCTGTGTGTGTGTGTGTGTGTGGTAGTGATCGTAAAAATGTGCGTGAGTGGGGTTTGTGTGTGTTTGATATCATTGGAGAGGGATGGAGAGGGAGAGAGGGAGAGAGAAAGAGGGAGAGGGAAAGAGGGAGAGCGTGAGGGGGAAAGAGAGAAAGAGAAGGACACACATTTTCCTTACAGAAAGACACACATCTTGTAGGGAGGACAGGAAAAAATAAGACCTCAAGGCCACTCGGACGGGGATGGGGAGGGGGAAACGTGTGTATGTGTGTGTGTGTGTGTGTGTAACTTGAGTGTGTGTGCGTGTGCAGGAAGATACCCTGGCATCCGTGTCACGTGCAAATGGTAGCGGTGATTCCCGCGCTGTTGTACATGATCTGTTGTGTGAAGCAGAACAGCACATTCACTTCATGTCTGGCGCCCAGTTCGTGGACTTTGTGGCGGGGCTAGGTCCGGATTGTATATATACCACATGACGAGTCTGTGGAGAGAGAGAGAGAGAGATAGAAGCGAGATTTGAAGAGGGGGGGGGGAAGAGAGAGAGAGAGAGAGAGAATTGCAGCGTGCTTCATTTGATACACAAAAATCTGGCCTTTTGTGCGAAATGTGATAGGCAAGGCAGGGGTCGAGCGAGACCGAGTGCAGGAGTTCGGCACTGCTTTCTTTGAACGTTCAATCAAAACCACGATCGACGACCGTGTGCCTGGTCGTAAACTGAACGCAGAGGAAGCCAAGGCACGGATTGTGGTCGCGATTCTCTACGGGATGTTTGGAAAGATGCCCAACTTTGCATGCCATTTGAGCCCCGCATCTCCGGAGATTCTAGACGTCTTGCGGACAATGAACACGCAGGGATTGGAGATGACGCATGCGTGTCTGAGAGCCAGCGTCTATTCGGTCGAGGACTATGAGGCGGCAAAACAATCAATGGCTGCACTTAGGCGCGAAGACATGAGAGTACGTACCAGAAGGCTACACTCTAACAAGCTTAGTTAACTAACATAACACTCTCACAAGGTCACGAACCAGAGATCTGCACATGCCGCCGCTTTGTAATCGCCATCCTGTGTGTGTGTGTGTTTGTGTGCGTGTGTGTGAAGGTGTGGGCTTCACGCTATCGTGTGTCGCAAAATGGCGGGCCGTCACATCATCGCGTCTTCGAAGCCATCTACGCAGCGTTCAAACATGCAGCAGGCATGAGCAAGAGCAAAGACACAAGACTGAGTATGTTCACGACACAAAAGTCTGTCGGTGGTTGTAATCGACAATCTGGATATTGATCCAGAGTTTGTGGCAGTTGATGAGCCGCAAACCCTGTATGTTTGGGGAGATCAACATTCTTCTTTCGACACTCTTGAATGGATCGGCGGGCCTCCAACGTATTGCGCGTAAGTGGATGTGTATTTGTACTCCTTGCTGCGAAGGCGTATTGGTAGTATAGGTTGTGTACAATTGTGACCCACTAACACCGATGGACTGGTCTCAGAATGATCGACGAC
>Ga0315905_10005645_pt1 | contig 12740 bp, 5 predicted proteins | sample LakEriMetagenome_5_FD_203522 | JGI IMG/M metagenome (GOLD analysis project Ga0315905, IMG submission 203522) | Freshwater fungal communities from buoy surface, Lake Erie, Ohio, United States - Buoy 4 MA121 | ecosystem: Environmental > Aquatic > Freshwater > Lake | place: USA: Lake Erie, Ohio... | reverse complement strand
CAAATAGTTTTAATAAAGAAGTAGAAGAAAAGACAAACTATAAAGAAATTACAGAACTTGTATTTACAAGAATTGAAGAAAAGCTCAAAACATACAACGTAACTACAGAAGATATTATAATATTAAAGCACAAGATATTAAGTGAAGTTACTGAAATATATGAAAAGAGATCACAGATAGATATCCGTAACAGTGAAGAAAAGATGAAAAAGGAGATGAAGGATTTATTTTATAGATTCTTAAATTCATAAAATGGCTGGTGAAGCTTACTCAAACCCTTCGTTTGTACCCCCAATTTTTGGATACACTTGGTCTCCTAAAACCAATGCAAATGGCAATGCTCAAGCTCAAGGTTTTTACCAGGCTAGAATTGGTAGAGGCAGATTTTATAATGCCGTGCCTGATGTTGAAAATAATAATACATCAAGAACAAGGGTTAAAGTCACAGGTGTTTTTGCAACTGGACAAGAGTATTATCCGATTCAAAATGTGTTCAGGCCACTTCAAAATCCTTCAAACTATATTTCATTACCACCATCTGATTACATTGATGTTGTAAATAAACTTGATGGTGACACAATTGAAGAGCTTCTAAGTTATGCAGTAACCATGCCAGCTTCAAGAAGAGTGGCTTCTATACAACTTGAATACTCTTTTGTCGTTGATCCAAAAGATTCTACTTTTTTAGATAGTATTACAGATGAGAACGATAAGAAAAATATTGAATCTGGGAATTATAGTGCAGTAGATTTATCTAAGTATTTATATCTAGATGTTTTGCTTGATGGGAAAGTATACACCTCAAAAACAGGAGATAAGCTTCCAAAACTTTTACCACTTACTGGCTTGTCTACTGGTATATCTTTCACAACTAAAAAACTGAGATTTGAAGCAACATTAGAATCTGGTCTTGCTGCTTCTAATTATCCTCAAGCAAAAGAAATAAAGTTAATACCTAACAAGCAAATAAAGTCACTTAAGTTAGATTTAAAAAAGTTCTCTATTTATGAGGCTTCTAACTCTTGCAATATTGATGATAGAAACTTGCCCTCTATTATTCTGGGTTATGCGGTGCTGGTGGATTGTGAGATTGATTCTTCCAACTCATCATCTGCTACATTTAAAGCTCCTTCAACTTCTGATACAAGACCAACTATCAATGTCAAGGTTTTTAACACTGACAATAGAATACAAAGTCCAGGGTTTTCTCACAGTGTCGATTTAAGATTTTTTGGCGCATCTTCTGCAATAGACTCTGGTTCTGCAGCAGCTTTAGGAAATGTTGGTGGAGAGGGAGTATATTTTGTCACCCTTTTAAACGTAGGTGTGGGAAGAAGACATGCTAGATATGTTTTTGATGGGACTGTTTTAGGTACAGGAATAAAAAAGCTTACAGAGTTTGTCTTGTATTCTAAAAAGCAAACTCTGACATTATCAGGTTCTGGCAAAAGCAATGACAAAGATATAGACGATACATCTTTAGGTATTTTTATTGCATCTGACGAAAAATATCCATTGCCTATAAATAATGGTATCACTTTTACAAAAGGCACATTTAAGACAGCTTTTGATGGATCTGTAAGTTATAAAAATTCAGATGCGACTTTAAGTAATTCAGTTAATCATGTTTATTTTAGATATTGGTTTGTTCCCGTAGATGCAAATTTCAATGATGCTGAGTCTATAAGAAACTATCGAGAAAAAACAGAGTTTATTTTTAAGGTGGTTGATGGAAAAACTACAGTTGTTAGAGAAAAGCCAAATTCATTTTTGGATCTTTTAGTTTCGCCTCCATTAGATGAAAACGTACAAACATTTGAAATAGCTAGATTTATTAATGAACAAAAGAAGATTACTTTTACAGGTATAGATTTTACTACAGCAGTTTTAGCAGTTGAAGTGTTTATCAAGACTAACTCAACTGATGGTCAAAAGTTTACCAATTTTCCAACCATTACTTTTGCTGCGAACTCTGAAGTGTCTGGAATCGAGTCAAATATTTTTCAAAATATATCAAACACATTGTATCCTATGAGGTCATTTGATTCTTCTATTTTTACGAGTGCTACATTCACCCCATTGAGCGCTCCCATAAATCTCACAAATTTATTAACAGGAAATAAATCATCAAACTCATCTTCAGGATATATTCAATACAGTCAAAAGTTCATATCTTCAACATCTACATCAACAGTAGAAAATGCTTTCAAAGATTTGTTGATTATGAATTCCACTTCGCAAACTGGAAAGATAAATGTAACTCTTACTGAACAAGTTTTTAATACACTGAAAAAGACCTCTCAGTCAACAAGCTCAACATCTTTAATAAATGTTGATTTTGTTACTGATGGCAAAATACTATCAAATGGCAGAGTTAATACTGGGGCTTGGACGATAAAACTAACAAGGAAGAATGTAGATAAAGATTTAGGTTTTGACTTACAAATTCAAGGTCTAATGATAAGCACTAATGGAAAGGTCTTATCACGTTTATTTAAATCTCCATTATTGTCAGATAAAGAAGAAATTACATATTCACCTGTAATAAACATACCATTCAACATTGAGTCTGTTGAAAGCCAGTTCGTTTTAAGAATTAGCTTGTACCCATATTCATCAGGAAAATATACATATTCTGATTTGACAACTACGGCCTCTAAAGAAGGATTGAAACCTGGATTTAAGTTTGAATCTATTAGCATAACAAAACACACTTTAGAATATTTGAATGTTGTTGCAAATGATGACGCTTCTGGAGCACCTGGTTTTAATGAAGATTTGCCTATTGCACCTGTTAAAGTTCTTGGTAATGATCCTGAAATAGATGGTCAGTTTTTCTTCATTGCATCAGAAGACTCTTTGGGAACCAAGACTGTATCTAACACCAATCCCTATAAAGTCACTGGTACTTTATATAGTCCTACTTGGTTTGTTAGTATGCCAGAAGATTCAGAAGTGAAATTTAATTCCTCTTTTTCAGGAGCTAGCAGTGCTAAGATCCTTTTTAGATCGGTTTTAGGTGGAGCACAAGCTGCAGAAGATTCAGTAAGTGTATCTACTTCTAAACTAAGTGGAAGTATGACAGTTGCATATAACAGTAATAGGGCAGATGTGAGTGAGGCTGGAGAGGTTGATGTAGTTACTGTAAATGGTTACGCTGGTACATACGAATCTTATAATGTTAAGTCAAACCCATCATCTGGAGACGTTTCTACTTTAGCAGATGATCCATTTAAAGGAAGAAACCCTTTAATCATCAATTTTCAACCCGGAGATAATTCTTTACCAAATTCAGATGTTTTTTATTTACTAAGTGAATCTTCTGGGAATCAGGGAACTTTTTCATCTGCAGCACTTAATAATGCTGGTACCAATCAAAACTCATGGCAGCTTCCAGGTACAGATTTTTATCAATCAAAGGAAGGTTTTTCAATTCAGAAGCAACTTTTCAATGAATTGAACTTCACATCAGCTTATGTTGATGACATCAGAAATACAATATACGCTGTTGGGTATGTGGAAGGCGGAAGTGTTGTATTGAAAATTGCACAAGCATTTCAAGTATCAACTGAAACTCCAAGCGGAGAAACTTTCTTGATTGCAGGCCCTGTACCAGAGCAACTTAATGAAGAAAAGTTTCCAAACTTTTTAAATCTTCAAAATGAGAATTCAGACCCTGTCGCTCAAACATATCCAAATATTATTGGGTTTGACACAAATAATTTTGTAATTTTCTATGTAGCTCAGGGAAACAATGCAATTAAATATAAAATTTTGAATGGATCTTTATTATCTGAGGAACGAACTCTTATTGACTTGAATACAATATTAGGAACAAGTTCAAGTGCAAATACAATCACAGGACTAACATCTATATTTGAAGAGTCTAAAAAACTTGTTCATCTATTATTCTGGTGTGATAAAAAAATATTTTATTTAAACTTCTCTTCTTTTGTAAGTGCACCTGTAAACTTAATGCCAATTTTGCAGTTGGTTTCTGGAAATTTTGAACTTGATAAGTCAAATAATTCACTTGTATATAATTTGAATGAAGCTAAATATATAGTCTTGAATAATGATGATATTAATGACAATTCTGATGTTCCACAACAACGACCAGCATTAGCTCTTTCCCGTAATGATCAGCATTTAATCACTTGGTATAAAGATGCTAATAATAAAATTGTTTCAAAGACAATTTATCCATATTCAAAAGTATTTGATAAAAAAGTTTATGAGGTGTTTTCATAATGATTGTAGATAAGACAAGAGAGCTTAAAGTAGTAGCTAAACTTTATGTTTTATATAATGACACACCTCCACTTGCTAGCGGATATTACAGTGTTCAATCTACTGGGTCAGATCCAGAAAACACCACACCAGTCAATAGGCACAATCAACAGGACAGGTATCAAACATTAGGAGATAAAAAATACAATCTAACTCCTTCCTTTTTTAATAAAGTTCCTAACTTAATGAATTCTCATATACCACCTGTTAATCCTCAGATTGGTGCTCCTAGATGTACTTTCGCTTATGGTGGAATAGAACCAGATAAAGCTCATCCAATTTTTAACTTGCTCAAGGGACCAACTGATCAATATGCCCCTAATTTTATAGGTACACAGCTTCCTCAAAATCAAGAGCCTAAAGTACCTACAGAACCTGATCTAAATATACCAATAATGCCTTTTTCTACAAATAATGCATTTGGAGCTAGTAAGGTATTAACTACTTATAACATTTGGGCATTAGTAGATAAAGACGGTAATTTAACAACTACAGACTCAATATTATATAAAGGTCAATATTCAACTTATAATGATGCACCTGTTTTGCAAAACAAAAGTGATTCAAATGGAGAATCAAGTATTGTCCTTAATTCTCCAGCATCAGTGGCATATATCAAGAGAATATTTCCATTAAGTAAGGATGTGGTTTATGATACTGACAGTACTATTTATGCAGTAAAGTCCACTATTGATTCTAAGGGAAACACCTCATCTACTGTTGTGTCTCAAAAAGTAACTGAAAGAGGATCTGATAATAATAGTTTTCATTTATCAGTAGCTCCTTCATTTTTTCTTGATAACCAAGCTGGCAAAGATTCAGTTATTATTATTAAAATTGGAAACGCATCATCAAAATATAACAACGTCTCATATCAATTTGAACTAAGAAATGGAAAATATGAATTATTTGCGATAACACCAAACGGTCAAAAGTTAAAACAAAATGTAAATATTTCTTTATCAGCTGATGAAAAAAAGCGCACTAGGCTTGATATTTACATGCATTTTTTGAAAGATATTGTTTTAATAGGTTTTACACCAGATACAAACACTTGGACGAATATCTCACCTATATCACAAAGTAAAAACTCAGATGCAAGTAAAAATAAATTTATTCATTATTTACCTGCTAATTCTACTATCACAATGCAATGTAGTTATGCCAGTTGTGAAATTCAATACGGACCTCTAGCTTTTAATAACTTTGATAGTAGATCAGATGATTACAGACCTCATATTACATTTTCACATGACACGCCAAGTCCAACATTTGAATTGGATCCATATACAGGTTACAAAAATATAAAAGAAAATGGTGTATCACATTATCCAGATGGTAGAAGTAATAACTCACAACTTGAGTTTGTTAATACTTATGTCAACAATGGTTATGGTCAAGTTAGATACAATTCCGTTATAGGCGGACCAATACTTCATAAAATAGAAAATAGGTTAGTTAATAGTAAGGGAAAACCAACATATACTATAGCTGCTGATAACAGTCTGCTTTATCCAATTGGAGGCCAAGATCCAAATAAATTACCAGCTTATGACATTTCAGAGTATATAGAGAGTTGGGAAGTAAGATACTCTCATCAGGATTCAAATTTGATATTTTCTGATGCTACAGTAAAATTGAAAAATTTTGATGCTGGATATTCTCAAGACACAAAATACAATGGGATGAATATATTAAGTCTTATTGAAAAAAATATGATTGCGATTGAATTATCAGCTGGTTACAATGATGAGACAAATATATTCTTTCAAGGTTTTATTTTAAATACCTCAACAAAAAGAGATGCCTCATCTTCAGAGACAGAATTCACTTGCTCTGATGTTGGAAAGGTAATTTTAGAAGATACGCAATTTAAAAACTTTGTTTATTTTGCTGGGTCCAAAATTAAATATGCAATTTATAGATGTTTCGAACATTCAGGATTTCATCCATATTTAAGATTGTATGAAAATCCAGGATACATGAAAAGTTTAGACGCTAACATGTCTTACTCCCAACTTGAAAATAAACAGGTTCAGGCCAATGAAGGAACCCCAGTTATTTCAACTTTGAAAACATTTTTTGACGATTTTTTTACAAAACAAAGCGAAATGCCTTTTTTGAGATTTGATTATTCTAAACAAGTCTTTGAAGTTGATTGGAGATACGCATCTAAATATAGAGACAATTTGAAACTTTTTGGCATAGATTTAAATGATGCCAATTCTCGTGATGCATATTTCAAAGATAATGTTGAAGATTGGCACGGTTTACTTTCAGGGCCATTTAGTATTTCAACAGCAAATGGTAGATTTTACACTTCATATGAAGCAAGAGGACTTGGATATGAAGGCTTTTCCGTATCTCAATATTCTTATCCACAGCAGAATGGCTTTCAAGCAATTGTAAATGGAGATTACTCTATTCAGGGATATGTTGGTTTTGATAAAAGACTTTTCAAAAGTTTAGGTCAATATTTTCCAGATTTTTTATCTGTGGATACTTGGTTGAGAAATAAAATTAATATCCATCAGAAACCAGCTTATACTCTTAACTTCAGTTGCTATGTCACAAGACCGTTAAATGTTCATGGTTCCTTTGTCATAAATTCTATGATGAATAATAGTAGCAGAGTAACAGATGCTTATTTATATACAAATGTAACATATCAATGTAATAAAAAAGAAAATATTATAACTGCATTAGTTACAGGTCAACAAACTACTAAATTGGAAAAGTAATTTACTAAGAGGTGTATCCATGCCAGAATTTTTAAGCTTATCCGATGTTATAAGAAAGCAGATTCAAGATTCTAATAGTAAGAGAGACAGTCTCTTAAGTATTCAATCTACTTTAGCCCTTACTTTAGGAGTGGCTCCATCACAAAGAGACAGAGTTGATCCTGACAATGAATCTTTAACTTGGGGAGTTTCTAGGTGGGGTGTAGCAAAAGTGACAGCAAAAGAGCAACCAGATAGATAATGGGAAAGACACCAATATATGGCTTAGGCTACCTAGAACCTAACCAGGACTTATCAGAAGAACTTGATCTTGATGAATTGCGTTTTAGGGCAATTGATACTCAAACATATTCTCTTTATCAAATCTTTGGTAACGGTATTATTGAAGATGAGACTAATAATTTTTCATCTTGGGTTTTAAGTGTCATACCAAATGATTTCCAAAACGTAAGAGTGTCAAGCGGTAAAGGATTTGTTTCTTGGAAATCAGCTGAAACAACTTCTTATGTTGATGTAGCTTTGCCTATTTTGCCAACCGGTGTTACAAGCGTTACCATATGGATTTATGCTATTGCAAATGATAACACTCCAGTTACTAAAGAAGTAGATTTTATATCATCCTTGTTTGAAATTTCAGATACAGACAACTACATTTCATTAGGTGGGGTTGTTGTAACATTTGGCACTACTACAACTATAGTGCCTTTTACAACTGGAAGAACAAGGATCAGTTTATTTGCTTCTTTGTCTAACATCATAAATCAGCATAAGCATATTGGTGGATCTAATAATCCTAGCCCTATTAATCTTGCAAGTCATGTCCAAGGAAAGCTTTCTGGTGAATATGTTGAAAATCTTGATATTTCAACTGTGACTAAAGGGACGCTGGATGCAGAAAGATTACCTACCATTGATCATAAAAACTTAACAAATATCGGCACCCTTACTCATTCACAAATTGACTCATTATTAGGGGCTTTAACATTACCGGACAGTTCTTATAGATTGTCTGACTTGTCAATGGCAAACAGATTACAAATTGTTTTAGCAATGAAAAAACAATTTGCTGAAGATTCTGATTCTACACAGATTAACTCATTATTTTACATACCAGCAATTTACCCAAATAGGTCCACAGACACCACAGAAACTTTTAGAGATTTAGATTTACCTGTTTATATTACTGAAGCTAATGTTTATGATACTGTTGGTAGCGGATATGATGCCAGTGTAAACTTTATTGAGGCTGCAGCTTCAGATTCAAATACTGCTTTTTCAGTTACATATGATACGAAAAAGCAATTCCAGACTATGTACGATTATATTACTGGAAAAGATTTGGGTCTATATGCTGATGAAAATGTAAAAATAAATGGAACAACATCAGATTCAGTAGATGGTAACTTTACTATCGACACTCCTTTGAATTTCTCTATTCTTTCAAATGCTGCTGGCCCTGATTTTGAAAACGCTGCATATAGTTGGAATTATTTTACTAAAAAGTTAAGGAATACTGACGACACATATACAGATACTCAATATACTGTATTTACTATTCCAGCAACAAAAAGAGACTGGAGTAGGGTCACAAATATTGGATTCGGTATCAACTTATCTGAAACCGATTCAGCTTGCAGTATCTATATGACTTTGTTGGTAGACACAGCTGACAATAGGATTAAAGATGCTACGTTGGTTAGTGAAACAATCGAAGACCGTGCAAATTCTACTGTCCAAACATTAGAAATCAAAAGAAGCATATTTAAAAAGATATTTACAAATGGAACTGATGATTACGACACTGATATATTTGTAAACGTTGATTTATCTGAACTTATCGAGCTTCCTTCAAACAGAGTTAATATTGTTGGATTTGCCTTTTATGTTACTACTGATGATGTGACTGGTGAAAAATGGGACGGTAATGCATCTCCTGTATTAACTCTTGTTGCACCATCAACTGAGCTTATTGTTGATGAAAATGGTGATGAGTTAACCAATGTCATTACTGAAAGACAAAATCAAGAAAATGGCTATCTTTCGGCAATGTTTTTGTGGAATGAATATTTATATGCTTCAAGCGCAAAGTACATATTTAGATTTAATACCGGTAGCTCTTCAGCAACTTTAAATTTATATGCATATAAAATCACAGTTCCAGTAAATACTTCATACACTATATCTGCAAGAATTACAGATTCATCAACTGAAAATGATTTGAACTCCAAGACTGCCTTGGATATTACTGCTGAAGCTACACTTTCTGGTGATACTTATGAGATTGTTCCTCCAAGCTCATACACCATCACAGTACCAGGCGCAGGCGATGTAACAGAAACCAAATTTAATATCGGTAGATATGTTGATATTATCATTGATCTTTATTCAAATTTTGAGGGTACATCTACTCCAGAATTCCAAAAATTGAATGTAGTATATACATCTGTTGGTGGCACTCAAAGTCGTGTTTGGAATAAGGATAATGATGATTTTGCCACCGGACAATCTGGCTGGTATGAAAGTGAATACCAAAGATATAATGTTGCTATTGGCGCTACCTATTCAGAAGGTGGTTATGACAAAAACTCTTTGTTACTTGAAAACGTATCTGACATAGGTAACTGGATATACATACAAAATAGCGCAGTGTTATCAGCTAACCAATCAGGCACTACAAGCACATATGAAGATGGTCAAGATAATAGTAATGCTGAATTTAATTTAAAATTTTTCCTCACTCCTTGGCAAATATTCAACAAGTCTACTTTGTATGGTTTTTATAAGCCAAGAGACTTTAGAATTATTTGGGACAATACTTCAGTCTACGCTGACACATCAAATGACAGAATCGTTCACTTCGAGTCAAATGGAAATATTAAACGCATCATTCAAGGAAATTTAAGGCTCAAAAAATCAGAAAGAGACTTTATGGTTTTAGCGGCTCATTACAATCCAGATACAGGTGTCATTTATCTTCCATTTTCTCAATGTGTAAATATAGTTGATACCACTAGCATCAAAGTTGTTTATGATGGCTTTGATATTTCTGCAAACGAAACTCAATATGTTTCTTCTGTAGAGCTTTTGACCCCGTTAGTAGCACAAAAGTCATCAACTGTTTTGATTAAGCTTACTACAAAATTCAATAATATTTTAAAGTCAGCAGCAACTAAAAAAGTTATTATATTGTCAGGTGCATTTACTTCAAATGGTCAAGCAGATAATTCAACTGAAACATCAAATAGCACAAACAATATAAGCGGTACAGGCTCAAATACTGGGAATTCTGTTTTAACTCCAGCATCACAATCAGGCTCAAGCTCAAACAAAGGTGATGGATCTGGAGGATTTGTTGTTCAGTCAACTTCATATACTCAAAACGATTTGTTAAAAAGCCCATCTTTAAGATATTTTGATTTGAGAAATAGAATAAGTTTTAATGGAACAGTTGAGATATCAGACACAGTAAACTTAAAATCTCAAACAAATAATGCATTTACCAAGATGGATTTTAAGGCTTTTGCTGATGGTGATATTACAGAAATATTTGACTATAATGGAAATGGTATTTCTACAACATTAATAGGCCCACCAAAAACTGGGCTTACCGTTGCTCAAAGTGGAACAATAGAACTTCAAATATTGCAAGGTCCTATTTACTATGCAAATATTTACAATCCTATTTCTATCAATATGACAAATACATATCAATATGTAGTAGCTCAGCCGTTTACTAATTCAGTAGTTTGTTTTGATTCAGATACTGCAAACACTCTTATCTGGTCCATATCATCAGATCTAGTTACTTACAAAGAAGGCTCACTTGGATCTGCATTTGTATTGAATAATAATAATGTGCTTTGTGCAGTTCCTTCTAAATCTTCTACTGAAAAGGGGCAAGTCATTATCATCAAAAGAACAAATACAAAAGACTTTCCTATTACAACCTTGCCACAAGATGGTGACTGTGTTTATGCTCTACCATCTGAAAAATCTGGTGAATATTATGTAATTGTTGATGATGTATTTACTAATGGAAAAAAATCTAAGTTGTTAAGAGTAAACTCTTCAAATAAAGTTATTAAGTCTTGGAATAACAATAATCTGTTATTGCATCCTAAAGGCTTAAATGTTTTGCAAAATGGTGATTTGCTAGTTTCAGAGTAAAAAAATGGATTTTAATTTTTTATCAAATTCAATCGTTTCTTTCACACTTGGAGAAGATTCTTTTTCATTAGAATTTATTTCTGCACCTAAAGATCTTATTGCTGAAAAAAATGAGAACTTATTAGTCCTAAATGTGAGAAAAGATATAACAGCACATGTAACTGCAAATTCAAATTCAATAGATTTTAATTTAAATAAAAAATTATCTTACACAGTTTCATTCGCAATTAAATTTCTTGGATCAACATTTACAAAGATTAGCGAAAACAAGTTACAAGTAAATGAAAAATACATATTAGAAGTAGACCACGGTTCTTTTACTTTCAATAATAATGGCACAGTTTTAATAAAAGTTTTTAACGATAATACAAAACTTAAATTTCATACTGATACTATCCAAGATACCGAAATAAAATCTCTGAACTTCACAGCACTGACATCGCCTGCTGGATTACCAACTATTCTTTTTGGTAATAGAGAGCCGGAATTTGCGATTGGTACTTTTGATTATTTCAATTCATCTGGAGACATAGATACATCTCAAGACACTGTTTTTAAATTTCCTAGACTTATTAGAAACGGAGTGCCTATTATCTCAACCGTACCATCAGAATATGACACTACTGACTATTCTATTGCAGATCAAAATAATTATTTGTCTGGTAAGGGTGATATCTCAAGAACTATATATTTTAAAATTGTTTGTAACTCAGTTATTGAAAATATCAATGTAGGTGTTATTTCAAAATGTCAGTTGAAAATATACTTACCAAATGGATTAGATACAGTCAAGGCTCCAGTGTATGTGCCAATGACTATGAGATATTATAATACAATCAAAAATGTAGCCATATATTCAGCAGAATACACCTTTTATTCTTCAGGTATTCATAACAACATTGAATATGTAGATGGCTACATGTATTTTGATGTTTATGCCCCCTTCTCTGTACAAAGAGATATACCATTGCAGTTTAATTTCATAACATAATTAAATTCAAGGGCGGGGTTATCTTTACTAAGAATATTTTACTAAAGTCCCCAAAAAATCAAACGGTGTAATAATGGCTTATCTTACAAAAATCATCCTGCCCAATAATTTAAGAAGCGAATCTCTCAGAGCTGAATTTTTAGAGCTTGGCCAAAACTATAATAATCTTCATTCTTCAGAAGATCCTTTGTATGATAAAAATTCAACAACTTTAAAATTTAAGTTTGAAGTTAGAGATGCAGAAACTAGATCTACCGTTTATGAAATTACTAGTATTAAAGAACTTTTAATTTCTAATGATCCAGAATTCACAGAATCATCCACTTTTAAAATCACTGATTTTCCAGCGGGTACATATAACCCAGCTGTTGATTACACTCTTGAATTAAATTATAACTATTTTTATGATACAACCCTTAATCAATACGCTTCTACAGACAGCACATCAGGGTCAGGATATTTTATTATTGAAAAATGGCCCTTAAGTGGTAATGGTGGCCTTTGCACTGTTTATATTAAAGCTATCCTTTATGTTAATGATGAAGAAGTAA
>Ga0315905_10005643_pt1 | contig 12741 bp, 16 predicted proteins | sample LakEriMetagenome_5_FD_203522 | JGI IMG/M metagenome (GOLD analysis project Ga0315905, IMG submission 203522) | Freshwater fungal communities from buoy surface, Lake Erie, Ohio, United States - Buoy 4 MA121 | ecosystem: Environmental > Aquatic > Freshwater > Lake | place: USA: Lake Erie, Ohio... | reverse complement strand
GTAATAGCAGGATAGCTGCAAGGTTCAGCCAGTGTCTCTGGTCTAGTAAATAATGCGCGTTCGCCGTAAGTTCGTAATTTCATCTATGATATAGAAAAGTAAGGTTTTGTAGCCCCTGATATATTTAGGGGCTTATTTTTAGACGTATTTGGTTAAGATGCCACCTTCTGCATAAAAATCAGCCAATTTAGCCTCGTTTATGTTGACAGAGTAGTCAGAATAGTTGTTAGGCTCGCTTTCTGACACTTTGTTGACTTCAATAGCCTCATACAGCTTATGGGCTGGTACATCGCCATATTTATGGGCATGGGTAAAAATAAACAAACCACGGAGAGCCATATCTCCACGTGCTGCACTGCGATCAAACTCGAACATTTTCTGGGTAGCAGTCCAGAATAATTCCATATCATCCTCGGTAATTAAATTGAATTTGTCTCGGTGTGGAGAGAAAAAGATTTTAGCTGAGTACAACCCATAGTGGAGGAATGCTTTACGCCCCATGGTTTTATTCTCCTTATTTTCTTTTTCTGATGCGACAGCACAACGAGTAATGGCTATCTGCTCTACACGTACTGGGTCATAGCTTTGAGCGAACGTGACCTGCATCGGTCCATCGTAAGTACCTGCCTTGTTTGTTCCAGTGGATAATACTCCACCAAAGAAACGAAGGTCAAAGTATTTATCTATTAGGTGTTCCAAGACCATAGACTCTTGCTGTGTTTTTTTCTTTTTGTCAGGCTTAATCCCTGTGTCTAAATAACCTTGCTCAATAGCTTTGTTAATCACGGCATCTTTTTTAATTAGTCTGTTATAACGATGAGCGTCTTCTATATCCTTTGACAGTTCTTCCATCGCCATCCGTAATTTATATTTAGTGGCGACATCAGTTATGTAACTCAGATTAGTCATCATGTCTTGTCTTGGCATATTGTCAGCATTGGGGTCGCCGTTAGGATTCCCATTTTTGCAATCAAACAATACGAGTGCGTCATGCTTTTTTGTTTGGTCGGTCGGTCTTAATATCATCAGACTTGCTCTTCTGAATTAACTACACTTTTAATAATAGCAGCACTTAAATAAAATTTGTTTGTTTTTTGATAAAAAAATACCGCAAGAAAAATCGCGGTAAGTATTGTCTTATGAATTAACTAATTTACATCCTTGTTACTTCCTGGTTAAGAAGCAACTTTGACGAAGATATATTTACATCCTTGTTACTTCCTGGTTAAGGAGCAACACCAATAAAGAGGTTTTCAAACAAATCATTTTACCTTGATTTACATCCTTGCTACTTCCTGGTTAAGAAGCAACGATATGCCCTCTGTGGTTAAGCTTAAAAAGGTGTAGCTCATTTACATCCTTGTTACTTCCTGGTTAAGAAGTAACCTAACTGTTGTTCTACTCTTAATTCGTGGTTATTTACATCCTTGTTACTTCCTGGTTAAGAAGCAACAACCCACATTCCCCCCGCTACTAATACTGCTACTGGTAATTTACATCCTTGTTACTTCCTGGTTAAGAAGCAACAGCATTGGCAATTGTCCCTAATTTCTTGGGTGTCAACTAATTTACATCCTTGTTACTTCCTGGTTAAGAAGCAACTGAGGTTTGGTTAAGTCTTGGAGGGTGATTTACATCCTTGTTACTTCCTGGTTAAGAAGCAACGTTCAGCTTTCCCATTTCATTGCCGCTCTTCTTCCTATTTACATCCTTGTTACTTCCTGGTTAAGAAGCAACATGAGACGAGTAACCATGATGACGACAAAAATATACGAGGTATTTACATCCTTGTTACTTCCTGGTTAAGAAGCAACATGAATGTCAAGCCGAACAAGAGCTACGTTATTGCATATTTACATCCTTGTTACTTCCTGGTTAAGAAGCAACCTTTTTTTAATGACTGCTTACGACGAGCAAGACTTATTTACATCCTTGTTACTTCCTGGTTAAGAAGCAACCCAGAATCGCTAAAGTCCGATATTATTTACATCCTTGTTACTTCCTGGTTAAGAAGCAACCCTTATTCGTAGAATACCATATTTTGTTTGATTTTTATCCACAGTTTGCGAGCACCCCTACCAAAAACGTAATCACCTCGTAGATTTTTCCCTTCAAAATCCTTGTAACAACCAATTAACAATACATCGACCTCCTACACGAGATAATCATGGTTTTAGGTATTTTGCCAAGGTGCTCGCAAGTTGCAATACTATGAAGCGACGACTAGCTAACCAGATAATATAATCCAGCAGGCGATCGCCCTATAGTTCCATCTGCTATTCCTCGTTTAATATCCCCTGGCGAATAACGCCCTTGATAAGGTTGTAGCAATCTCCAATCATAGTTATTAACCTCTTCAGCATCTTTATATTTCTCTATCAGGTATTCCCCGTACTTGTAATTAGTAAGTACAGGTTCTTTAAAATCATTGATTAGCTTAAAGTTCTTGGCGACATAGTCTAAATCCAACTTATCCCGAGCATCTTGCACACTAGGATAACTTCTATAACTAGGGCTATTAGCTTGTACTGCAATAGCTTTGATGAATTGCTCAAGGATAACACTCATAGGAACTTCCCCTAGTCTTTGCAATGCAATACGAGATTGAGTTAATCGATAACTTCTATCACCGTCAAATCCATCTAGGTGCGGGTCAAAGATGCTTAAACGACATAACGGCAACTTAGCGTAAAACATTGAGTAAAGCCGATCTAATCTCCCTGCTAGTTGAATTAGTTCGTCTATCCCTGCTAGTTCACCGTTAATTAATGGGAAATTAATATCAACCCCAGTATTTAGCAGCGAAGTACTAATAACATGATGAGGGTCACGCTTCCAATCTTCTGGGGTTGTTGGCAATGTCTCGAAAACATCGCGCCGTTCAACTGGGCAATTCTTGGCGGTTAAGATTGTCCATTTACCTGGGACTGCCTGAGATAATAACTCAAAACCTGTCTCTGCTCGCTTAACTGTACTAACCACAGTCAAAGAATGATGATAGCCAGATTGATTAATGTTGTCGGCGATCGCCTCCCAGAAATTGTTCTCTGCACTAATATATTGATACTCAACATGGTTATTTTCTAACTCGATTTGTCGAGCATTTAGACTAGAGTCGGTAATTAGGTGGGGATAATCTATCTCCCTGAACCTTTTATAGTCAAGTTGAGTCCCTGACATTAAAAGTACAGTACACCCGCAGTATTTAACTAAGTTCTCTAGAGCATCTAGACAAAGATTGATTAAGTGGACTGGCAATGTCTGCACCTCGTCAATGATGATAGTGCGCTTACGAATATTGGCTAACTTCCTACACTTACTAGGATGTGTAGCATAGATAGACTCAAAGAACTGCACAGCGGATGTGACTATATAATTAGCGTCCCATTGCTCTGTTTCTTGCCTGTATCGCTGAACATCTTTACTATCAACATTTCGGTCTGAATAATGGATTAGTACATTATCTTTCCCCAGTACTTGTTCCCAAATACTACCTGTCTGCTCGATGACTGTTTTTAATGGAGCAACATAGATAATTCCTTCCATGTCTGTATCATTGGATTGCTGATGTGCCCAGGCGAATTGCAGGGACGCTATTGTTTTCCCTATTCCACAAATTCCCTTTAGCTGATATATCCCTTTCTCATGTATATTCTTAGCTGCATCTATACAAGCCTTTGTGAAATCTGTTCTTAACCTGTCAAATTCAGTCTCAACAGAAAACTCTGGGAAATTAATTCTCTTAGGTAATGACTTTTTATTGGGTTTACCACTGCAAAAATATTGAGCATCTAGGCGATCGCAATGAATTAATCCTGAGAATAATAATCGAATGATAAAATCTAACTCTTTAGGTAGAGCGTTAGGTAAAGTTAGCTTTTGCTCTAACCTTGCTTTTGTCCCTGGTAACTCATTCTCTAATATATCGAGGTATTCTAAAGGATTGTTTTTCCCGTCTTGCTTTTGTTTAATATTCTTTAGCTTACTCAGGTAAATATTCCTTACTGAGCTTACTTGAGTCTCATATCCCGATACATCTTTTAACAACCCTTCATGATGTCCATAGCTAATAGCAGAAGCAATCGGATTAGCATTCTTCCCTTGTAGCCAATAGAATCCGCCTGACAGTACGTGATTAGGATTGTTTTTCTTGATTCCATCTAGGGATGCCATTAAATACTCTTGCCAGTCAGGGTTATATTTACCTAGGTCATGCAATAAGCCTATCTGATAGCCTATTTCTTTTAATTCATAAGGTAATAACTGCTCCATCATTTCGGCAACATTCTTAAGATGTTCCCAGAGTAGTTGATATTCGCCTTTATTGGCGCGGGCAAAGTAGGGTAAATTCATTGTTTTTCTTTTTGTTTTTTACTGCATTGATACAATAATATCAAAACCAAAAATATTAAAATCCGTTCTTTTTTAAGCAAAATGTTTAAAATAATCCATTGTCCACATTGCAAGAATAGACACATTGATAGAGACATAGAAGTCTATCCCGTCAATAATAGAGTTACTGATTATTCTCGATTAATCAACTTCAGCAAAACACCCCACAGCAAACACACTTGTGAATACTGCGAGGTAACTTTTGATGATGGGGAAAAGTCGATAGGGGTTTAGTCTAGTGGCAATGCCATCTGTCCACTCATTAACTTGCCATATTTCCCATTCAAATACTTAGGAAGGCGACCATAGGTGTAGACATTGTCCAACCAATCCCGAAAGTAAGATAGTTCACTATTACGATAAGCTTTAGCCTGAACATCCGCCTTGTCTCGATTGTCCCCAAAGAACACGGGAAAGGTCGTCGTATCTTTACACCAGTCAAAGGCTGTACGGTATTTATTCCATGCTTGACCAACACTGCCATCAATTAGGTCGTATTCAGCCACAGGATACTCAATCCCTACTTTGTTTGCTAGTAAGGAGATTTCGTGAAAAATACACCAGTGACCTTTAGGGATAGCCCATTGAGTCGCAATATCGAGTCGCTTCGCATAAATACTAACTGTTGTTTGCGTTTCGTATTTACCCGTCTTTCTGATAGAAGGTAGGACTTCTTCAAATACCCACTGTTGAAAAGCTTTTGCAGAAGGTAGCTTAGAAGAAAATATTAGCTGATAAATCCCCGGCTCTAAAAGAGTAATGATTTCATCGTTTCTTATACCTAATTCCTCTTTTTCTTGGGTTGACAATTTGCCAAGTTGCTTATAATCCGCATCTACTTTTCTGGAAATTGTATTAGATACATCCAAGTATCCTAAGGCTCGCGCTACGTCTATTGCTACTGGCAATCCATTGATAAATCTAATCTTATCGCTCAAAAACGAGAAAACCGTGATACTATTGCTCATTGTCTATCCTGACTATTAGGTGGACTGCCACTGGGTGTTTGCGCACCGCGAGTGGCTTTTATTTGTTTCACAATAATAGCACCAAGTAAAAACCTAGAATCCGTTCAGATACGAGCGATTCTAGGTTTAAAGTTTTGGCTAAATGCTATGAAGATTTAAAGGTTTAAAGATTTAAAAATAAACTAGACCCCGATTATCCCATTACTAAGAGCTATAGACTTTGATAACTCTATCTGTGATTCATTGATTTTTATAAGGTGATCCAAGATTGAATTTAATGACTCAGCTATACCTGTGTCTGAAATATTGTGCTCAATCAAAGTCTTTAAGTACTGTATTTTAGATAATATTAACTGCGACATCTGGATATTTTCCGTTAGTTGCGTATTGTCAATATAAGCCTGATTTGATATTTTATTCATCCTCTCTTCAATGAATCTCAACAAATCTAATTGAGCTTTATTATTTTTTATCATTTGTTCCAATCCTGAATCCAAAAAGCAATTAACAATATATTTGTATGATACATTATCTTCAATAAAAGTCTTTAAGTCCTTTATTCTGGTTAAACTGTAATTTGATAACCGTATATTCTCATTTAGCTGCTTTTGGTCAATAAAACCTTGATTTAATAATTTATTCATTGATTAAATTCTCTGTATTTTTCACAATAGTATCACAGACTAAAACCCTAGCTTTTTATTAAAGTAAATATGCTATATTTATCGTAAATCTTAAAAACTTTATATTGTTTAAACTAATGAAAAATATCGCACAAATTAGTCTAGCAACTAGCCTAATCCTAGCTGCTCTTTTACCAGCAAACGACGTATCTGCACAGCAAACTAACATAGGTAAAATAACTTTTGCTGGAGATGCTACTATTACGAATGGGTTTATTACTTTTGCTGATAATGCTGCTATATTATCGTCAACCTTTTTTAGTGGTGGCACAGATTTAGAAGGAAACCCATTACCAAATTTAGGATTAAACGGTCCTGTTACCGTAAGTCCTATTAGATTAGCTACCTTTGGATCTACTGGTGGGGGGACTCCTGTGTCTTTAACTAGCACATTAATTGACGATAGTATTAAATTTTTCCCACACCCAGTGGAGGGGTTCAATGGGATTAACCTTGATACTACTAACCGTTTTGTTGGGGGAACTTTTGATGGATATTGGTTAGCAACTCTTCAAAGTGGACGCTATAAATTTCCTGGTCAGATTGATTTCTCGGCTCAAGGTATTCCCGGTAATCAAAGCTTTTCTATTAGTGGCATAGCTACAGGCGATTCTGTGGTTAGAGTAATTCCTGAACCTATGACCATCCTAGGGAGTTGTTTAGTTTTAGCTGCTTTGCCTAAACTCAAAAAAGCTTATCAGAAAAAAGCTTAATAATTGTCTCAACGAATATTAAACCCATGGACTTTCACTAAGGAAAATCCATGGGTTTAATATTTCAATGAGGCAAGAAGAAAAATGCTTTGATAAACTCTTTGATAACTGTGCTAAGAAGGAATATCAGCATTACAAGTATTAATGGTTCTCTGTTTCCAGGGACATAAAACCCTATTAGAAATAATATTGCTGCGATCGACAATGCGTTAAATATCTCATCAACGATTTTACATGTTAAATACTTTTTCATCCTGACATCCTCCAATTAAACTTACTATTTTATCTCTTTACCAACTCCTCGAGCAAATAAACCAATACTAGATATAAACACTGCGTAAATTAACGCTTCATTTATTTGTGCCTTCGGTACGTAGAAATATATTAGTACAATTAACGCAATTCTTTCAAGTGAATCAATCATTTTTTTTACTCTTAAACTTAACTTTCAAAATAATACCAAAAACAAAACATCTAGATTCTGTTCTTTGCGCGTGATTCTACTTATTGACTTTAGAAAAAGAACCTCCTACTATCCCCAGAATCATTAGTAAAATAGAACTATCATCTTTACAGAAAACCAATGACGACAGCAGCAGGTTTGATCCTAAATAAAGTATTCAATCCACAAGGCGACGATCGCACAGAAAACCGAACTATTTGGTTTGGGAACACAACTAACTTGATGCAGCTAAACGATGTTGCCTATCCTTGGGCAGTAGGCTTGTACCAGCAATTAAGGGAAAACTTCTGGGTACCTCAGAAGATTGATATTACCCAGGATGTCACGGACTATGGTAATCTTACACCGGAGGAAAGAAAAGCATTTGACGGGATACTCTCTTATTTGACATTCCTAGACTCTATCCAAACTTGCAACCTACCGCACTTAAAGAACGCGGTAACAGCCCCAGAGGTTAGTATGTGCATGGTTGAGCAGTTATCTCAAGAGGCAATGCACAACCAAAGTTATCAGTACATGATTGAGACTATTATTCCAAGCGATCGCCGTAGGGAAGTCTATGAGTTTTGGCGAACGGATAAAGTCTTAGGTAAACGTTGTAATCACATTGCCAGTCAATATCAGACCTATCTTGACAATCCTAGTGGAGAGACTTACTTTATCTCACTAATGGCAGATTACCTGCTTGAGTCAATATTGTTTTACAACGGGTTTATTTTCTTCTACAATCTAGCTTCTCGGCAATTAATGCCAGGCTCAGCAGATATGTTCAAGATGATTAACCGTGACGAGTTAAGCCATGTTAGGTTATTCCAGAAGATGCTGCCAGAGGCTATGGCGACGTTTACCCATTCTACTGACCAAATCTACGAGATGTTCGATACTGCTGTACAAAACGAGATTGAGTGGACTAATCACATTGTCGGGCAAAATATCCTAGGCATTACCTCTGGAAGTACTGAGATTTATACTAAGTACTTGGCTAATATTCGTCTCAAAGCAATAGGGCTTAGTCCTCTTTATTCTGGGGATGAGTATAAAAAATCTCCCTATGCACACCTAGAAAGATTCGCCGATACGAAAGCAGAAGGGAATACTAAGGCTAATTTCTTTGAGTCTGGAGTAACTAGCTATGTTATGTCCTCTGGTGTCACGGGGTGGGAGTTTTAATTGATAATCTGTACATATTCTAATCAATGTGCATAGATTTTGGGATTTTCTATGCACGAGATTTAAGCTTTTAATCTATTAGTGTCTTTTGTCAAAATCTTTACGCTATACTAGTAATAGCTAGAATTGTAAAAAAGATGTTTTGTGCTTGTGTGCTTGAGTTTTTTCCGGTCACATAGCAACACCAGGAAGTAATTAAACATCCTGGTGTTTTTTGGTAGATGAAACCTAATCGTTAATTATCCTTTGGACTTGTCATTGGCAAGTTTTTCAAGCCTTTTAATTAAGGAAGGTGTAGGTTCGACTTTACACTCAACGCCGCTATTTATTATTAATATCAACTTATCAATTAACAAGTTTTTTTCGCGCAGCATTGATAATAGCCAAACAGTGCTCACTAATGACAAGATACTAGTGCCAACTGAAACAATCTCTAAAGTAGTCATAGTTTATTTACATCCTTGTGTTGTTTAGTGAGAATGGGGGCGATCGCTAATCAAGTCTAATACGAAATTAAAGGACTATCCGCCGGAGGACATTTGGAGTCTCAAAACGAACATGGAGGGAAGCATAAGACCAACAAGTTGGCTGCGCCCGATGAAGTGTTAACCGCCTTTAAACCAGTGCAATTGAGCCTGTTCTAAAGGAATCCCCGTACCTTCAGGTCGGGGAGGATGTCAACATCTAGCATTACTAATCCATTAGGAAATTCCCAACATTCGAGAAAATACTGATCGGGGTTTTCCTTAGTAGATGTCTTAGATTGAAAAATTGCTTTTAACTTTTGTGATGTTAAACTATTCATTTTATTTCAATTTGATATGGTATTTCTTGCTCTTTACAATAGTTATTTATTAATTCTATTGCTCTGTTTTTTGTTTCAACATTTTCAGTAGTCATGCTATCAATGCGAGCAAACTCTGTAGACATCCTATAATACCTGTAAATTGCTATATAGAAGTCTTCATAAAGTGCTCTCCAATGAAATTCGTAAGATAAACCAGAATAGCTAAAGGTGATTTTAACTTCATGTCTACCTATGTCTTCTTTTAAGTTTCTGATTTCACTACTCATCATCTTCTCCTAAATCTTTCAACTAATCTTTATCGTCATCAAAATCCACGAAATACCTATCTAGAAATGCTAGTAAATCTTCACTTCCATTAATAATTGTTATCGAGGTTTTATCAGAAATAATTATTTTCCAAATATAGCTATTAATCCAAGCGCAATAAATGCGACGATAAATGCTGTAATATCTATAAATGCGGTAATATCTAGTACTGTCATAGTTTATTTACATCCTGGTGTTTTATTTCGTGATAAGGAGATGTAGTAGCTATTTTAGCTTCAAATCCATACTCTGCAAATGCTCCTAATATTGCTAACGCAATTACATTGCACTGAAGAGCATGGTACATCAAAAACATGAAAACATAATTGATATTCCAGAGAACTTTATCCCCTCTCTTGCTTTTTCACCTATGAATTTACTGCAACCAGGAATATCTAGCCAACCATTTTCTTGAGGAGATTCTTTAATCAACTCCGCCAGCTTAGCTGCTTGTAAATAGGTTTTATCCCTCGCAAAGTTTTATATTTTGCTAACTTATTGCCTTTTTCGCTTTGTTGTAACTCGCCAACTTCTCTCAACCCCATCTTCATTCTCCATTCAATAAATTAATAAGCGATCGCACTAAATCTAAACCCAGCCAAAGCATGGATTAACGCCATTCCATCTAAGCCCCTGCCATTGAGGGACTGATAGTATTTTATTGGCAGCAAAATCATTACTAGAGTGAATGTTCGCTGCTAGACAATCATGTAACTCAAAGGATTTATCCCCAGTTAAATAATCTAGTTTCCCTGAGCAATCAGCATTGTATTTAACTCTTTCGATATCGAATCTTACTGTGAACTTCCCGGGATTCCAATTAGCTTCATCAACAGGAATACCGTCTTTTAATTCAGAGCCGTTCTGGCTGGCTGCCCATCGTAAAACATCTTTGTCAACAGTTCCTCGGAATAACTGCCATGAAAAAAGGGCTTTACTGTTGGATGATGTATCAAGATAAATATAGTCAAACCTTCCTAGTACTATTGCATTGGCATTTGCTAAATTTAAAACTGTTACAACTGCATCGTGTCCATCAATGAAATCTATTACTTTTAAATCAAAATTCATATTTATTCTCCTTTAAATTCTCTAATACAGCAGCTTTAAAAGACATATAAGCATCTGTTATGTTTTCATTTGTAGTCGTTTTCCACTCTAAAGAATCACCATTTAACTTCCAGCAATTATCTAAGTACCAATGATTATTTATAAATGTATTAATAATCCCAAAGTAAATACCGTTCTCTATATAAACATTACTTGTGTATTTTATATCGTTTATATAATAGTCAAATTCTACATCGTCATCTTGATACGGTAAAGAGTTTTTTGACAAAAATTCCCTTAAATTTGTTACTTCAACATTATCTACAAAAAACTTTTCTTGACCCAAATCATAAACCTGTGCAATTATCATCTTCATTCTCCATTCAATAAATTAATCAGCGATCGCCTTTAAAATCTCTAGAGGTAATTCTTGGGACACGTCTATATCATCTCCAAAGAATTCCTGCCCATCTGCTAATAGAGCGTAATAGCTGTACATACCGTTACCACGAAACCCTAAATCTAGCTTGATTGTTTCTAAATCCCACCGGAAATCAAGCTCACCATCTTCCTCTCGATAAGTAACATGGGGTTTATGAATTTTTATCCCTTTTAGTGTTAGTGGGTGAAAAACCATCAACAAATCTTGTAGGAGTTTAACATCCTCGATGTGTACCAATTCCTTATCTACCCCCATTTCTTCCCATCTAACCTCCACAACCACTCTCCTTGACCTTCCCATTGATTGACAATGATCAATTTATCGGTAGGCAAATAAGAACTAAAAGCCTTGTTAACCGCACTGCAAGCACCAATGCCCACCTCGATGGGTTCAGTCTCGACTAGAAACTCCTCATGCTCATATTCCACCTTCTCCAAGGTAAACTCTATCGTAAAACGAATAGGCATATTGCTATAAGCCATTTCGGATTCAGGAATAGCCATTAATTGGTCTGAGTAAATAACCCCTTGCGCGACTTTCCACTTGTAAATATTCATTTTAAAAAGATTCCTTCGCCGATCTGACTTTGGAGTCGCTACCCAGATATCATCAAATTCCGCTATCAAAATACGTGCCACACTGTTTGGGTGAATGTACTTTAACTTGACCTTTTTTCCTTTAAGGCTCATTGCCCCGACTAGGCTTGGTTCTTTTATTTCTTTTATTTCTTTTATTTCTTTCATTGTTCGTTCGCACTAAATTTTACTTCTCAAATTTTCTCTAAGCAGCCTAGCTAATTTCATGTCTTCTGGATCTTGAGTCTCTTCTAGGTAGCTAATTGTGTTGGTAAACCAATGATAGTCATTACTATTCATTAGATGCTTGGGCTTATCGTCGTTAATATCAGTCTGTTCTAGCGAATTGTTTAGTTTCTTTTTCCATGAGAATTGATATCCGAACGAATCAAGGGCTGCTGCAAGGGAAAATTGCTTTTTCATGTTAGCAAATGCTTCTGCTAACAAGGAGCAGACATAAAGGCAATTTTCTTCGTCACGGCTAAACCATGGAATATATAACAATTTCTTGTCTCTACTTGCTAGTAAAGTAGTGATTCCTAGTTGCATCCAGTCATCAAGTGAATAATAGGAACTTGACTTTCCATCGTTACAAGCTATGACAATATCATCTACATTAAGATACCCGTTATCTTCATTTTGTCTAATCTTAAAGTTACAGTATTCACAAATTATTACCATTGTTATTAATTAATTTCCTAATAATCTTTGACTTAACTAACAATATATCAGGCTTTTATCTTTGATTAATCGTTCTTTTTTAGCCACTAACACCCTCTCGCAATTTCAACTACACATATACATACAATTTTAGTAACATGGTGCGAGGGACAAGTATACTAAAACGTAACACGGTACGAGGGACAAGTATCTTTCGTACTCAAATGCTTATCAAATAACAATACCTATGACCGTATAAATTGCAACATTGCTAAACGTCTTACGAATTGCCTAGAAGAAGTCAATGCTTTAACCGTTATTCTTACCGACTCTCAACTACCAACATTCTCTCATTGGCTCGTTTTAGGCAATCCTAGCGGGGTTACCTCCCCTACCTGTAGGATTAATCATTTTCTAATTTTAACCCGCTTTATTTTCGCTCCTAACGCAAAAACGCCGCGCCCTTATGTCTGCTCCAACCAATTTTTTACTCTCATCCCGGGTTTGTTTA
>Ga0315905_10005642_pt1 | contig 12742 bp, 10 predicted proteins | sample LakEriMetagenome_5_FD_203522 | JGI IMG/M metagenome (GOLD analysis project Ga0315905, IMG submission 203522) | Freshwater fungal communities from buoy surface, Lake Erie, Ohio, United States - Buoy 4 MA121 | ecosystem: Environmental > Aquatic > Freshwater > Lake | place: USA: Lake Erie, Ohio... | reverse complement strand
GCAGTTGCTGCTTTTTCAATCTCTCCAAATAGTTGTTGTATCTGTTGAGGTGCTAGACTAGCTTCAATCAAAGGTGACAGTTCATTGTAGATGCCTTCTACAATAACTCGTTGTCTTTCAGTTAATCCGTCACAACTTTCACGAAGTAATCTACGACCTTCATGAATGTGGTATTCCATTAATGTTGCTATTCTCATTTTATATCCAAGACTTATTTGTTATTTATTACAGCTATGAGCTAAAGCTCATATTCGTTTTCGCTCAACGCTCAACGAATTTCTTTTCTCTTAACATTGATTACATTAAGTGCGAAGCACTTTAGCTATTATCTAGATTGTTCAGTCACACTTAGCCCTTGCGGGCTAAAAATGAACATTATCTGAGTTGCACAATGTCACATAGCGTTACAGCATTACTAAGGCGGTCGTCCGGTACCTTTAGCTGCGTCTTAATACGACGGCGGGTCTGCAAATATACGCTAACATATTTACAGCCGTGGGTTCTTCACCCTCTTTTAGCCTTGAATAATACTTTCTTGTACAGTAAACCGGTTCTATAGGCATATCCGATCATGGTCCTGTTAAGGATACTACTGTTACAACCCCTCTACCAAGTAGGGAATTCCATTGACTGCGATCCGAGATCCAGCTTTAAGGGCACACTAACAACGCCGGTGCGGGCTTATTTGGCAGTCTTTTGCCTGAATTTATTGAGCCTAAGTGTGCCTTGCGGCAGTGTCCGTCTATTATTTTTTGGGTTTTTTGAGGATGTGTGAGCCGTGAACTCGAACCTGTATGTGACCGTTGTACCAGTCAGTTGATTCTAGAACTTTGTGTTTAAATTGTTCTCTTGCCTCGATGTAGCTGCATTCTGATTTGTTTTTGCAGTAAAATAGAATTTCTCTGGTGAAGTTTTCTTTGCCTAGTGCCTGTATATCTGCTGTTAGCGCATCGCTAGAACCATAATAGTCCTTCCAGTCGCTTTCGATCTTGCCTCTAATCTTCTTTTTTTTCTTCTTGCCGTTTTTGAGTGTGACAGTTTTGTATGTTGTTTTAGCGAATTTTGCTAGTTTTTTGCCTATGTACTTGCGTCCAGAGATAACATTTGTAATAAGATATACGAATCCGATATAGTCTTCCGATATTTCTTCAACGATTTTTTTCTTATACAACCATGTCATCCCTTATGTATCTTGGGGGGCCTTCCTACCATGCCTTTTCTGGCTTGTTTGCGTTCGTCTCGTTTTGTTTGTATTTCTACTCGCCTAATTGATGCCTCGTTGCGTATTTCACTCAGCCAATACCGTGCCTTTACTCCTGCCTCATCACTGCCTCTGTACTCAAAACGATCCTGCCATTTGAAATATTCCTGAAAGGCACGGATCATTTTATCGTGAGATTCAGTTGTCAAGCAACAATCTCCACATCATTTGAATAGCTGGTGAATCCGTTTTCTTTTATAACTCTTAACACATGATTCACCCTGCTGGTTAAGTCATCTCTGTGACTAATCAAGAATACATTCTTGTTTCTTTCACGAGTCATCTTCTTTAACACAGCAATACTTGACTCAACACCCGATGCATCCATACCCGAGTCAACTAACTCATCAATGAACAACAAGTTAATGGACTGATATAAGTTTTCCCACACATCACGGAACGCCCAACTTAGACTTAGAATTAATCGATTGCGCTCACCACGACTTAGATTATCAAAGTCTAGGTCTTGACCCAGCTGTGTAATAATCACACTTAGATCATTTTGAAACTCAACAGTATGCGGAAGACCAATACGATCTAGATAATAAGTCAGTCGTTGATTCAAATAGGCCAAGTTCTGATCAATAATCCGCTTGCGGATAAAACTATCCTTGTTTGTTAACAGTTTATGCAAGAACTCTTGATGATCTTTAACACGAACCATTTCGTTTAGAATGTTGTAATCGATTACCTGTACCGCAGTATGACGCAGTTCTTCAATCTGTTCAATATAAGGATTAGTTTCAGCTGCTTTAATTTCTAAATCGCGTTCAAAGCCGCTGAGAGTATTTTTGTGATTGAGTGCTTGTTCTAGATTGTCGTAGACCACAGTAGGCATATTGCCTAGATCACCTAATTCCTTAAGAGCGTCTGTATGTTCCATCCATTGCGTGTTAGTGGCCAAGGCTTGAAGTGCAGTTTCCTGCAATTCTTTGTGCTTCTTTTCTAACAATACTACCTGTTTGTCATCATGGAATCCCTGTCCACAGCTATGACAGGTATGATTTTCTAAACTAGCAATGTCTGCTTTAAGTTTATCCATCTCCTTGGTTTCTCTAGCTTCATCTAACTCACAGCGTTTAATCCAGCTGGAAATTTCGTTAATACTTTTGCGTTTGGCATTGTAAGCATCTAGTGCTCGATGTGCTAGAATTTCTTGATCAATATTAATATCTAGCAGTTTTTCAATAGCTATTGCTAGATTAGTAACACTGACTTCGTTCTGTTCGGTCCACATTTTAGCTTTGCGTTCAAGCGCATCAATACTCTGTTGAATTCTATCGTTGCTTGAACGAATTGTTTCAATTTTAGTATTCTCAGTGACAATAGAGTCTTTACTATTTTTAATTTGTTCTTTTAATGCTTCGGCTTTTTCACTTAACTGTGTAATGCCCAATAACTGTTCAATGATTGCTCTTTGATCAGCCGCCTTCATGCTCAAGAACGGTTCAGTATAGGTATTCAGCGCCACAAGATGTTTAAACATATCGTGTGTCATACCAAAGACATCTTCAATTTCTTTTTGTGTTTCTCTACTGTCGCCTTGGCTTTCGTCTTGATTTTTGTCTTCGTGTGCCTGACCGTTTACAGTAAACTTCAATACATTGGGCTTACGACCGCGTTCGATATGATAGTTGACACCATCCTTTTCAAAGGTTACAGTAGTCAGCATACCTTTACTGTTAATCTTGTTAACTAGATTGTCTTTCTTGATGTTTGTTAATGCATTACCGTAGATAGCATAGCTAAGACCGTTAATGATAGTAGTTTTACCAGTACCATTACGAGCCCCACTGTCATCACCACCTAGATCTAGATTCTCACCTAGCACGAGAGTTAATTGTCCCTTGTCAAAGTCAATAGCCTGCGTTTGTGCGCCCACACTCATGAAATTTCGTACAGTTAGATTTTTAATTTTAATCATAGTTCTCTATAAATTTCCAATAACAGGCCTTTGTCGAAAGTGTCGCTGTCGATGGCATTGATTTGATTCATAACAATAGTATCAACTGATTCAAAGTTGATATCAATAGGAGCATTACCGGATTCTATTTCTACTTTTTCTGGAATAAGCATGAGTTCACGCAACTTGTACTGTGGCATGAAAGTTTCTTTAATAAAATTTGCTTCTTCAAAGCTGATAGGCAAGTCAATGGTCACACGGCAATGCATACGCTCTCGTAGCAACTCGTCCGGCCGATCTATAATCTGACTTAGCTTATAGGTTCTAAAAGTAGGTTGGCCGGGCCAAGTATGATACTCGGGCTTGCTACCCCACGCTAATAACATCATACCGCGGTCGTCATCACCTGCATCTGCATAGTTGTGCGGAAAGCAATTACCAATATAGGTAATACTGCCTTTGCTCTGCCGTTTGTGAAAGTGGCCGCTGAACACATATTCTTGATTGATAAAGTGATCTGCCTGTAACTGTCCGTGATCCGGCATCTGTACCATGGCATTCATCATGAACAGGGGCAGTTCTAAGTGCCCAAAGATATAACGACTTTGTATTTTAGATACAGTACGCCATTCGTCTGCTACCAGCCATGGCATGATAGTTACATCACCTTGAGTCAGCGTTTCATTTACTAATTCAATGTTAGGAAACAGTCTAGCAAATTCAAGACTGTGAATCTCACGCTTGTCTTTGTAAAACTCATCGTGATTGCCTAGAATAACATAGACCTTTTCAAACGATTTACTCAGTCGTTCTAGATTAGACACTGTGTAGTTCATGGTACTAACATCAGTGGTGTTGCGATTATGGTGCCAGTCGCCTAGGAATATGCAAGTTTCTGCACCTTCTGCAATTGCAGTATCACAAAACCAATTTACGAAATCTTCGCAATCTTGATTATGTGTACGGCTTCCTGATTTTAGACCAAAATGTATATCTGTGAAACAAGCTACTTTTTTAAATAATGACATAGAATCTCCTTTGTTAGTATAACAGCTTACAACTACCTAGGTCAATCCCAATCACCACCACCTTCACCAGAACTTGCTCCGGTACCAGCACCAAAGTTACTAACTCCGCTATTCTGTCTAGTCCAACTTGGATTCATTCCATTCATTTCTAGAATATCGTCTCTAATGTTTTGATTGCGTTTTTCAATGTTAATAATTCTTACAAAACTGTTAGTAACGGCAGCAGTGTAGTAGGCAAACGGATTATCACTTTTGCTTTCGTCAAACTGTAGACCAATTTGAGTTAATTGTAAAATGGCCTGGCCACGCATTTCGTCGTTGTAAGTATATCCACGAACATTGCCACGAGTAGCATAACGCTCACATAATTTTAAAAACATGCGGGCTAGATTGTTGGTCATCTTGCCGTGCTCTTTGTTAAACTCGCCAGTGTCTAAAGGTCCCTTCCAGTGACTTTTGCCTACACAGATCAAGTTGTTGTTGTCGTCAAATTTCCAATGCTGAAACGGTGGAAAGTTTACTTTATCGTGACTGTCTGCGGTATTCTTCAAAGTCTTTTTACGACCCGGTGCTAACGGAATATGCTCAAAGGTCATGATGCGAAATACAACATCGACTTTCTTAATTGTCTTATAATCTACTTCAAACTCTTTTGCGGGTAATTTCTTTCCACCAGTTAGTACTGCCGACTCGTGAGCTCTTTTGCTTAATCTAATAGCTTGATTTCTTTTTGCTTCAGCAATTGTTCTAACATTTATTTTGCTGATATTTGGCAAAATTAAATCATACTCGCTGTAGTCGGGACTTATAAAACTACAGTAGGTATTTTTACTTAGATGTATTTCTCGTAGTAAATCTTTGTTGGTTAAGTACTTGATTTTAGGTGGTTGCGAACTGATTGTCATAGTTATAGGGTTCTCCATTACTTATATAATAACACATTTTGTCAAGAATAAATAGACTAAAAGGAATATTTCTTATGGGTCTTTCGCTCAATCCGTTCTCCTCAGTTCTTAGTTCAGCCAAGAAAGCAGTCAGCTCTGTTACCAATCAATTTGGTGGCGGCTTCGGCGATAGCATGAATAGCGGCATGCGTGACTTAGAGAACAAAGTAAACCAACTAGGTGGCGGTATCGGCTCGTCACTTAATGGACTCACTGCTGGCGGCTTTGGCAATATAGGCACTGCACTTAACGGCATAGGAAGTCTTAGTAATCTTGCCGGAGACATCGGTCGAAGCATTAATGGCGTAGGTATTGGAGGTGCGATTGGCGCCCTAGGTGGATTTGCCAGTGCTGTTTCTTCAGGAGCAGGACAGCTTAATAATGTACTCAGCTTGTTTAGAGGTAAAAACTTACCAGCAAGCGGGGAGGCATTTGAATCTCGAGGGTCTTTTGTAGAATTGCAATCTGGCAATGCCGAAGACTGGCGTGTTAGAATCAATTGTAATTTTGGACTTTTCGGTGACGGAGCATTTGGACTATTACAGGACACCAACGGTGTAGTTTGGCCTTACAATCCTTCGATCACTATAGCTACCAAAGCAAATTATTCTGCATTAGATCCAGTACACAGTAATTATCCTTTTCAAGCATACAAAAGTAGTTCAGTTGATGACATACAAATTTCTGGAGACTTTAGTTGTGAAACAGAAGAGGATGCGGCCTACTGGATACAGGCAACTACATTCTTTAAAGCTTCTACAAAAATGTTTTTTGGTAAAAGCACAAACGCCGGTAACCCGCCGGTGATTTGTAATTTAAGCGGCTACGGTCCTGGTATATTAAATTCTATTCCAGTGGTAGTAAAAAGTTTTTCAGTTGAACTACCCGAAGATGTAAATTATATTAAATGTACATCTAACAATTTTGGTCAAGCCACTTGGGTGCCTATCTTAAGTAAAATATCCGTAACCGTTGCACCTATATACAACAGAAGTAAACTTCGTCAGTTCAGCCTGCAAGAATACGCATCGGGCTCAATGAGTACCAAGGGATATATCTAATATATGGCCACCCAATCTAACACAGTCAAATACAAAAAGACAAGCCCCTGGGCTACCACTAAACAGAACAGGCTGTACCTTGACATACTGTCAATTCGTCCAGTGCCTGCGGAAAGTGATGACTTTAAATATGTCATTGAAAATCAATATCGTCATCGGCCTGACCTACTGGCCTTTGATCTGTATGGCGACCCTAAATTATGGTGGGTGTTTGTTCAACGAAACATGGATGTGATCAAAGATTGTATCTATGACTTTGAACCAGGAACGGTTATTTTTATTCCTAAAAAATCAAATTTACAAAATTATCTAGGAATATAATATGTGGGATGAAACAGGATTTAGTGGTAGTGAATACGAAGATGACCCGGGAGTAAAAAATGTTCCTGAGGGAGTTGCATCAGTTGTTACGGGTGCCACAGAAGCACTAGCAAGTTGTAAAGTAAGAGACTTTGCTAAATTACCAGACATTGATTTTTACAGTCTTGCTGGGTTTCAACAACTGTCAACTGCCTTTGGCCCACCTTACGAAAATATTCTTGATCAGTTTGCATCATATACTCCTCTGTGGACACTAGCTTGCCTTAGTCCAAATCAGTTTAATGATCCTAGTTTGTATCGGGGTAAACCAAGTGCGTTACAAAATGTAATATTTTCTTCAGCAGGACGATTTGCCGGACAGAGAGCACAGACTGTTGTTGGAGCACCTGAATATTTTGTTAACAATTTTGATATGCGTATGACGCTGGCAGCAACAAAAGCCAGCGGCTCAACTAACGTTATTAATTTTGCCTTCGAAGTCTTTGAACCGTATTCAATGGGCTTCTTTATTCACAGTCTACAGGCAGCGGCTATTAGTTCAGGTTATCCTAATTATAACGGAACCCCCTATCTATTAAAATTAGAGTTTGTTGGGCATAAGGACAACGGACAAATGTTTGGCAGCAGTGAGGCATTGAACAAATATTTTGTTATACAATTTACAAAGGTTAACTTTACAACCAACGAAGGTGGTAGCACATACAAGTGCGAAGCAGTTCCGTGTAACCATCTAGGATTTACCAATGTTGCGCAACAGATAGTAAACAACATTAAACTTCGCGGAGAAAACATCAAAGAAATGTTAGTGGCTGGAAATACCAGCCTTTGCAGTATTCTTAACAAAGAACAGTTAGATCAGGTAGACAAAACACAAGACACCGCCGATCAGTACATCGTAGTTTTTCCAGAAAAATGGAACGACCCTATTGGCTTGCCAGGCGCCGGAGCTGAACAGTTTGAAACTGAGCAACGAGCAATTGTTGATCCTCAAGCACCAGAGTCAGCTCCTATCAAAGGAAGAACTGGGCAAGATTCACAAAGCTACGGTGACGGCATTATTGGTAATAGTAGTCTAGGATTTGGAGCCACATCTGGCGGTAACATAAATTTTGGATTTGAAAATGATGTTACTGATGAAGCTACAGGGTTAATCAAAAGAAATTCATTAACTATTGATCCTAAACAACGAGAGTTTGCTTTTGAAGCCGGCGCAACGATTCAAAACATTATCCAAGAAGTTATATTGAGTTCCGACTATGCAAAAAATGCCATTGACCCGGCAAAGCTAGACAGCGAAGGAAGAATAAGTTGGTTTAGAGTAGATGTACAACTCAAGATTGGAAATTTTGATCTTAAGAGAAATTGTCGCCAGCGAACTTATATTTTTAGAGTGTTGCCCTTTAAAGTTCACTCTAGTGTGTTTAGAAATCCCACAGCTAATCCGCCAGGATATCCAGCTCTTAATAAAATTATTGGAAAAGAATACAAATATATCTATACAGGTCAAAACAACGATATTTTAAAGTTTGACATACAGGTTAATCAATTATTCCACACAGGTAAACAGCCTACTCCGGCGGAAAAAAGCGGATCAGTTGTTGCAACTGCAACTTCTCAGACAAGTGAAGACAAAGACCAAGTATACATAGTTCCAGATACTGATTCAGCAGATGCCTCTACTACCATAGACAGCGCCCCTGCTTTTGCCGATAGAGGTGTAACTAAACAAACGACTAAAGGTGGATCCGGAGCACAAGATGTAGCTAGACGAGTTGCAGAAACACTAAAGAATGCCATTCTAAATCAAGGCACCGGCGACATGACCAAGATCAATTTAGACATCATTGGTGACCCTTATTGGATCAGCGACAGCGGCATGGGCAATTATCTAGGCGATGAACATGACGGACAACCCTATCTTATGAGAGATGCTGGGGGTAGTGTAAACTATCAAGGAGCGGATACTCACATAAGAATAATTTTTAGAACGCCAATAGAACCTAATCTTGGAACTTCGGGAGTAGGCGGCCTGTATAACTTTCCACCCAACGAACCAATTAATCCCTACAGTGGAATTTACAAAGTACTGTACTGTAACAATAAATTTAGCGATGGAAAATTTACACAATCAATAGAAGCTACTCGCATGCCTAATCAGCCACAGGACTACGATCCTTACAAAGGACCAAGTAAGAACCCAATGGCGGCCGATATCAAGACACAAGGCAAACCATCTTCTGGTGTTAATGATGATGCAGCTGAGATTGGCGGTGTAAATGAATTAGGCTATGGAGTTGGTATTAGACTATTTGATGAAACCGGACAAGAAAGTAATTTGAGAAGAAATCCTGAAACTGGTGAATTATATGACGCCACGGGATTATAAAGAAATGGAATATAAATGGCACAAGTAAAAAGAGAATCAGCAGAAAAATCAAGTGATATTTCGGGAGGTCCATATCTTGCTAAAATTATCAGTCACTTAGATCCTACATTTATGGGTGGTTTAGAAGTTACCCTATTAAGACCAGACGGTAATACCATAGGCGAAGGCGGTCAGACCTATCCAGTAAGATATGCTAGCCCCTTTGCTGGTCAAACAGCATTTGAGTTTCAAGGATATAATGAAGACGATTTTGGCGACACACAAAAAAGTTACGGCTTTTGGTTTGTGCCACCAGATGTGGGAAATACAGTATTGGTATTTTTTATCGAGGGAGATCCTAGCCAAGGTTATTGGTTGGGGTGTGTTCCTGATAAGTTTTCAAATCACATGGTTCCGGGCATTGCAGCCAGTAGAGCTGTAGCTTTTGCCGAGGGTGAAGAAGAAAAATACGATACCGGGTTTGTGCCAGTAGCTGAGGCAAATCGTCGTGCAAGCACTTTAGAAGAAGGCACTGAAATTGATAAAGTTAAACGGGCAGTACATCCTATTGCAGACCACTTCTTAGAAGAAGGCCTATTAGAAGATGATATTAGAGGAGTAACGTATTCTACTAGTCGCAGAAATGTACCTAGCAGCGTTTATGGTATTTCGACACCAGGTCCTCTAGATCGAAGGGACGGTGCAAAGAAAGCATTTATTGGTAAGTCAGACAGTCAAAGTCCAACTCCTGTGCCTGTCAGCAGATTGGGTGGCAGTCAATTTGTTATGGACGACGGTGACGATCGTTATCAGCGTAGGACTAATGCCAGCGAAGGCGGTTATGATTATGCCGACACACTTGACGGCGATGCCGGAGAACCAACAATACCATCGGACGAATATATCCGCCTTCGTACAAGAACAGGGCATCAACTGTTGTTGCATACTAGTGAAGATTTAATTTATATTGGCAATAGTAGAGGTACAAGTTGGATTGAAATGACCAGCGATGGTAAAATTGATATCTTTGCCGAGGACAGTATTAGCATTCATACTAAACAAGATTTTAATTTCTATGCTGATCGTGATTTTAACTTCGAAGCCGGTAGAAATATCAATATGAAAGCTTCTGCTGTACACGAAACAGGTGGCGGAAACTTCCGTGTAGATACAGAAGCCAACACTAGATTTTTTGTCAAAGGCGATACAAAAATTACTACGGAAGGAGAAGTACACATTGCTACATTAATGGATAATCACATAACTTCTGTAATGAATAATAATTTTAAAAGTATTTTAAGTACTTACATTCAGTCAAGTTTAGATACTCATGTGAAAGCAGGAACCAGTGTTAATATTCAATCTGGCACAAGTATGGATATTAAATCTGGAACAGCCATGCAGGTAACTGCTGGAGGCGATGGCAGCTGGGGTGCTGCTAATTTAACATTTACAGGCGGCGCCATCAACCTTAACGGCCCTGCAGCCCCAGATGCAGGGGCTGCTACCAAAGCAACAGCAGCTACTCCTACCTTAGCACTTGGCGTTAATGGGAACATTGTAATTAATCCAGCAGCAGCCGAATGGGTGGGTGCAAGATATAACACAGAAACTCCGTTAGAAAGTATTATGTTTAGAATACCCATGCATGAGCCTTGGCCTAGTCACGAGAATCTAGATCCTCTATTAGTTAAACCTGATCTTACAGACAGAGAACAAGCCGGTGGCGGCGAAGACGGTGCTCCAGCAGGCGGTGATGAAGGCGGTGATGAAGGCGGTGATGAAGGCGGTGATGAAGGCGGAGAAGAATAATGGCCAAACTATACAACCAACAATCGGTGGCAACTAACAAAGCCACCACAGCACAGACTAGTTCTAGCTTTAGATACAAGGGTTTTAGTTCTAACGAAATAAAAAACAATTTTAAACTTTATGACATTGAGTTAGTCAAGCGAGATTTGATGAATCATTTTTACATTCGAAAAGGTGAAAAATTAGAAAACCCTAATTTTGGCACAATTATCTGGGACATGTTGTTTGAAAATTTTACTTCAGAAGTTCGCAGACTAATCACAGAAGATGTTGAACAAATCATCAACTATGATCCAAGAGTCAAGGTTAATACCTTGACAATTGACAGTACAGATCAAGGCATTAGAATACAGGCGGATATTGTTTATCTACCGTTTAATATCAATGAGCAAATGACTTTTAACTTTGACAAGACAAATAATATAGTAAACTGACCAGTTTATTTTTTAAGGTAAATATGTGATAGGGCAAGAAAAACAATGACTACGACTACAAGACAAACAAATTTAATATTAAATCAAGATTGGACAAGGATCTATCAGACCTTTAAAAATGCTGATTTTAAAAGCTACGACTTTGAAAATCTACGCCGTGTTATCATCACATACCTGCGTGAAAATTATCCAGAAGATTTCAACGACTACATTGAAAGTTCAGAGTATTTGGCTCTAATTGACGCTGTAGCTTTCCTTGGACAAAGTCTAGCATTTCGTATTGACCTTGCTAGTAGAGAAAACTTTATTGAATTAGCATCTCGTAGAGAAAGCGTCCTTCGTATAGCTCGTATGTTGAGCTATAATGCGAAGAGAAATATTACCAGCAAAGGACTTTTAAAGTTTGACACTGTTAGCACCACTGAAAACATCCTCGACGCCAACGGAAAAAATCTTGCTCGCCAAATTATTCAGTGGAACGATTCGACTAACTCCAATTGGAAAGAACAATTTAATACCATACTAAATGCCGCTATGGCAGACAACACCGAAATTGGTCGTAGTCAGGGATCTTCAACTATACAAGGAATTCCTACAGAGCAGTACCGATTTAGAACTGCCAGCAGAGATGTTCCAATTTTTACATACAATAAAAATGTTGCCGGCCGTGCTATGCCTTTTGAGATGGTAAGCACCGCATTTAAGGGCAGCGAAGAAATATATGAAGAAGCTCCAGTTCCGGGTAACCAACTTGGATTTGTCTATAAGTTAGACGGCAAAGGCGCTGCCAGTACTAATACTGGGTTTTTCTTGATGTTTAAACAGGGAAGCCTAGAGCTTGCAGACTTTTCAATAGCAGTACCTACCACAAACGAAAAAGTAGCAATAGATGCTGACAACATTAATAACAGTGATGTATGGCTATTTCAATTGGCAGCTAATGGTGCCCAGTTAGATCCCTGGACACAGGTGTCTAACCTTGTAGGCAACAATATTGCTTACAACAGTATTGAAAAAGATATTAGAAATATCTATTCTATATCTACAAAAAATTTAGACAGAATTGATCTAATATTTGCCGACGGGGTCTATGGAAACTTACCGCAAGGTTCTTTTAGGGTTTACTATCGTGTAAGTAATGGATTATCATACAGTGTCCTTCCTAATGAAATGCGAGGTATCAATATTGAGGTGCCCTATGTAAACAAGTCCGGGCAAGGTCATGTACTTAAAATTAGCATGAGCTTGAAATATACAGTGAGTAATAGTGTTCCTGCAGAAACTGTAGAAAGCATTAGAACAAAAGCACCTGCACAATACTACACTCAAAATAGAATGATTACTGCTGAGGACTATAATCTTGCACCGCTTACCAGCAGCCAAGACATTTTAAAAGTTAAAGCTATTAACAGGACATCTAGTGGTGTTAGTCGTAATTTTGATATTATTGATGCTAGCGGAAAATATTCTAGCGTAAATGTATTTGCTGATGACGGTTTAATTTATAAATCAGAAAGTGAAAAAAGTTTAGCATTTAAAACTGTTAGCAGAATCGACACAGTTAATTTTATAAGACAGAGTGTTGAACCTTTGTTTACAAACACAGGAGTTTA
>Ga0315905_10005641_pt1 | contig 12743 bp, 11 predicted proteins | sample LakEriMetagenome_5_FD_203522 | JGI IMG/M metagenome (GOLD analysis project Ga0315905, IMG submission 203522) | Freshwater fungal communities from buoy surface, Lake Erie, Ohio, United States - Buoy 4 MA121 | ecosystem: Environmental > Aquatic > Freshwater > Lake | place: USA: Lake Erie, Ohio... | reverse complement strand
TTTCAACTACATAACCGGTCACATTGTGAATTACATTTTCACTAAGACCCTCAGCATTCGAGACAATACACGGTAAACCCGAAACTTGAGCCTCACAAACAGCATTACTAAATCCTTCTTGAACAGAATATTGTATTAACAAATTTGCTTCGTACAATTTACTCCTAACTTCCAATTCCGAAATTCTACCATGAAATTTCACAAAATCACCTAAGTTTAGTTCATTAACTAAATAAATTAGCTCATCATTTTGCTTACCCTCACCAAAAATATCTACATGAATATTTATTCCATCAATGACACACAATTTTACAGCAGATATTAAATAACGAATCCCCTTCTTCCATACTAAATTCGCTAAAACTATTACTCTTAAACCATTTGCATATTGTCTCTTCCGGTAAGGCAAATGATCACACAACACTACCGGATGTATAACGTGCGCTTTTTCCAAAACCAGAGAACCTCCATAAAAAGACGCAAAATTCACCAAATCCGCAGAAACCGAATGTATAGCATCTGCATTTATTAATATTTTTTTTAATCTTTGTAATCCATCGACTGATAAAATTGGCATTAACGAAAGCTGTATACCCCTAAAACTCACTAAAAATTTTACATTTTCATCAAAAACATCCTTTATTTTATATACAATATCAAAATCATTTAACCAATGCACATGGACTATATCTGGACTATACAATTTCATTTTAATTAATCTAACATAATGTACATTGCTTAATCCCGGAGTCAATTCCTTAATTTTACGATACAATTTAAAATTCAAAATTATTAATATATTTGAAAATATACAACGGGAATTAATAACAACAAATTTATTCTTGTCGAATTTCTTATTTACGTTTAAACAAAAATAAGCGTGCGAAAAACTGTCAGACACACTAATCACTTTGAAAGTATTAAATAGGAAATTCGTATCTGGGAATGAGCCTAAAAAATGCGCAACTTTGAATCTCATTTCAATTCTATATTTTTACGAGGTTATAAAATTGTCTTATACGATCTTTAGTAGGGCCTCTTTTAATCATCGTATTTATTAAATCATATAAAAATACAATTTTTATCAATAAATATCTCGACTTATCAACAAATACTTTTAATGTAAGCAACCAATGAATTCTTAAACTATAAACGCGACTACCATTTGGTCTGGAACCACCAGTTGGCACTCCAAAATGTAAAATTCTTATATCTCCATTATGTATTCCCCAACAATTATTCCCCAGCAATCGCATTGCTAAATTTCTGTCTTCCCCAGCAGCTGTAGGATCAAAACTTTCATCAAACATCCCAATCTCTTTAAATAGTTTTGAACTAATTAACGAACAACCTGCGCCAAATCCAAATGTAGGGAAAAGACCGGGGCAACTAGGAAGTGCTATTAATTTCATCAATGATATATCAGAAAAAGCATTTTTTATAAAAACCGAATAATTAAGATTATTATAGCTCCAATCTGTTTTACACAACGCACCTACAACCCAATCACAATTATAACGGTTAATTGTCTCCCAATACATCTTTAAGACATTCTCTTTTATGGAAATATCATCATCCAAAAACAATAAATATTTACCACAAGCAATCTCCGCTGCGAAATTTCGCATTTTACAAGGACCTTCAAAAGAAGGCTTATGAAAGTATTTATAATTCAAATTTACTAATTCTTTGTTTATAAAATCTACTTTAATTGAAGAATTGTCAACCACACAAACTTCAAAATTTTCAAATCCAAAATCCTGGTTTAACAGGTCTTTTATTAAAGACAATAAGAAGTCTTTCCTATCTTTTGTGGCTATTATTACAGAAATTTTATACAAAGACATTACTTAAATTATTTCTATTTAATTTAATTTAAATTAATTTATTTAATCTAATTTTAATCCATGCTAATCTTCTTTTCAAGAAGTATAAATACCATATTGATTTTTTAAATAATCCTAATCTTTTTCCAATAGCAATAATAAGTTTCTCTTTTTCCAATTTATTTACACCAGCTAATGAATTAATATTTGTCATTGAATTTGAACGACGTAAAAAAAAGCTCTCCGTAGCACCATTGAAAACGACATTATTAGTTTTTCCAAATAAAACAGAGGCCTGTAAACAAATATCACCACTTTGAGTAAAAGTATCCTTAACTTCAATTAAAAAATCAATATCAATTTCACTTTTCCTGAATATTGCCGCACTTAGATTTGTTAATAAAGTATTATACAGCAAATAATTTTTTAGATATTTACTAGCAGTCCACTCTTTTTGTTTAAACGCAAACAACTCGGCATGTTTTAATTTTGGTGATATTCGAACGTCGTTACTGTCGACATAAATTATCCTGGAGAAGGCTAATGCAGAGTTAGTTTGATTAATTATATTGAACATTTTCCTAACCCAATACTTGTCTAAAAGAAAATCATCACCCTCGGCAATCCATATAAAATCACCACTAAACAAATGAAAATAATCACAAAAATTCCTAAGCGGACTGCCTAAGTTTTTTTCATTAAACTGAATTATTATTTTAAATCGAGTATAAATATCATTCTCAATGAGAAAATTTATTATGTTATTGCGTGTTTCATCAATTGAACAATCATCGATTATTACTACTTCCTTAAAAACAATATCGTCTTGAATGAAAATTGAACGAAGCCTCCTTTCGACAAATAATTCCATGTTGTAGAATGGCACGACAACTGTAACTGACATTCTTATTTTAAGTTGCTCAAAATTTTTGAAATTAGCGACATTTTCTTTTTGTGCTTGTAATATATATTATCAAATCCAACATCATCATAACTTTTAAACTCTATGTTGAATAAATCAACATTTACAACACTTCTGATTAAAAGAGAAGATAATTGATCTCTAGGTACAAAACAGCAATAAAGACCAAAAATCGAATTCAGATAAATTTTTACCGATACTTTGTTCCTAAAATAGAAAATACTATTTTCAGTCAATACTACACCGTCTGTTAAAATAGAAATTTCGTCTTTATTATTTAGATAATTATCAAACTCATCACCTGTTAACTTGTTCTGCTTTGAACAATCATGAACTTCTTGTGAATAATTAATATTCTTTGGATGATAAAAATGCACAATGTCAACATTTGATCTTCCTCCGATATCAAATATCCTTGATAAAATTTGATGGTTTAATCTTCTATTAGCATCAAAATAAATGTACTCCTCTGATTTTAAAACTTCAAAAACATTAAATTTATAATACCTACTCTCAGTTACTGTGTTGTCAAATCTTCTTTTCACAACTATTTGTATAATTGGACTTTTACTAAGTAATGGCAATTTTTTATCAGTAATAATAAATATGTCAAATAATTGATTCTTTATTTCAAATTCAAGTAAATGATTTATATCGTCATAGTTACCAAACAGTACTGTAAAAACAGCTCTTTTCATTTTATTTCTAAACTTTATCAAAAACAAACATGGTTCTTCGAAAATGTTTAAGACCTGCTGATTTTAGCAACAATAACGACTCGATTTCGTTATATTTAAAATTTAACTTTTCAATTATTTCTATTACCTCATCTCTGTCTTTTTCATTCACATGCCCATGACCACCTTGCCCAACAACCGCCCAACTCAACACCAACTTTTTGGTTGTATTGAACGTTATATTTCGCAAAAATATGTTTTGCAAAGATTTAGGAATATGTTCACCAACTTCGAGACAAATTGCAAATTTATTTTTTATTTCTAAATCAAACTCTAACGTAAGGTCTTTGCAATATCCTAATCCACGCGAATCAAATTCAACATTTTTATTTCCATCTATTCCTATTACTTTGTATCCCTTTTTCGAAAAATATCTACAATAAAGCGCCTCTGAACCACATCCAAAATCGCTTATTACATCATTCTTAGATATTCCTGAATTATTAAAAATTTCCAAAATTGCGGATGCCAATCGCCTGTCAAAAAAATGATTATTTTTACCTAACCATGCTCCTGTTTCTAAGATAACCGGTCTTAAATACTTACGGCTAAATATGGACTTGAATTTTTTTAATACTTTTCTTTTTATGTAATATATCTTTGACATTTAAATTAATATTGCGTTAACATGTATGTTTTTATATTGGATTTCCAATTTTTTCTCTGACACTACTTCGACCTGTTTGACAAATGTTTTTTTTAAAATAAAATTACCTATAATATCTTTCATTGAGATATATAAATTGAAAATACCAATTGGTATTCCAATTTTACTAATTTTTATTTTTATTTTATTATTTTCGTTTAAATCTTCATATAACAAATCTCTAGAATTTATAGAAAACAGAATGTTATGAGGGTCAAGACCAAAATCTAATTGAAAAGCAGATATTTTTGATTTTATTTCTGAAAAATCGACTTCAATAACCCAGTCTTTCCATAATTCTAAAATATCATTTCTTCCATCTCCTATAGTAACTGATATTATTTTTTCTGAATTTTTCAAAGTGACATCTGAACACAGTATTCTATAACAGGAAATCATATCTGAGGTTTGCCCCATCTTAAAAATTCCACCATTTTCAATTATCATCGTTGACTCACATAGGTTTCTCACTGCATTTAAATCATGGCTTACAAATAAAACTGTTCGCCCTTCTGTATTACTAACATCCTTCATCTTACCTATGGCCTTTTTTTGAAACTCAGCATCTCCAACTGCTAATACTTCATCTACAACCAATATCTCAGGATCCAAGAATGCCGCAACAGCAAAGCCTAATCGCACCTTCATCCCAGAGCTATACCGCTTTACTGGCGTGTCAATGTATAGAGCACATCCAGAAAAATCAATAATTTCATCTAACTTCCGCTTAATTTCAGATTTCGTCATCCCTAAAATCGCGCCGTTTAGGTAAATATTTTCTAAACCCGTTAATTCTGGATGAAAACCTGTACCCACTTCCAACAAAGAAGCCATCCTTCCAGCACTTTTGATTTTACCCGTTGTGGGTAAAGTAACCCTTGAAAGTAGTTTCAACAACGTCGATTTACCAGCTCCATTCTTTCCTATAATACCCAATACTTCTCCCTTCTGCACATCAAAATTGATATCCTTAAGGGCCCAAACAAACCCAGTCTTCTCTTTGCTCGTTCTATCATTTACTTTACTCACCTTCAAAAAGGGATCCTCTTTTCCCAATACCTGGGTGGTCCACCATCGGTGTACATCCCCACCAATGGTTTTAGTTCCATAAGTACCGAGCTGGTATTGCTTGGATACATTTTCTACCTTCAAGATTATATTACTCATATTATATCGTGTCCATAAAGGACTTCTCTGTTTTATTAAATATGATTAACCCTAATAGATATATCAATACAGCGAAAACGCCTGACCAAGTAATACTCATCCAATTTAAGTTTCCTTCTCCAAGGAATGCATATTTGAATAGGTCAAATAATCCTGTTAATGGATTGGCATAAATAAGCCAATGCATATCCGGGGATACCTTAGATAGAAACAAACTAGTAGGATATACTACAGGTGTTACATACATAAACAAACTTATACCAAATCCCAGGAGAAAATTAAAATCTCGGTATTTTATGGTTATCGAAGTAATCACCATTCCTAATCCCATAGACATTAATGCCATCGCAATTATAATTAGTGGCGTGAATAAGATATAGATATTTGGATGTGCATTGGCGCCAGAATATATACTGTATAAAAGAACAATAAGGAACATTAGAAACTGTATTCCAAACTTGAAGAGATTCGACACAGTTATAGCAATTGGCATTATGGCTCTCGGAAAATAGACTTTCCCAAAAATACCTTCGTTCTTCTTGAAGGTATCGGCAACACTTGTAAAGGATGTCGAAAAATAACTCCACAAGGTATTTCCAGCCAATACAAACAGGAAATACGGCACTCCATCTGAAGGTATAGAAGCAATTTTTCCAAACACAATAAACTGGGTAATTGAAGTAAATATAGGTTGTATTAGGAACCATAAAGGTCCGAGTACGGTTTGTTTGTAAACGGAAACAATATCCCTTCTTATAAAGAGCATGAGAAGGTCTCTATATTGGTAAATTTCCTTGAAGTTCAGTTTAAATTTAGCCTGTTGCGTAGAAATTTCGAAAAGCCAGTTGGCTTCGACTTTAGAAGTTGAAGTTGTTGGTTGTGAGACGGGAGAAGTTGACACAGTTTTGTTAGTTGCCTTAGTTAAAGGAAATTTTATTTTTACTATTTAAATACCAATCCACAAATCGCTTCACTCCTACTTCCACTGAAGTCTGTGGTTTAAAGAATACGTATTCCGCTAATTTGGAAACATCCGCATGCGTAGCAGGAACATCACCAGCTTGAATATCCATTAAGTTTTTCTTCGCCTTTTTATCTAGCGCTTTTTCAAGGGCTTCGATGTATCGCATGAGCTCAACGGGAGCGGAGTTGCCGATATTGAACACTTGACAAGGAACCCCATCTTGATTTGGAGGAGCAGGCATGGGAATTAATCTTGTAATTGATTCAACTATGTCATCTACATAAGTGAAATCACGAATCATCTTGCCGTGGTTAAAGACGTTGATGGGTTCATCTTTCATAATGGCTTCTGCAAAAAGGGAAAGCGCCATATCCGGTCGTCCCCAGGGTCCGTATACAGTGAAGAATCGCAAACCCGTTGTGGGTAAATCAAACAGATGCGCATAAGAATGGGCAAACAACTCATTGGCCTTTTTTGTAGCCGCATAAAATGCCATCGGCCGATCAGTCATTTGGCTTTCACTTAACGGCATTTCTTTATTCAAACCATATACAGAACTCGTACTAGCGTAAATTAAATGCTCCACCTTGCTATACCGCGCCCCTTCCAACACACTCAAAAATCCATCAATATTACTGTGCGTATAAGCCCTTGGATTATCAATAGAGTATCGAACCCCCGCTTGCGCGGCTAAACTTACCACATAATCGAACTTTTGCACCATCATGAAGTTCACGATGGTGTCATGATCTGCAAGGTCAAGGCGGATGAAATTGTAATTAGGATATTTAGTACTTTTTATAATGTTACCACAATCTACTTCTTTATCAATAAAAACACCATGCTCCTTTAAACGAGCAAACTTCAAATTGATATCGTAATAGTCATTTATCACATCAAGTCCGCAAACTTCATAACCTTCTTTAATTAATCTCTCTGCTAAATGAAAGCCGATAAATCCGGCAGTTCCGGTAACTAATATCTTTTTAGAGTCTTGCATCTACTTGATTTTTGGGTAAAACACCTTTAACATCAAAAACCACTCCGTTTTCAATAAGTTCACGGATGTTCAAGCTTGAAAATTCTTTATGAGCCACAGCCAAAATAGCAGCACTATATTTCTCCTTTGGCAACTCATTAACAACCATTACCCCGTATTCATGCAACACCTCTTCAGAATTCGCCCAAGGGTCGTATATGTCAACTTGGATATCGAAGTTTTTGAGTTCTATGTATATGTCGATGACTCGGGTATTACGTACATCAGGACAATCCTCTTTGAAAGTAAAACCGAGAATCAAGACTTTCGAGTCAATGACTTTCAAGTCTTTACGCATCATCAATTTTACCACTTCAGTTGCTACATATTTCCCCATAGAGTCATTCAAACGTCTTCCGGCCAAAATTATTTCGGGGTGGTAACCAACTTCCTGGGCTTTCTGTGCGAGGTAATATGGATCAACGCCAATGCAATGCCCACCCACCAAGCCCGGTTTAAACTTCAGGAAGTTCCATTTGGTGCCGGCCGCTTCCAAGACCTCAAGGGTATCGATGCCCATCAGTCCGAATATCTTGCTGAGCTCGTTTACAAACGCTATATTGATGTCGCGCTGCGAATTCTCGATCACCTTGGCGGCTTCTGCAACCATGATACAACTGGCCTTGTGGGTACCGGCGGTAATTATACTCTTGTATAATTGATCAATAAATTCAGCCATTTCTGGCGTACTGCCACTGGTCACCTTAAGAATTTTGGTAACGGTATGCTCTTTATCTCCCGGGTTGATCCGTTCTGGCGAATAACCCACAAAAAAATCTTTGTTATATATCAATCCACTCACCCGCCCTAATATCGGCACCATTTCATCCTCGGTAACGCCAGGGTAGACAGTACTTTCGTAGATGACAATTGACGGTTGAGAGTTGATAGAAGCCCTTCGTTTTAGGATTCCGGCAATTGCTTCACTCGCATTTACCATCGGGGTCAACACTGGTCGATTATGCTTGTCCGTAGGGGTAGGAACGGTAACGATGAATACGTTGCAGTCGTGGGCGTCGTTGATGTCCGTGCTGAGCAGAAAACCGCGATTGAGGGCGGCTTTCAGTTCTGCGTCTTCGACTTCGAGGGTGGTATCGGTACTCGATTGCAGCTCTTGAATGCGCTTTGTGTTTATATCAATACCGACTACTTTGTATTTCTTTGTAAAGGCAACAGCAAGAGGGAGTCCTACATAGCCCAAACCAACTACACAAATTTTAATTTTATCTATCTGAGAATGCATTTTAAATTCATATACAATTGTAAAGCTTCGCGACATCAGTCATAATGAAATTTGCCACTGACAAGCATTTAAGCAACGAATTTACTTTGATTTCGCTTAAGGATTTTAAAGATTTTACTACAGCGTGATTTAATTTGTGAATCAATTTACTTTAGATTTAATTCCCAATATTGCCAAGAATGGGACCACAACAATTTTATACGCCTCTTTCCACACACTTACTTTTACCTTTTTCTCATTGCCATAGTAGCCATAGCCATAGCCATAGCCATATCCGTAGCCATATCCGTAGCCATATCCGTAGCCATAGCCGTAGCCATAGCCATAGCCACTGATTCCCCCTTTTAAACCGTTCATCACCACTGCCATCCGGTTGAATTTGTTATCTGTGCGCAAACGTTCAATCAAATTGGCCACTGCCGCTTTCGGAGTATATTGGTGTCGAACAATGAAAATCGATGCATCCACCCATTTTCCCAAAACCTCAGCATCGGTAACCAAACCAATGGGTGGACAATCAATCACTACGTGATCAAAAGTAGTTCCCAATAGTTGTATCAATGCTTCGTATCGTCCATTCATCATCAACTCCACGGGATTGGGCGGTATGGGTCCTGCTGGAATCACGAAAAGATTATCAAATTGAGTGGGAATTAATATTTCATCGAGTTCGCAATTACCACTTAAGTAAACACTCAACCCCGTACGCTTTGAAATATCAAAGTGCTTGGAAATATTGGGTTTTCTCAAATCACTCTCCAACAAAACTGTACGCTTGCCGGTGAGCGAATAACTAATCGCAATGTTGGTACTCACAAAACTCTTACCCTCTCCTGGCAACGAAGAACTTACCAATAACTTGGTTTTCCCTGATCCATCACCCAAATACCCCAAACTGGTTCTCAATCCCCGGAATTGTTCAGCGATGAGACTCCGATTGCCATCTTTCATTACCAACGGACTGTCGCCCTCTACTTGGATGATCTCAGCCAACACAGGAACCTTTGTCCTAGATTCAATGTCTTCCTTGCCCATCACTTTGTTATTCAAGGCCGATTTACCAAACAAAATTGCCAATACTAATGCCATAAACCCAAGTGTGAATCCACCTTGAATTTGACCTTCTTTGGGACTGATTTTGCCATTCGATTCAGCGGGCTTGATGATAGTTACATCGCTCAATGTACCCGCAGATGAAATCGCTGCTTCTTCACGGCGTTCTAGTAAATACGTGTATAATGCATTCTTGATTTCTTGTTGTCGGGTGATGTTCAACAATTGCCTTTCCTTATTAGGGATAGACCGCATCAAGGAATTGTACTCTGAATTGTATTTACCAAAATCTCTTTCGGCCCTGTTTTTGAGTAAATTAATGCTACTCCGCGTATTTCTAATTGTTTCAAGAAACATTACTTTGGTTGCATCAATTTCCTTTTTGGCTGCAGCAACAACATCGCTTTTGGGTCCGTTTGATTCTGCGAGAATGGCGTATTCACGCTCAAGCTGCATCAATTCTTTGAAATTGGAATTCAAATCAATTTGGGTCATTCCAGCACTGTAAGGCGCCATTCCTGGCTTCTTTATTTTGCCTTGTACATATTTCTCCAAATCATCCAGGACCATCAATTGCAGGTCTAGTTCCGAAGATTTTTGATCTCCCGTTTGCACTTTGGCCAAAAATCGCTGGGCTTCCGCACTTACCAATTGAACATCGTTTTTGGATTTGAAATTTTCTAATCGTCTTTCAACACTGTCCAAATCCTGCCCAACGTAAGCCAAACGCGAATCAATGAAGTCCATGGTGAATTGGGCTTTCTTGCGTTTGTCGGCCTGTGACTCTAACTGATATGCTTCAATGATTGCATCCAACCACTCACGTCCGCGCGACTCCATATCCGAATTCAAAGACAATGTTACTTGTGAATTCTTTTTGCTAGTTTCGGCGCTAAAACTCGAACCCAATCGCGCTGCTGCGCTTTCTTTATCGAATACCGTTAAACTGATTTTATCAAAAGAATGATAACCCGCTTTTTTAAAATCCAACTCGGGGTTGATTCTTTTGATAATGACGCGATTTCCTTTGAAATCAATGACTTTGCCAATGGGAAATCTCTCCTTTCCATTCAGTATCACTTCGGTACAATTCTCATTCACATTGAATTTGGCTGTGAATCCTTTGATGGAATCCGTGTTCAAAAACACAAAATCGATGGGCTGAAAACGCTTGTGATCAAAATAAAAATTGAATTGTCCCGTCCATTTGATTTCGTAAAATGCGTTGGAAAGCTCCGCCGCTTTGGCCATTACTTTGCTGCCCTTGAGGACTTCGAGTTGATCTTCAATTTTGGTTGACCCTTGACCTAATACCGCTTGCTTTACCAAATTGTCTGTGCTCTCCGCATCGTTTTTCAACAAAACAGCGGCTGAAACGCTGTATACCGGACGTTGATATTTAAGATATACTTTTCCGCTGAGATAGCCAATGATCGCAGCAGCCAATACCACCGGCCAATATGGCAAATAATCCCTGAGGATGATCTGCACAATATTTGGACCTGCTACGTTTTGGTCTTCAAATTCTGAATTAAAATCGCTCATGCCTTTATCTCAAACTGTTGATAAACAAAACAAATATGCTCAGAGTACTCGCTATGCTTGTTGCCAAACTAATTAGCTGAACATTTGATTCAATAAATTTCCGTTGATTGGGTTCAACGTATACAATGTCGTTGGGTTGCAAATAATACACGGGGCTTTGAAACACATCTTTTTTCGTAAAATCAACGTGAAATACTTGTCGTCTGTCATCCACTTGTCGAATCACCAAAACATTGTTTTTGCGATCTGTCCATGTAATGCCTCCTACCATACCCAAAAACTGTATGATATTGGTTTTATTGTTCATGATGATGATGGTTTGCGCCCTATCAGTGGTTAAATAGGTGACCCTGAAATTGAGCAATCTCACATTGGCAATGGGGTCTTTGATCCACGGCAACAACCATGATTGCAAAGAATCACGCAATCGTTCCTGACTGTATCCAAGCACTGAGATGGTACCCAATTTGGGAAATTCAATGGTTCCCTCTTCACTCACCAGATAACCCATCAATCCGCCAACTTGCCCACCTTGTTGCATCATTTGCATGTTTCCACCTTGACCACCACCCATAGGACTATTGAAATATGCCGTTGTTTTTTCATCTAACCCGTAAATTAAAATGCTCAACTGATCACCACGTTGAATAACAGGTTTCTCTTGAACCATACTTGCGGTGTAGGAGGTATCCGTTAATCCTTGAAATAAAATTTGATTTTTGTAACTATAGCAACCTGGAAAAAGCATTGAAACTAATCCTATGATAAATGACCATTTAAAAGGTTTTTTGATTTTATTCACTGTGATCGTTGTGTTGTTCTGTAGATGGGTTGTTTGAAATTGATGTTCTTGTTCTGCGCTTGCCACTTTTGGATCTATCATGGTTATTTGAACTCTTGATTCCACCATTTTTATGACTTCTGGTTTTACCGCCATAACCCCCGTAACTATCTCCGTAGGCGTTGGCTTGTAAATTCCTTTTTGGCAGCGCGAATAACAATACGCCAGCTAAAACCATTAACAGTGGCCAGTTCTCTGTGTTAAAAACAACACCTGGAATTACCGTTTCTGCCATGAATGCGCCACCTATGAGAGAGAAAATTAGGGCAGACATGTTCTTGAAACCGCTGAAAGCCCAGGCTAAGAAACCTACAGCCATCCAAGTAATCCAAAATATTGGCCAAAAGGAAATTAATTTGCGGACGGCCCCTTCAGAGGAATCTCCACCCAATTGAAAAACCTTCCAGATGAGTCCCGCCGAAACCAATGAAACGGCAAGAACAAAACGTGGTGTCCCTGTTTTTCTTACTTCTTTTTTAAATTTCTTGTAAATCTCTGAAGCCATAGGGTTTCAAAAATAATGAAATCTATTGATTCTGTGAATGTTAATTGTCGCCCACAGCTTCGCTCCTTCAGCCCCATAGCTTAATTGCAAAAAATCAAAAATAAATCCACGAATACAACCTCCACAATCACAGCAAAAATAAGGCATTTCGCAGCGCAGAACAATACATTTCAATCAAATTTGCACTCAATTAGTGAACGCTTGGTATTCATTTGTAAAGCACCAAAAAGTTTTGATTGTCTTACGCAATGGTTA
>Ga0315905_10005640_pt1 | contig 12743 bp, 1 predicted proteins | sample LakEriMetagenome_5_FD_203522 | JGI IMG/M metagenome (GOLD analysis project Ga0315905, IMG submission 203522) | Freshwater fungal communities from buoy surface, Lake Erie, Ohio, United States - Buoy 4 MA121 | ecosystem: Environmental > Aquatic > Freshwater > Lake | place: USA: Lake Erie, Ohio... | reverse complement strand
CATTATTTTCCATAATTGTATAGTCTTATTTTAAGTTTAATTATCGGTACAGTACTTAAGTACTCGGCTGTTAAGCCCGTATTACAAATTTAGCTTAATTAAAAATAAAGTCAAGTTATTCCTCGTCAGCTTCAGGAGTAATATCTAACCCCCTTCTGTCTCCAAGTATATCCATGAAAGGATAAGCAATAGAACTTCCTTCTTCTATATTTCCTTCTTTGATATTTTCTATTCTACTTCTGTAAGAGTCTCTGAGTTTAATTAACTTGTTCTCTAGATTAGTAGGTACAGGTTCTCCTTTTACTTTATAGCCTCTTATCTCTTCTTGAATTTCTTTAAGTTGTTTTTTATAGAATTTCTTTTCTTGAGCCAAGCGAGTTCTAGTAGGCATAATTTCAAGACCTTCATGATCTTTCTTATATCTAGTTCTTAACTCTTTGGTATAAGTCTTAGGAGCATAGTCATTGAATGCTCTGTTTTGAAACTCTACAGACTTAGGACCAATAAACGATCCTCTAAGTCCTAAAAATTCCATACCTAAAACAGCTAATCCATTTTGTCCTGCCTGCATAGGGTGAGTTTTATCCCAATCTACTTTGTTAGAGTTAGATTTATATCTATAATAAGGTTCTGTAGTAAATAAGTCGTCATCTGTCCAGAATTTTCTCCATACACTAAAAGGACCTAAAGCTGCCCAACCGATCTTTTCAAAGATAGATACACCGTTTGCTTGTTCAGAAATGTAAGTAAACTTCATTTCATTCATTCCCCAAAGAGTAAATACACCTTCAGCTTCATTTGTTGTTCTCTTAAGTCCCAGACAAACATAATCTTTCCAGTCTGCTTCTTCATCTTCTTCACAATTCATAGCAAGAGACATTTGAACAATTAAGTTAGCAAGAACTGTATAAGCACCTAAAGAAACTGCAAACTGTTTTAAACCTGCTTGTTGTACCTCTGAACTAGTTGACCACGTTCTAACAAAGTTACCTTTATCTAGTAATACAATGTCTTTCATAAACCTTATTGCAGCTTGATGAGAACCTATAGTACGGATACCTGCACCATAATGTACAGTGTCTGTTCCCCAAGTAGTTTTAAGATCTGGTATGATCCATTTCTTCAAGAACATAAGAGACCTAAACCAAGCATTTTTCATTGCAGTAGGCTGTGCTTCAGGAGAATAAACACCTTGAGCTCTTTCGTTAGCCAACTGAATATTCATCCTTACTTTTTGAATAAAATCAAAATCTATGTCTACATTGTTTTTAGGCTGTATAACACCGTTTACTTGTTCAAATGCATCCTTAAGCGGTATAGTAGTAGTAGATCCTTTTAAGGGTACTCTGTACTTGTTTAAGAAAGCATAGGTTGTTACCGCAGAAATATCAAATTCTGTAAAGTCTCTAAGCGTAGAAATTGATTTCCATGCTTTACCATACTTAACAAGTCCTTTATTATTAATTTCACTTGCTTGGTTAGCTGCTGATTGAGTCCCTGTAAAGTAATCTACTAAAGATACTCTGTAGCTCTTGTTACCAAATTGATTATAGCTTAAGTAAAACTCTTTACTGATTCCTGAAGTATCTCCAAACGCTTTTGCCATATCCTTTGCAGTGATATGATAGAATCCAAGCTGCGAGAAAATCTTAAGATAACCATTTATCCAGTTCTGTGGAAGACTTAAAAGGTTAAACCCAAGAGTTTTAAATCCTGCTATACTAGAAACACCACTAATAATACTATTAGTCTGGCGTAAAAGCTTAGAATCATTTTTATCTTCAAGTACCTTACCATAAAGTTCTCTGTCTACTAAGTCTTTGATAACCTTAGATGAAAGAGACTCAGACTTACCTTGGTTAAACACTTCTTCCATAGTAAGAACTGTAGACTGATACTTACGCATCACTTTAAATCTTTCAGAAGAAGTAGCGTAAGAAGCCATAGCAGTCATAATATCGTAAGACTGTTCTTCTAAAGGAAGAGTACGAGCATAACGATTGAATAGTCTTCTAGACTCTCTTACTACTGGGTCACCAAATGCATCTGTTTGATAAGCGTCTCCGTAGATATCATCTTCGTCAGAGAAATTCTCACGATCACCTGTAAACCAGTTCTTAATTCCTTTAAAGAATTGTTTGATAGTGTTTGCCTTAAGTTTAACTAAGTCTACAAACTCTCCCCTAGTCTTTCTCATACCAGGAATCAAGTCTCCTAATTTATCTTTTTGGTAAAGACCTTCTTGACTACGAGAGTGAAGTTGTTTCATTCTACCAAGTAAAGCCTTTTGATTGTTAGATAGATTGTTGTAACCAGAGTTATGATAGATACCTCCTGTTACTGCTTTAAAAGTAACTTCTCCTGGCTTATAGTTATTATTTTTGTATTTAGGACTAACTATAGACTTATACCACAAAGAAGAAGGAGCATCAGTTTCAATGTATTTAAGATCGTTAGGTCTAGTAACCCTCCACATAAATATAGGCTCCTCTACTGCTGCTACTGATCTAGTTTCAGGGTTATATCTATACTTAGTAATGTGATTGTTCTTATACCAGTCAGAGTTTTTAAATCTAATATTAGTCTCACGCTCAACAGAAGTTACATCCCAATCAGTATGTTCGGTAAATACTTTAGTTCTAATTGTTTTTAATTGATTGTCTACAGCGTTAGTATAGTATTCAGAGTTTACATTACTTTGAAGCGCTTGTAACTGTTCTATAAGTTGTCCTAGTCTTGTTTTTACAGGAAGACTAAGCGGACTATCCTGCTTAAGCAAAGCTTTAATCTCTTCAATCTCTTCTTCTACTTCTTTTGCCTTCTGTACTTGTTTGTCTGTAACATTTACAGGATTATACACACCATTGGTATCTCTTGTACCTAACAAAAGATTAAACAACTCAGAGTACTTATCACTCAAAGAACCTCTATCACTAAGTAACTGTTGGATTTCTTCTAAGATATCTTTTCTTGTATCATAAAATTCTTGAGTGTATACTGTTCTTGTATAAATACTTGCCCAGTTATTATAAGCTTTATGTGCATCTTCTCTCTGTTGAGGAGTCTTTGCTGATGCTAAAGCTTTAGCTAACTGTGCTTTCTTATCTACAAGCATTCTTTCAAATACAGACTTACTGTCAGGAGTAAGAACAAAACTTACAACATCAGCAGATCTCTTACCTTCTTTCCAAGCCTGAATAGCCAATGCATCTTCTAAGGGTTTTCCTTCTTTAAGAGTTCCATCCTCTGTGTAAAGTCTTTCTAACTCGTAAAGCTCTTGTTCTTTATCTCTTAAGCGTTCTAGAATCTCGTCTTCAATAATACCTGTACCAAACTCTTCTCTGATTGCTGCAAGTTCTTGATAGATTTGATTACGTTTAAATTTAATATCATCTGGAAGAAGTTTCTGGATCTCGTAATAGTCGTCTGTGAATGGACGTTCTGTATACTCTTCGTAAAATTTCTTAAGATCTTCTTCTGCTTGTTCTCTAATTTCCTCAGTTGCTCCAAAATCAATTGCATGTTTTAGTTCAGTAATTCTATTGCCTAACTCAACTGTCTTAACTTCTGTGTTAAGCGAAAGAACCTTTTTATCCTTAACTAACTCTCCGTCAATAACTTCATATAAAACTGTCTCTCTGATAAATGGTTCAAAAAATTTCTTAGTTTGCAATGCAGAACCTACGAATCCTCCTTCACTAGCAGCAATGTCATCCATAAGATCCTGCCATTCACTAGCAATAGGTTTTAAGTTTTCTTGAAACTCGTTATTGATACTTCTTATATAGTTAGCAATCAATTGAACTCCTGGATTCTTAGTAGCCATTGCAGAATCAATAGCTAAGTACCAAGGAGAATTGCTATCTGCCAAGAACTTTTTAATGTTCTCAGGAGTAAGCAAGCTATCTTGTTTTTCTTTTTCTAACTCTTTAATTCTTTTGAGAATAATATCTGTCTGTGTTCTTGACTTAAGTTTATCTATGTCTCTATCAAAAGAAGCTTCAATATCTTTAGACTGTCCTTTAAAGGTTTCAGCAAGTTCATCTATTACAGGATCAATTATTTTATTGTTGTGACCATTCTTAATAGTAGCAATTGCTGTACGCATCCAAGAAAGATTCTTAAGGAAAGCATCCTTTTGAACTTCACTACGCATCATCTCATCTAAAGCACGAGTAGTAAACAAGTCTTCTATCTTCTTGATATGCTTTTCAATAGCTAAAGCTTGTTTGTAACCTCTATGCAAATCTCCTAATTTTTTACCAGAAGGAATATTTGGATCTTCAATAATGTTATTTAAGTAACGAACTACTCCTGTCAAATAAAGTGCATTATACTGTAAGTAGTCTGCAAGTTCTAATACAGAAGCAGCTACATCTTCTTTGGTTACAATGTTCTTAACTTCTCTGATGGCAGCTAATGCTCTTTGGAGAGACTCACTACCTAATCCTAAGTATTTGTTAGTATCTAAAATCTTTTTAAACTCAGTCTCACTGATAGCGTTAGCAATTACTTGTACCTTTTCTGCGTAATCTTTAAATACAAAAGGATCATTAGGCGAAATCTTTACATAACTAGTAAGTGCATCTACTTCTTCTGCAGGAACAATCCTTTGGAACATATAGTCGCTTACTGCTTCTTCATTAAACTCTGTGTCAAAAATAACACTAGGATCTACTAAAGAATCTACTAGATTAGACATAGCCAATTGTTGTGTATTCTTTCCTCCTAAGTCCTTTATTAAAGATTTAAACCAATCAAGTACTTTATCAAATAAACTTCTGTTCTCTTTTCTAGCAGCCTGTCTTCCTAATTCTGTAACAATTGCTTCTTCCCAGAATGAATCTGTTCCTACATACTCAGGATAAGAAGCTTCTACACGAGAATAAGAAGAAGAGGTTGGAGCTTCATTGTGTAATGCTTCTATCTCTTTTTTAAGCTGTTCAAATAGTTCAGGATTAGATTCTCTAATTCCTCTAACTACAAAGTGACCAAACTCATGCCAAGGAGTATCTTCTTGTATAAGAGTAGGATTGATTTCTATTTGTCCTGTAGCTAGGTTTACTTTTGCTGCCTCAACAATATCAGTGTTCCACTTCCACGTAACTCCTGGGAATCTAGAAACTAATTTATTAAGTAACTTAGTATAATCTTTAATCTTTGGTTCCTTTAAAGCTTGGGTTAATGCAAATCCTTTTTGGAACATTGAACCTGTGTAAGCATACACTTCTCCGTCAATGACTACTTCATTAGCAGACTCTAACTTCTCCATGATAGCTGCTTTTTCTTTACGAATAGCATCTTGGATATCCATTAGTTCAATCTCTGCCCTCATAGTTTCCTCTTCCAAGAACTCTACTCCCTCTACTAATAAGGTGGCATAGCGACCAGTTAAGTCAAACTCTACATAAGTTCTTCCATTAGCCTCTTGTCTAACATAAGCAGGAGAAGAGTCTGTTACTAACGGATACATCTTATTTATATCCTCAGCTAAACCTGACGCATAGCCATAAAGAACTTTACCTCCTTCAACTGCTTTAGTAGGAGACAAGTAAATCTTATTATTAATTACTTCTACAGAATCTCGACCTTCTATTAATTTAACAACAGTATCAAACTGTTTCTTAGCTAGGTATTGTTTCTTGGCAGATATACTAGGAAGTTTCCAATACTCAGAATCCATCTGAGACTCCTTAAGAAAGTCGTATTGTCTTTCTAATCGAATAAACCTATCAGATACAAACTTTGCATCCTTCCTACTAAACATAATAGTAGGCATAGCTAAATTATAATACTTAGCAGGAACATCCCCTTCATACTTATTCCAGAGATAGTAAGCATATTCTGGGACAATAGATTCAAGCGACTCAAACTGAGCTTTTATATTAGGGTCTGATAGATTAGGACAAAACATAGTTAAGGGGTTAATACAAATATAGTTTAATTAAAATTTAATCAACAGTTTTTACGTAAGTTGTTATCAATCTCACGTAGGCTAGCAAAAGAATCTTTCAATCCAAAGCTATTATCTACTGGTAACTCTAAAGTCATTTGTTGAGATTCAGCATCAGAAGTCTTAGTAATACTTTGTATAGATGCTTCATACTGAGCTACAACGTTCTCTCTAGATAGAAGATAGTCTTTGTAGTACGTCATAGTTTTAGGAACTTCTAGATTACGGAACTCTGGATGGTTTTCATTAAACCTAGTTATAAAGTTCTTAAAGAAACCTTGATTCTCTTCTATGTCTTCTGTAGAATCCAACCCTTTACTAAAGTTTTCAATGATTGAAGTCATAGGAAGGGTATAAATAGATTCAGGAATCAAAGGCAAGTAAGAATCAAACTTCTTGTTCAACTGACTTCCCATAATACCTGCGTAAGCAAATGCTTTAAAGAAAGCTTGCATGTCTCCGATAAGTTCAGAGTCTATTGGATTTGTAGGATCTAGCTCAGAATGAGACCAGTTAAATCCTTTCTCAAACTCTTCCTTATACATATCAACTGAATAGTCTAAGTCTGTATCTAACACTCCTGTCCTAATATACTTGGAGTCAACATCTGTAGTTGCACTCATGATATCAAACATAATGTTATCAGCAGAGATACCTCTATTAAATAATCTACTCTTAAGGTTAGTAAGCATAGTTGCTAAGTTTGCAGGACTTCTCTTATCTAAGTAAGTCTCAAACTGAACTACCTGTGGTACATTATTAATGTACAAAGCATAAAGTAAATCGTTCTTAAACGTACGAGAAAACTTATCGTAGTCTAATTTTTTATTTATCTTCTGAGCTATTGCATACTTTTTAAGAATAGTATTTGTAATCTTAGGATTAGCAGAGATAGGGAATACTTCAACAAACTTATCCAGAACATCTTGCTGCACCTGAAAAGGGGCAACAATTGAATCATTTATGATATCTTCTAGACCTTGTTTGTTAAAGATACCTGCCTTTTCTCCTCCTTCTTTAACATATGGAATCAAGCTTAAGATATTAGATCTAAACGATTCAAAGTTTTGAGGAGAGAATGTATCATAGTCTGTAGCCAACGAGATAGTAGCTAGGTCTCTTGTTTGATCTTCTAACTCAAGGAACTGTGCGAACCTTCTAAGATCCTGTACAGAATCTTCTACTGTAAGCATTAACTGTAAAGTAGTTTCTGCTGTAGTATTTTTTAACATTTGATTAAACACATTGTTAATAAACTTGTTACGGCTAATCATTCCGTACTTGTCTTTAGATGTTTCAATCAAATCTTTAACTACACTACCTTCAGGCGCATTATTACTTGCACTCTCTAAAACTTCGTCTATAGATTTTTTTCTAGAGTATTTTATAATAGATGAAGTGCTCTTAACTTTTGTTTTAGGGTTAACATAACCGTCAGTTAAGTTAACTAATTTCACCATATCAAAGAGTCTAGTACCTGCCATGTTAGCGTAGTTAACTACAGGAGTGACTACGTTGTTAAGTCCAATCTGAGCTATACCATCGTTCTTTTCAATATCTACGTGAGCACTAATCATCTCACCTGATATGTTAGATATTTTGCCACCGTCTACATTGTATACACCACTGAAGTTTAAGAATCCATCTATAGTTCTATTTGCATCTAAAAGATATTTTCTATTACCTTTTTCATCCTCTCTGTAGAAAGTAGTTCTTTGGAGTAGTGCATGGAATACGTTATTCTTAGCATCAGTACCCAAAGAAGTCTTATAAGTATTTAAAGAGAATACATATAACTGGTAAAGAGGGCTAACAAGATTTGTAAGAGAAGCTGTAGTAACTTTTGAACGAGTACCAAATTGATTTACTGCTTCTTTAATAGTAGCAATATCGTTAGGTGCGATTAAGGATTCAAAGATTTCAGGTTGAGATAAACGATTAGAAATGTTAAGAAGTAGTCTGTTTGTAAATCGACCTCTAAGATTCTTTAAGTCATTTTTAATATCTCTTCCTTCTTGTGCAATTATTCTAAGCTTGTTATTGATCTGTGTAAGCTCCTGAGACAGTCCCTCAGACGATATCTCTGATAAGGTGGCTCTAAGTACTTTAAGTCTATTTTTAATCTCTTTAGAGAGATCTTTCTTTTCAGGAGTAATTTCTCCTGCTGCCCACTTTCTAAGTTTTTCTTGATCTGTTTCAGTAATTGATCCTTCATCTACAAGTTCTTGTTCGTTTACATACTTATAAGAAATAAGTTCTGTATATAAATCAGCTACTTTAGTGTCTGCAGAAATACCACGCTTAACAAGAATATCTTGTAAGTCTTGAATAAGATCCTGTTTTTCTTGATAGAACTCTCTAAACAATTCTTTATTCTCTTGTAGTTTGTTTATAAGACTTTTCTTTAATTCAAAAGCTTGTTCTGGACTAATTTCAGGACCGTATACAAAACTTCCGTCTGCATTCAACACAGCATCATAGCAGAACAACTTATCAATATCAAAGTCACCACCAGACTTAATTACGAGTTCATCAGGAACTAGAATAATCTCTCCGCTTTCTTCAGGTAAGAACTCTACTATTTCATTATTCTCCATAGAGTGATATGTTTCTCCAGGAATACGAATAGCTTCCATAGTAAGTTGATTAGAGTAACGACTTCTAAACTTAGGATTAGCAAGTGCTTCGTTTAAACGAGTAAGTGCAGTATGAGGATTTATTACCTTACCTTCGTTGTCTATCTGACCAATAGGTTGTTTGTCTACAGGTGACAGAAGACTAAGTAAAGGGTAGTATCCTTTTGAGAAAGATACTATGACTTCAGCCTTAGTTACTTTACCATCTACTATATCGTAGAATCTTAACTGTCTTGAAGGTCTAATCAAAGATACAGGATACTGTACTCTTTGTGCACCAGGAAGTTTTTGCTTAATAATCTGGTTCTTAACACTAGATACAACAGCACTCTCCATAATAGTACGGTCAATCATACTATCAAGACTGTGAGTTAAAGTACCATCACCTTTTAGTTTAAGAAGATCCTTAGTAGATTCTGCTGCATTCTTCTTAGAGATTTCACGAATCAAAAACTCTACAAGTTTTTCTTTATCATCTAACTGTTCTAGGAAGTTAAGCTTATCAAAGCCAGTAAGGTTTTTAATAATAGACTTATAAGACTCATACAACGCTTCTCCTTCAGGAGTAGTTATATCTTTATATACAAGTTTACGGAACTGAGTACTAAAGATGTTGTTAAAGTCTTCTTTGTTCTCAATTAATACTTGTTCTTTAATATTCTTAAGATCAATCAAACCTACTGGTACTGCTTGATCTTGCACTTCTCCATTAGAGTCAAACAAATCTACGCCTTCAACTGTCTCAGACAACTTAGTACCTGATTTAAATACTGCATATTCTGCAGAAGAAGCATGAAGTTTTTGAAGAATAGAAGCAAGTTTAGGATCAGCTATAATCTCAGAAGGAAGAATAGGCTTCATAGAATACTTGTGACCTACAGGAACTGACTCTCCACTTTCTATCTTGTTATGACCTGCATACTGAAGTTTCTTAATAGTAAACTTATAGAAGGGTCCTTTGTTTAGCTCTGCTTCTAATTCTTTAGTAATCTGCTCTCTGTTGAACTCGTCTGCCCTTTGTAACTCTAAATACTTTTTATAAATTTTATCTTGGCGATCAAACTCCTGCCTCATCGGAAGAGTAAGACCTGTAGACAAAGCAAAGAACTTACGATAAAAATCTAATGTACAGAAAGCTGCAGCATTTTGTTTTTCTGACTTAAGATCCTTTGTGTAAGCATCTTTGTACTTACCATAGAACTTACTTGCTTTTGCTGTAGCCGATTTAATTGGCTCATCGTTTAAAACAAGATAAGAGATTTGATCTACTGCAGCTCTATTAGCGTTTACTTTTATTCCTACTTGATCTGCGTGAGCATGAAAAGCATCTCTATGAGAATACATACTTAAACCTGACCTATCTGATAACAAGTAGTCCATGTTTTGCTGATCAATCACAGGGTAAGAACCAAAAGCGTTCCACATACTCAAACGCTTTTCAATATCTTTAACGTTCTTATAATAGTAAGGGTGATTAAAGAATAGTTTATGTTGTTCAATACGAGAAACAAAAGAGAAAAAATGATACTTAAACAAGTCTACTTTGTCTACAGGATAGACTGTACCTAATATATTTTCTGAAAGAGATACATTGTTAGCAATATGTTCTCTAAACTTCTTAAGTATTTCGTCTTTCTCAGGCATTGTTTTAAATACATCCTCTAAAGATTGTGTAGAATCTCCAGTAGTGTATGCAGAGTATAAAGCTTTCTTTTGTTCGGAACTAAAGATGTCTTGGAAGTAAGCAAGCTTAGGAGTACCATCTTCATCTAATGGTTTAATTTCATATTTGTCAGAGTTCTTACGAGTAACTTCAATTTCAGATTTGATAAGAGGAAGAATCTTACTTACAAATAAACTATAAGGAACTTGAACTGGTCCCTCAGAAAGAAACTCATCTACTTGGTTAGTAGAGTTACTAAAGCCTAAAAACTTTCTTAAACGAAGATCAAGTATTAATCCTCTAGTAGTTGCTTTACCACTAAGACGGTTAAGTTCTTCTACTCCTGACTTAACTAATCCTACAACATCAGCATAATGTTTTTTAGCCTGGTTAGAATCAATTGTCTTTTCACCCTCTCCTTTATCTTTAATTCCTAATAAGTTACCTAACTCTACCTTCCTATAAACTTCTTGTCCTTGTATAGTATCTGAATAACGTTCTCCGTTTGCCTTAAACAAATAAGACAATACAAAAGAACCTATGGTATTAGGATTGTTTCTAGGATCTAAGTGAGGAAGTTCATTATAAACATTCTCTAATGTAGGATAAGTAAGTTCATCATTTAATACTCCAAGAACTCTAGTCATTAAAGTGTGTTGGTTTACAGACCAGATTTGTTTCTGTACTGCATTGTAACGCATGTCATTAACGTACTGAGGGTTAGCCTCTACTTCATACTGGATAATGTTAGATACGCTACTATTTTCACCATCTATTTTTCTTTTAGTTCCCTTATCTTCAACAATATGAGCAGAAGAAATACTTGCTAAAGGAGTTGCAATGTAAGCTTGTGACTCAGAAAGTGCTTTAAGTTTGTTATAGATTAAAGTTACTCTACCTGCCTGAACTGTAGGATCTTCTTTTAAAAATAACTCAATAGAATTAGGACTTAAGTTAAATCCTAATGGAGTTAACATTCTATATAAAGAATTATTGTAGTCTTCAAAATCTTCCTCATCAATAGGTACTGCAGGAATACCTGGAAAAGTTTTAAAGTATTTTGGTGTGTTTAGGTATGCTGTACCTGTCTCGCTATTAACTAAAGAGAACTCAGAAGGATTAAGAGAGAAAGCCGAATCATAAGAACGCTTAATATTTTGAGAATCTAATGACTGTGCTTGGAATATTCTAACATCAGTAATTTCTCCATTCTCATCTCTTTTAATGTCTGTAGTATATCCTTCAATGTAAGGCATACTAAAGATACGATAGAATTCATTCTTAAAGTTTAAGTCACTTGTAAGAACTAGGTTCTCTTCTGGAGTTGGCAAGTAAGACAAGAACTGTGTGAACTGAGGATATACTTCAGCAATGCTTTCTATTCTAGAAAAAAGTTCTGAGTAAGAGTTTACTCCTGACAACCTACGTTGTAAGATGTTCCAGTTAGCACTAAAGTCACTCAACAGAGCAGTTCCAAATACAGGATGGAATAACTTTACTCCGTTTTCATACTTAGGAAGCGTTCTAAGAGCACTAATTAAAGCTTGTGAAGCCAACTGCTTCTGAGACATTTCGTTTACGCTAGCCTCATATGCAGCAAATTCAGAGTTCACACTTTCCAAATCAATTACTTGATTATTTAAAAGTTCCTTTCTAACCTTGTCTTCAAACAAGAAAGAGTTTTGTTTATGGAACCTTTGTGTAGCTTCAAAGTTTTCTAGAATATCTGCAATAGCATTAATACGTGGAATGTACTCTCTGTTCTTCTCCTCTTCATACATCTCTAATAACTCATTATACTCTGAGTATAGTTGCTTAGCCATCATAGAATAAACTAGGTTGGCTTCTTTAGGATTAGCTAGTATGTTAACAAAGGTAAATCCTTTGCCTTTAGACATAGCATTAGCAGTAGATACATAAAGACTGTCTAGGTCATCTAAGTATTTTTTAGAATCTACATAAGAAAGAGCATGACTTACTCCCTGGTCATCATTGAAAGTATACTTCCCAGAATAAAGTTGTTTAAAGTATTGATTAGATTCTTTACGTTTAAATTCGTTAAGGTTTCCTTTGTACAAACGAGAGAAGTAATGGTCAACTGTCTTTTTATTTGAGAACAGGTTGGTAATAAAGTCCCAAATCTGTTTAAAGATAGATTTAGATTCAGTAGCTTTCTTAAAAGACTCAGGCATTGTTACACCTCCACTTAAAGCATAGGCACGGAAATCATCCGCTAATCTTTCTTCCAATTGTACAAAAGGTAAGTTTCCGTAGATTGCTCTTGCTTCTGCATACAAAGCTTCTTTCTGTTCAGGTGTTAAGTACAACTGAGAGAATTCATGCCATGCTTCATGGTAAGCTTCTGCATAGTTAGCTCCCTCATACAAGAAGATACCTGCCTTAGACCATACAGCATATGCTTCAGGGTGGCTAATAGTTTCATCAAAGATAAAAGGAGTATTCTTAAATATAGGATTACTAGCTACCCAAG
>Ga0315905_10005638_pt1 | contig 12743 bp, 11 predicted proteins | sample LakEriMetagenome_5_FD_203522 | JGI IMG/M metagenome (GOLD analysis project Ga0315905, IMG submission 203522) | Freshwater fungal communities from buoy surface, Lake Erie, Ohio, United States - Buoy 4 MA121 | ecosystem: Environmental > Aquatic > Freshwater > Lake | place: USA: Lake Erie, Ohio... | reverse complement strand
GCATTTTTGTGATGTGTGTGTGTGTGAGTGAGAGAGAGAGAGAGAGAGCGAGAGAGAGAGAGAGAGAGAGAGAGACCCTGAGAGCATTAGCCTCGAAGTCAAGCTTCTGTTGTGCTCGATCCAGAGCGTGCTTGCTCTGTGAGATCTGTACCATAAGAAACACCGTTTCAGTTGCTTTTCTATTCCCGGTGCTTTACGTTCCGTAGTCTGAGTGTGCAGAGTCGGAATAAGTTGGGAACATGTTGAACATCTGTAGTTACTCTGTAGTCACTCTGCCGCCTCTCCCAGAGCATTTCAGGTGCTTCGGTGGAGAACGGGAGTCTGTCGAGTCTGTCGAGTCTGTCGAGTCTATCAAGTCTACCCAGTCTGTCAAGTCTGTCGAGTCTATCAAGTCTATCAAGTCTATCAAGTCTGTCGAGTCTGTCGAGTCTGTCGAGTCTACCCAGTCTGTCAAGTCTGTCAAGTCTGTCGAGTCTGTCGAGTCTGTCGAGTCTGTCGAGTCTACCCAGTCTATCAAGTCTAGCCCTGGTCAGCACAGCGCCGCCACGCCTGCCGCCCCTGCTGGCACGGAAAGAGATGAACAGGAGACGGAAAGGGATGAACAGGAGACAGGCCTCTTCCCCCTCAAAGGAACTGAGATTGATTAAGGGAAGTGAGGTTGATTAAGGGAACTTAGGTTGATTAACGTGGCATGCTCGCCCTCATGCATCTCGAGTGCAAAGCGACAAAACTGGCGAGAGCTCCAAGAATTCAATTAAAAAAAGAACTAAGACTCGTTGTCCAGGCACAGGCAAGTGTTCGTGTCCGTTGGGATTCAATTTGTAAAAAAAAAAAGAACTAGACTCGTTGTCCAGGCACATGGCAAGTAAGCAGCAACAACTCCCCCACGTGCTACGTGTACAGTGCTATCGGTGTTTCTTTAGTTATCTTTAGTAGTGTTTCTTTAGTTATCTTTAGTAGTGTTTCTTTAGTTATCTTTAGTAGTGTTTCTTTAGTTATCTTTAGTAGTGTTTCTTTAGTTATCTTTAGTAGTGTTTCTTTAGTTATCTTGTAGTGTTTAACTCTGCTATGTGCACAATGCTAGCGACCGCGCTTGCTGCTTTTGTGTTGAGATCTGTCATAAGAAACAAACACTACTAAAGATAACTAAAGAAACACTACTAAAGATAGCTAAAGAAACACAGATAACGGTGCTTGCTTCTGTACTTTTTTATGACAGATCTCATTATGACTTCTTCTCAAAGAAGAAGACATAAAAAAAAAAGTATCATGAAGACAAAAAAAAAGCATCATCTCATTATGACAAGATCTCAAAGAAGAAGAAATAAAAAAAAAGTATCAAGAAGACATAAAAAAAGTATTATCATCTCATTATGACAAGATCTGAAAGAAGAAGACATAAGAAACACACGACCTGCTTACGAAACACACGCCATGGTCCACATTACTAGAGCACAGTTACACATTACTACGTAAGAAACACACACTTACACATTACTACATAAGAAACACACGCATAGTTCCACATTACCAAAGATACACGCTATTGTCTTCACACTAGTAGTAGCCGATCCTACTTTACTACGACTCCTCCCAACTAACCGAAGCTTAAACTAAACGAAGCTTAAACTTTTGTTTAGTTTAAGCAAAAAAAAAAGGCCCACACATATTGAACCATCCAGCTTAAACTAAACTAAACCCTAACAGTTTCAGATGCTTTTTTATTCATCCTTACAACTTCTCCACCTCTTTACTACCGAAATTACTATTATTAAACCCTGGCTAAACCGTTTCAGATTAAACCCTAGCTAAACCGTTTCAGGTGCTTTTCTATTACCATCCTTACAACTTACTTTACTACTTTCTTTACTGCCTGAAACAATGCCGTTCTTGTTTTGGTCTTTTCTTTTTTTCTTTACTTTACTTGTAGCCTCTCCACTTCTTTACTACTGACATTACTACCTGGGTGGAGAGGGGTGCATTGTGATGACATTGATGCTTGAAAGCGCGGCTCTGTCTTACTACTATGTCAAAGGAGACCTGCTACAGTTTCAAAAGAGACCTACTACAGTGTCAAAAGAGACCTACTACAGTGTCAAAAGAGACCTGCAATTCATGGATGCTTGCCTCCACTTGCAGCCTGTCCACACACAGACACGCACGCACGCACGCACACACACACAGCCATCAGCATGTGTGTATTGTTACACACACAAACACACACAAACACACACAAACACATACATACACACACACACACACAACAGTCACACTTGCACCACGCACATGCACCACTCAAAGACAGGCACACACATGCACGCACAAAGGAGTGCACACACACACACACACACACACACAAACACACAAACACACACACACCTGTCGAACTCGCTCTGCCGCTTGTTGAACTCGCTCTGAAGCTTGTTTTTCTCCACAAGAGCATTCTTGCACTGCAAAGAGGCGAGCAGCATCTGATCCTGCGCCAACTTCGACTCCTCCTGCGCCTCCACCAGCTGCTGCCTCAACATCTGCACGCACACAGCATGCTCTCCCGCGAGGCGCGCTTCCTCCGTGCGCGCCACCTCCTTCTCAGCGGCAAGCAACAGCATCCTCTCCGACAACGTGCGGGTCTCCGAAGTGGCATGGCTGCATCGTTTTTCCACGGCAGTGAGCTGAGCTTCAAGGGTCGAAAGGGAGGCAATCTGCTGGCGAGCCTTGCCAAGCTCCTCGTCCGCCGTTCGCACCTCCTGTGCCAGGGATTTGTTCGAGGCAGTCGAGGCTCTGAGCAGCTCTTTTGTCTCCTGGATCTGCGACGTAAGGTCCTGGTTAAGGTCCTGCAAGCTTTGGTTGAGCTGAGAGAGCTCTGCTTCACGAGCTTGCATTTCTTTGCGACGAGCTTCCAGTTCTTTGCCACAAGCTTCAGAGTCTTTGAGTGCCGCCTCGCTCTGCTGCAGTTGTTCCAGCGTCAGCTGGTGCTGGTGTGCGCGCTGTGCGCCTGTGTCTTGCTGCTCCCCCAACTGCTTGTTAACCTGTTGCAGCTGCTTGTGAACCTGTTGCAGCTGGCTTTGCAACAAGTTCTTGTCTTTGCGGAGCTGCGCGATAGTCTGCTGCTGCAGTACAGAGGCCTCTTTGAGCTGCCAGTGTCAAAAGAGACCTACTACAGTGTCAAAAGAGACCTACTACAGTGTCAAAAGAGACCTGCAGTACAGAGGCCGCTTTGAGCTGCCCGACCCCCATGTCACATGTCATGTTCTGTCATTTCATGATCAATGAACTCTAGAGTATATTTACTATATAAGGTCACTATAAATCCGAAAATGAGACTTTTCAGAACTTGTGCCTGCTCGACGAGACTCTCGAGGGGCTGCACGCGCTCACGCTGTAGTTGCAAAAGTGCACTCTGTTGTTGCATGCACTCTTCCCTTGACACTTGAGCCTGCTGTACAGCCTCCTGCCGCTCACGCATGGCCATCATTGTCTTATCCTGCGCTCCATCCAAAGCTTGTCTCTCCTTCTCCCTCTCCCTCTCCCTCTCCCCTTTCCTCTCCCTCTCCCTCTCCCTCTCCCTCTCCCCCTCCCTCTCCCTCTCTTGCTCCCGCGCCACCTCTCGGACCTTATCCATCTCTCTCACTCGCTCTTCATTCCTCTGAGCTCTCCCGCTCCAGCTCACGCACGCGACGCCATTCCCGGAAAGAATTTCTAAAAGTCAGTGCCATCATATATCATATTGTGTATATTGACTGACATTGACTACAGAAAGTCATAAAGTCATAACAGAGAGACATTTTTAGGATTTGTTTTTTTGGTGCACGCGACACCATTCCTGCCAAGGACCTGGCGCTCGCGCTCGTGCTCCATTTGAACTTGGAGCGCCAGCTGCTGACCCTGCTCGAGTTGCTCGTGTGCGTGAAGAAGGCGCTTTTCAAAGTCTAACTTCTCCTTGCGCGCCCGGCCATTCTCGATCGAACGCTCTAATTCCTCTGGCAGAAGTTCTGAAAGGTTTAGTGCCACAGTATATTCACATATAAAAGTCACTATAGAGAGCACTTTTCCCAATAAATAAATTCCAAATTGTTTCTTTTTCCAAAAAAATTGCCGGTATCCTTCTGCTTGCACAGACGCTCCACGAGCTCCACCAGCGTTGCCTCTTGACACTCACTCTTTAGAGCCCCATGCAGTTGCTGTGTTGCGCTTTGGATCATGGTTTGCTTGAGCGCGAGGTCCTTGTCCTTGAGGCCCAGCTCCAGCAGAAGGCTCTCAAGGTTCGCCGCTTGCTCCGCCTTGACACAGGTATGCAAAAGTGACTTGAAAAGTGTCAAAAAAGACCTAGTACCGGGGCAAAAGAGACCTAAACCCGGGTGAGCTCTAGCAGAAGGTTCGCCACTTGCTCCGCCTTGAGCCAATTCTCTATAGTACACTATGGAGAATTAGCTCTACTGTAGTGGGTCTCTTTTGCCCCTATAATAGGTCTCTTTTTTTGCCAATTCTCTATAGTACAAGTGCTCGAGGTACTCTACCATACACCAAGTTCACGTAAAGTATGTGTTGCTCCTGTGTTGCTACTGTGTTGCTAATGTGTTGCTAATGTGTCGAGGTACTCTACTATACAACAAGTTCACGCACAGAGTACTTGCAGTGCGTTTACCACGTATTTACTATATAAAGGCTCTATAGAGGTGCTTTTCAGGATTTGCCAGTGCCTGCGCAGACCACACAAGTGTTGAAAGAGACCTACTATAGGGGCTATAGGGGCAAAAGAGACCTGTTATAGGGCAAAAGAGACCTATTATAGGGGCAAAAGAGACCCACTACATGCGGACTTTGAGAGCTTGCCAGCACGGAATCACTTTGCAGCGTGCGCCGCTGTGCCTCAAGCACCAGGGCTCTGGCAGATGCGAGGTCCTTTTCAAGCGCGCAACGCCGACTTTCAAGCGAGGCATTCTCGGTCTTGGCAACGCTGGTTTTGTTTTTTAATTTTTGTTCTTTTCGAGCGCGCAGCACCGGATTTCAAGCGAGGCATTTCGGTATGAGGTGTTTGATGAGGTGTGCAAAAGTGTCAAAAGAGACCCAATATATATATCATTGGCATATCTGAGGTATGCGCAAGTGTCAAAAGAGACCTACTATAGAGGCAAAAGAGGCCTACTAAGGAGCCAAGAGGAAAAGCTGAGGTATGCGCAAGTGTGTCCAGTATCAAAATAGGCCCAATGTAGAGGCAAATGAGACCTATTAGGGTTGTTAAAAATAGACCAACTTAACACTGGATACCTGGGGTACGAAAAAGAGTCAAAGAGAAAAAGGGGTACGAAAAAGTGTCAAAGAGACCTAATATATAGGAAAAGAGACCTACTATCTTCATACCTGAGCTCCTGAGAGGTGTTGTGCAGCTCCTCGTCGACCAATTGGAGTGCGCTGGCTGCGGCGTTGGCGCGCTCGCGCTCCGAGACCAAGGCCTCTTGCAGCGCAGCAACGTTGCGGCTCTGGGGACCCACGTTCGAGGCCAGCTCAATGTAGCGCACGAGCTCCGCAGTGAGCCTCTTGTGGTCTTTTTCGAGTGTCTTTCGGGTCTGCTCACTCTGGTTGAGGCTGTCGCAAAGCTGTGCGGGCGATGAGAGTCGTATTTTAACGGTAGGCAATTCTCAGGACACTCTAATGAATGTTCCCATTACTTTGCAATAAACACACAAACACACAAACACACATCAAACCACTGGTAAGTATATATATGTCTGTGTTAATTCAGGCTCTCTTTATGTTGTCACTGAGTTCCAAATAAGGCGCTTAATCTCTCTCTCTCTCTCTCTATCTGTCCCCCCCCCCAAATATGGGGTCTATCTTGACACCATATATTACTATTATCCGTGTAACAAGGGTGTAGTAGGGTTTAGGGGTTAGGGTTGAGGGTTTAGGCACACTGAGGCCCATCTTGACACCATATATTACTATTATCCGTGTAACGAAAAGACCTCATATGCTGTCCAGGTAGTCACCAAATATTATCCATGGAATATATGGATATGACTTATAATGATGGTGAACAGTTCCTCCCTCCATGGCACACATGCCTGGTCGAATGCCTCCTTCCTTCTGGCATGATCTTCCTGCAGTTTGAGAATCGCTGCTTCGAGTTCTGAGCGCCCAAGCACTGCCAATCCCTCTTTCGCGAGAGGAGTTTGGAGGGGCACGGTGTCTTTGGAGGAGGCTGCTGCAGTGCGAAGGCTTTCGTCCCGCAGAGAAGGCTTTCGAGAAAGGGATGGCAGCTGTCCGCAGGAGGAGGTGGTAGTGGCGGCGGAGGAGGAGGAGACCCGAGGCAAATCACCCGGTTTAGGCTGATTGCTGGATGCGCGTCTGTTCATCGCCATGCCTTGTTTTAGCAAAAGCCGTTGAGGGGGCTGAAACGGGCATATTTATTCGGAGATTAATTTAGGCAGCCGTCAGGCAGCCTGAGCTCGCGGAAACTTGATCGTTGAAATCCCCTGGGGTGGATTTCTTTCACACTGGGGTGAGGAGGAGGAAGTATAAACTCGGTCAAACGAAGCACTCGGGCTACCGGGACCTTTTTCGTTTGACCGAGTTTATACTTCCTCCTCCTCACCCCAGTGTGACAGAAATCCACCCCAGGGGGGTAATTCCTACGATCAATATATTCAAAATTGGGGCGGAGCAGCCCAGAAGAGAAAGGAGAACGGTCACGGTGACTTTTGGCGCAACCGGGATGAGTTCTGTACCGGCGGTATGGAACTCGGCTCGGCGGTGACCTTAAAAATAAACAATCAACACCGTGACACACTGGGCAGTCGGGGCAGCCCAGAAGGGAGAATTGGACAGGGTTAGGGTCACGGTTTAAGGTTTAGCTCGGCAAGACCCAAACTAGACTGATAACCGTGACACTGGGGCTCTTCAAACAGCTCACGATATTTGGGAAAACTGGGCTGCAGGGGCTTCCCACGCGGGTGACTCTTTTTCTCCGGGCCTTTAGCGGCCGACAAGGGGCTACTAGCCTATCCACAACATGGGATTCTGTAGCAGGCTCGGGGAGAGCCCCAATACCTGGAAACATTTCGGGCCGGAGCCGACCCAGGAATAATACTCACTGTTTTCGTAGCTCAGTTGGTAGGCCGCCTGGGCAGCGATGGATTCTGGGACGGGGACTCGGATTACGGGTTGGGGGTCCGGGTAGGTCGCCCTTTGGCGCACGCCGGAGGAGTTCTGTTTGGTACGGAACTCAAGAGAGTTGGTTCAAGTTTATTTTGTTCTCCAACTACACACTCAACACACACATCCGACACCTCACGAACCAACGTAGATCCACGTGTGCGCGTGGTACAAATCACACATCTTTGACCATTATTATATTATGCATCACGTTACTAATAAAAAGCTGAGCGCACCCTCGAGGTTTTCTCGCCTGACACTTCTCCCAATCCACCCACCTGTGTGGGTTGGGGACAAAAACCTACCAGGTGTATCAAAAACCTGACTGTGGCTGACCCCACTTGCTTGTCTCCTGCAGTGCTATATATAGGGGCCGCCGGGGTGAAAACCCTGTCACGCTTAGTCTCGCCCTGTGCCGGGTTCATGCTGATGCACTGGAAGCCTGTCGGGCCTCGAGGTTACCAGGAAAAACACTACTCTTAAGTCCTAAGCCAGTGAAACTGCGGCCTGAGCGTTTCGTCTTGTGGACTCTGGAGCAAGCCTGAGGGATAGCGGGGGCGAAAGCCCTGTCACGCTTAGTCCCGACTCGACGAAGGAAGGAAGAACAGTAGTGAAGAGGCAGAGGAGGAGATGGGCAATGAGGCCTCTGTTGAAGGTGCAAGTGAGGGAGGGGAGAGGGGCGAAGAGCAGGAGAGGGGGATGGAACAATGGGTTTCATTGGAATGTTTATTACGAAACGTAAAGGGAACTTTCAAGGACCCCCCCTCTCTCTCTCTCTCAGGCAAGACCGAGGCAGTAAAAGCACTCTTGAGTGCTATTCCCACTGTTGTGCCGTCCTTGCTGGTTGCCGCCTGTCGGGCCCCGAGGGTATCGAGAAACACCATACTCCACAGTCCACAGTCCAGTTGCCTTCGAGGCCCGACAGGCGGCTCCTCAGGCTTGAGTCTCTTTCAGACTCAATTTTTTTTCAGGAAAAAGAAACGATGCGGCGTCAGGCATCCACGGGTACCGCCTATACACACATGTGTGTGTATTCAATATGTGGCGGCTTTTGCTTTCCGCGGCTTTCTGCGCGAATTCCGACACATGCACGTGTATACCTGTCCATACATACGCGGTGTATCTGGCGTATCTGATGATGTTTATAAGAACACTTAATTTAGCATGCGGCCACGCCCACACAGGACAAGCCCACGCCACCATGCCAAGTGGCGTGGGCTTGCCCATGGCGTGGCCGCGCCTTTCAGAGCTCCGCGAAGACGTATCACATGACACCCAGTTCCCGGAGTTGCTGCGCCAGCTCTCGCTTTACAGCTGCACGTGTCTCGGGCTCAAATGATGCTAGATAATTTAGTACTTCGCGCTTGCACTGCTTATTGTGAGAATCCTTGAAATCCCGACTTGAGCCGAAGTAGGTGTCAGCGTTCGGTGGCTTATGTGGGCAGTGAGCAACGTGCGGATGTGCGTCACGATCGCCACAATCAGCAAGACACCACCCACAGAACTTGCATTGACACGCGCCGCATGAAAGGGCAAAACAGCCATCAAAGTCGTAAAAAGCCCGCCGACAGTTGCGCCGAGGGCACCGCATCTGCAGAATCTCCTCTTCAATGTGCTTACGAGCCATCAGGACCTTGCGCCCACGATCATCCAAAGCAAGGAGCCGTTTCAATTCTTCATTCACCCGCTGTTGAAACTGATCTTCGAGTTCGCTTGCTTTCTTTTGATTCATCACGTGGATCCTCGCCTTCAGAAGCGCCTGGAAATCTTCCACCGGCAAGTGACGGGCAAGATCTCCCGCGTGAAAGCCCGGAGATCTGCACTCGCAAGGGAACTTGAAGCACATGACCTGCGCCTCTCGTTGTGCAAGCTGCGATTGGTTTTCAACTTTGAGCAAATCCTTCGTGAGGCGGGTCAAACAGGAGCCACAGTGAAAGTGTCCCTCTGAACATTGAATCCCTTCATCCGCTCCATAGACAGCATCGTCGCCATTCATCTCACAAAACGCGCACGTTTGTGTCACTTTTGTAGACACATCCCTGAGGACGGCGAAAAAAGGCCAGTGCATGGCATTTTTGGCAAGAGGCCGCGATCCAGGCCTGCGTGATGTCAAGGCTGAAATGAATTCTGCAGTCTGCCCTCGCCCTATGTCTGCTCCATCATCAGGCTCGCAGCGGCTTTCTACCGCGTGCACCGTTTTGCCATACGCAAAGATATCGGTATGTCTGGTCGCTTGTCGAGACGATATCAGCTCTGGTGCAGCAAACCCCGCCGTCCAAGCATCTTGTGTACCACGCATTGTCGTGTTTGCGGTCAGGTGCGCCGCAGACGTACGGACTTTAGTGTCGATCGAAATGTCAAAGTCGGCCAGGCACCCACGCTCCCGGATGTCGATGAGAATGTTTTGGGGTTTGACGTCACTGTGGATAACTCCATTGTCGTGCAAATGCGCCAGCCCGAGCAGCGCATCCAGGAGCACGCTCCGCACTTTTGGCCATTTGGGCCGTTGATCAACCCACTTGTCGAGTGACCCGTGCTGGTACCAGGGCATCTGCACGTAGAAGTTGTTCTTGTTCTCCCCAGAGCCTTGGAAAAGTGCCTTGATCCCGACGATCGCTGGGTGCCGCTGCCGGTAAATGATCGCTGCCTCTTTCAAGCACGTGCGCAGATCGCTTGCCTGCACCACTTGATATACTTTGATCGCAAACTCAGCGCCTCCCTGATGCCCGACTCGCCAAACACGGTGTCTGGACTCCGTCGGTACCAGCTCCTTATTGTCGAACCCGTCGTCCAGTGACTGCGGCGGCCGCCAGAGTGCTGTCAGGTCTGGCGGCAACCCCTGTCCTATGAAGAGGACCACCTCCGGAAAGTGTGCCTGAATCTTACCACTAAGTTTGAAGGTCGCATCGGCTATGTGCTCAAGTGATACTCGAACATTTCGCTGTAAGTCTTCCAATGTTGTATTTCCAGGCAGTTTCCGAAGCTTTAAAATCCCCAACTTTTGTTCCTCATCACCTTCCTCCATTGCCATCTTCAGCATACTTAAGTCCGTCAAAGCCTTTTTGTGTTCCTCTCTTGCCTTATGGAGCTCCAGAACCGACTGATCCTTGTCCTTTGAGCGTTTCCCCGAGCTATCCAGGCACTCGTCGTTCAAACGAATGTCCTCTTCGACCATGCGATACACCTGCAAAAGGCATTTGATCGCTGCAGATTCAGCCTGCCAGGTCTCCAACAAGTGACGACCAGAGCGTATGAGTGCTGAGCATGGAAAGACTCCCAAAGCGTCGCTCCGCAGCAGCTCACACTCGGCTTCAATAGCTTTACCAGCGGACACAAGGGCCTGCTTCAGGCTCTCGTCGGTTGCGCTTCCTAGATTGAGACCAAGCACCGAATCCACAGAGAACCCGTTTGTGAGCGCAGCTTTCAGGGCTGCCATAGCCTCGTCTGACTTGTCACCCAGCTCATTTGATACATATTTTTCCACCCACAAATCGTAGAGGGCCAAGGCCGCGCTGGCTTCCTTCGGGCCACACGCAGGAGCCAGCGAACCCATCGAGCAGCTCCCAGGTTCAGCATTATTCCTGCGTATGTTCAGCTCTGATATCCGCTCAAGAGAATCCTCCAGCGCCTCTTCGAGACTCTTTTCTCGCTCCCCTGTCGCACGCAACAGAGCACAGTTGAAGATGGAAGCCGAACCGTCTAGGAGACATCTACGAGTGCCCAGCGGGATCCCATAGTCCTTCAATGCCTCCACGCACCCGAGCTCCTCGAGCACCTGCTGGCGGCGCTCGGGGTCGCACAGGCCTTCTAGCTTGGTTCCTTTGAACTCAGCTGAACTCTGCCGAAGAAACATCTCGTGAGCAGATTCATCATCATTGCATCCCTCGAGTCGGGACAGCGTACCGAACCGTCCAGGAGCCATCTGCGAGTGCCCAGCGGGATCCCATAGTCCTTCAATGCCTCGTCCAAGCACCCGAGCTCCTCGAGCACCTGCTGCACCAAGACCCCAGATCCTGCCGTGGCTGTCTTCAACGTGTCTTGTAGCTTGCACAGCACGGCCCTGAGCTCTTTGGCGACTCTAGAACGCTTCAAGTCGCGATTCTGTATCATTTCTTTGACCTCGCACGGGAGATCCTGTATGTCTTCTATTTTTTGCTGGCCCAGGCGTTCGTGGCACGCTGCCACGTCTTTCTGTATCTCCTGCTGAGTAAGCCTCAACTCCTCACGCAGTTCTGCGGCGCGATCCTGCGCTGACTTGGCAGCATCTTCAACTAGGACTTGCCACCGTGGCCGAGAGGTGCTCACAAGGCGCCTGTGCAACATCGCTGAGGATGTTCGCCTAGCTTTGATGAACTTTATTAAGGGTACCTCGAATCCACGGGCCTGGGCAGGGAAGAGAAGGGCTTAGTGAACATAATTATTGGGGTTGCACCGCTCGCCCGCAAATTGCGGCGCGACTGCACGCAAGGCCGCGGGCCGCATGCTGCCTCACCTGCATGAACCTTTTGAGGTCAGACTCCACCATCTTGGCCGAAAAGTCAACACCTGCCGGAGCTGATGCTCCGAATGCCGCAGCAGATCCGAATGCGAAAGCCGGAGCCGATGCTCCAAATGCGGGAGCCGATGCTCCGAAAGCTGATGCTACGAGAGCCGGAGCGGATCCGAATGCCGGAACGGATGCCGATGCTCCGAATGCCGGAGCCGATGCTCCGAATGCCGGAGCCGATCCGAATGCCGGGGCAGATGCCGGTGCCCCAAAAGCCAGAGCCGATGCTCCGAAAGCCGGAGCCGATGCTCCTAATGCCGGAGCCGATGCTCTGAATGCCGGAGCCGATGCTCCGAATGCTGGCGAAAATGCCGGCACGGATGCTATGCCCTGTGGCTGAGACAATTTAGCTCCTCCAAAGGCACAGTCTCCTGCAAACGCGGGCTTTCCGTTCCGCTTCATGATTTTCCGCTTCATGAAAAAAAAGTTGTTCATGCGCTTCATGAGATCGTTCATCCATTCTGAAGCGTCGTTGTCGCCGCTCAACCAAGTCTTCAAGGTAAGATGCGCTTGGTGCTGCCGCAAAATGTCCACAAGACGAACAAAGACTTCAATGTCTCCACGACAGCCACCAGGTTCCAATCTCTTGTATCGGAGGAATTGGTACGCTGTCCCCAGCGACTCGAGGGATGCTAAGGCTGTGCGTGCGTGACTAGACGCTTCCGCCCCCACTCGCAATGCCCCCTCCTGATTTATCTGCCCAAACACGGCCTTCTTCCTGACCGCGTCGTAGTCCTGCACGCGGAGCTCCTCGAATGAATAGTTCTGGTACGCCGGCATCGCCGTAATTGCCATGTACAATCCGTTCGAGTTGTTGGTGGTGTTGGGCGAACCATCGGGGCCGGTGGTCTTGGCCCACTTTACACTCACGGTGCCCCCCTGGCCCGCCTGCGCTGCGCCAAAGCCGCCAAAGCCGCCGGCCGCCGGCTGCTGTCCAAACCCGCCAAAGCCCCCAGCGGAGGAAGCCTGCAACAGGCTGCCCCGGAGGCCTGCCTCCAGCAAACTCAGCGCCTCGTAGGTGTTGCCCCATGCGGAGGGCGGG
>Ga0315905_10005637_pt1 | contig 12750 bp, 15 predicted proteins | sample LakEriMetagenome_5_FD_203522 | JGI IMG/M metagenome (GOLD analysis project Ga0315905, IMG submission 203522) | Freshwater fungal communities from buoy surface, Lake Erie, Ohio, United States - Buoy 4 MA121 | ecosystem: Environmental > Aquatic > Freshwater > Lake | place: USA: Lake Erie, Ohio... | reverse complement strand
GCGGTCTGGCTTCAATTGGCACACAAATCTTTGTACCTTTCAGCTCGCTTCGCCGGGCAATCAGGCCTCGTGTCTCCAAGCGAGGCGCTTAACGCATCAATATCATGCCTGTCTCGCAGGCGCAGCAATGTACAAAACCACAGATATACTAGAGGCGCAACGGTGAATAGCCCAAGGTGCAACTTGAACGGGCTCCCACGGGCTCCGTCGCGCCGCCGCTTGTTGCTTGTCGCATGTTGCGCCCATTAATTCATCATTAATTCATCATGGCCGCCAACTCTGGCAGCATGCGGTGTACGGGTAAAAGTCAAAAGAGACCTAGTATAGTGTCAAAAGAGACCTAGCATAGTGTAACCTAGGCTGAAAGCAGGTCATCAGTCAGCACGCGTCCAACGCGGCCTCCTGCGCTGTGCCCTCGCCGACATGTCCTCCCGCTTACGCCACCAAACAGAGCGAAAGGGCGGGTAGGAATTGGAGGGAAAGTTGAGGGGACCAAACGCCGCCAACCAAGAAGGACCCGAGACCCAAGAAAGACCCAAGATAGACCTCAATACCCGAGAATTCCGAGGCGTCTGCAGGGAGGCAGAGGAAAGGGGGGTTCGGAAGAGAAGACATACAGAAACCTGCTTGTTGGACCTTTGCGCTCGACACCTCAGCCTCGATCCACCTGCACAGCCAGGGACGGGGTACGGAGGCGGATGATGAGGAGGAGGCAAGACCGAGGAGGCAATACCGAGGCGTCGGTCACGGGGACAACGCGAGGTGTCGGCATGTTAGTTGAGTTCAGTTTGTATGGCCGGGGCGGAGAAGGGGAGGTACTTGAGGACGTCGTCGGGTTCATGGCTCTTGCCCTCGTACTTGGCTGCGCGCATTGACCCGGGCCTCCTGTACAGCCACTCTCGGCTCACTCGCCTGACCACAGTGGCCCAGGGGGCATGCACTCTCTCGCCCCATCTAGAGCATCAACTCGGTGGATACTCTAGAGCATCAACTCGGTGGACATCCTTTTGGTCCCTTCTTGGTCCTTTCTCGCGCTGCCTCCCCGCTGCGCCTCGACCCCTTCTTTGCTTTTGTCCCGCACCTACGTCTGGCCGCGTTGCCCTCTCGCTCACCCTCACCGGCCGGAAGTCTTGATGAGGAGGTACAGGGTAGGGAACGACTCGAAGGGCATCTTGCTCGCCCATGTTCCCGCCAGCTTGTTCTCAAACCCATCCATTCGCACTGGTAGAATCCTGCCACGTTCTCACACCTTCTTGAGCACTCCCACACCGCCATCCAGGACCACTTTTTAAGCCGTACGCACCCACAGGAACCTCTTAGAACCAGGTCACACTCTTAGAAGCAAGGGCACGTGACCTCTTAGAAGCAAGGTCACACTCGCTCACTCCCAGAGCAGCCACACGCAGCAGGACAGAGGGTGTAGGGGCGGGAGGGTGGGGCAGGGAGAGAACTTGTCGTCGCCGGACAATCTATCCGATTTGCGCATGCGCTTAACAAGCTCATTGAACTGCGGTTCGAAATGTTGGCAGTGCGGGCACCACGGGGCGTAGATTTCAAGCAGCACGTGCGTGCGGGCTTTACCCAACACATTGTCAACTGTCTCCTCTGTGAGCTGGATGATGTCAAGGTTCTTGGCCCGCAGTTTTGCCGTCTGCAAAGAGTCATGTGGCATGTGTCATGCCACGCGCGACAAAGCGTGCGAGGGTGGCTTAGGTCAGCGTCGGCGCGCGCTGCCTGGTGCAGGGCGAAGGCCGCATCTCTGCAAAGCGCTTGCCTGCCGCCGCAGACGTGGTGTGGTGCACACTCTGACGGTACACACAATCTGACTGGTGCCGCTGCGTCATGACTGGCGCCGCTGCGTCATCTCGCTCACTGGCGCCGCTGTGTCTGACTGACGCAGCGGCGCCGGTCAGATTTTGTGTACCGTCAGAGTGGATGCTTGTTTTTGAAGACTGGCGACCTCGGAAAAGGTGACGATTGCTTTCATGTCGAATGCGGCCTTCCTACCCTTCATGTCACTATACCAGCTCTCACGCGCCTCACGCGCGGCGAGGTTTGAGAGAAGGCCTCAGGCGGGTTTGGAGAGAACAGGGCTTAGCAAACGTGATTTCAGATCGCTTGCCTAACCATGTAAAATGGCTTGCCCAACGCGTAGTGAGGGGGAGGAGACAGAGAGAGGGAGGAGAGGAGGAGAGGGGGGAAACCTGCTCCCAGACGTAGCCCGCACGGATGCGCTCGGCTCGTTTGTTGAGGCCTTCGCTCGACTCGCTTGTGTGAGCATGATGCATCCCGCATTCACTCCGGTTCTCCCCCTTGAAGCGCCCCGCTCGTTCGCCCTGCTGCGCCACAGGTATCAGCTTCTCGTAGAAACCCTCCTAGCACAGCTCTGAAGACTCGGGCCCGCGCTTACGCCTCGCGCGTAGGCCCCGTGACGTGTTCCTTTTTGAAGACTCGGTCCGGCGCAAGGTCGGCGGGGGCGCCTTGCCCACCCCGCCGACGGACCTCCCTCCCAACACCATTTACATCGAGCACCAGATGTTGTTTTCTGGTGGCTCGTACGAGGCGGGTGCAGGGTGAGGAGCGGTGCAGGGAGGGCACCTCTTCATCCGCGACCACCTTGGCGGTGGAGTGAACGTCTCCGATAGACCTATAGCCCTTGTCGTGCAACTTGTTGTAGGGCACCCGATTGTCCTTGATGTACTTCCAGATCTCCTCGCGCCCCTATGACGGCATGATCGCATGTCAACTCTCTTGCCTCTCCTCGCTTTTCCACAGTGAACCTTGCACGAAGGTGTACAACACCCACGACACGTCAAGGGCGCTCGGAGCAAGGGCACGCGATTTGCTGACAGGCCGGCTCGAGGCAAGGGCAAGCCACACCGCCTGGAGCTACACCCACACAGCAACCGCGCCAGCAGGCACGGCAACACTTCAACACAACACGTATACACACACACGCAGGGAGGCAGTACACACACACGACGAGACCCAGTTGGCCACGGGATTCAACTTGAGCCGGCCGTCGGCTGGGTCCACTTCAAACAGTTTGAGGAAGACGCGCTCTCCGCCCTGTGACTTGCGGCGGCCCGTTATCCATGCAACCGCATGCAGCTCGTCGAGGGCGCGCTTCATTGGCTCGATCTTGGTCACAAAGTCGTAGAGCGTCGGGTCGCCCTTGAAGAGCTTCTCGCCATACTTGAGGTTGAACTCTTCAAGGGTCGCCGTGTGCTTGTGGCGGTAGCTCTTAATCTGCTGGGTGTCGTAGAAGTCCTTAACATTCTCGATGAGTTTGTACGTCTCCGGGAATAAGTGCAGCGTGTCGATGGTGATGACCGGCATCTTCTCGAGCACGCCGCTCTTGGCCGCCATGTCGAGGATGGTGAGTCCCGAAAGCCCGAAGCTCGTGACCTGCGCCCACTTGCCCTCCGGAAGCGTATTGCTGGCCCACTTGAGCATGGCCAACGGCTGCTGCAGGACCGGGATGTCGTCAAACCGGTTGTTGAGCTTGTCGAGAGCGGACTCCACGTCGTGCACGCCCTCTGCTTCGGCCAGGAAATCGAGGTGACCCATTTTGATGGAGCCCTGCTTGCGCAGCCCGCGCAGCGAGACCTCGGGCGGCCTGTTCGTGCCCTGCGGCCCGGGCGCCTCCCGCTTGGAGCCGCCTCGCACGCCCACCACGTGCGGGTCCGCGCCCGGCGGCAGCGATCGCAGGCGGCCCGACCAGGACCAGACCAGCGTGGCTGCCGACAGCACGCCAACAACAAGCAGGAGCGGTCGCATCTTTTGCCAGCGGCTGCTCCTCCTTCGCATGCCAAGGCTCCTCTCAAGGTCCAGCTGCGCGCGCTTCCACTCCTTTCGCAGCTCCACCATGCAGCGCCCGGGCCGAAACTCGCAATCGGGGGCAGCAGGGCGCTCCACCAGCTGGTCAGCACGAGCGCCGTCACCGCGCCGCTACGCGCACGTCGGCCGCCTTTGTGCCGATCCGCGCAAGCATGGGAGGGTGCAGCAGTGAGTCACCGGGCCCGTGCCAGATCAAGTTAGACCGTGCCGTTGGGTTCGTGGCACGGTCAAGACTAACTTTTTGATGCTACCTCGGCCGCCTGCTACAGCCGCCGCAGGAAATAGGAAAGGGGGCGTTACATGGCAAAAGCCTGGCATGATGCTGGCCGCCATCTCGGCCGAGATCCGCGGTGCCGCAAAGAACTTCGGAGGGGCGGAGGACGGTAGAGACGCCAGCAAGTATGGGCGCCCGCTCAGCGAGGACGAGGCAGATTTTTCGCTGCGGGAGCTGGGCGCCGACGGCTGTCCGAAGCTCAATGTGCGCGTGATGGCGGCGGTGGACCGTGAGGACTTTACTGGCAACTCCTTTGTCGCCTTTGTGTTACGATGCCGCTTTGGAGAGCAGGAGTGGAGGCTGGAGAAGCGCTTCAGAAAGTTTCACGCCCTGCACGAGCAACTGGTTGCGCTCCTCGGCCGCGACCTCGCAGCGCGGCTCCCGGCGCTGCGGCCCCGCCTAGCCAACATCCTGGGGCCCGGCGCGCGCGAGGTGCAGGAGCGTAGGCACCGGCTCGACGCGTACATTCAGGAGCTCTGCAGGATGGCGGCTAGTGGGCCCCACCAGGGTACTGATGCGTGCGCAGGTGACGACGCGGCACATAAGAGCGCGCTGCACGTCCTCCACGAGCTGTATCGGTTCGTCGAGTTTGTAGGGCATGTTGTTCCCGGCAAAGGCGACAGGGCGCTCAACGAAGACGAAGACAACTCAGACGATGAGTGCGAGAACCAGTCCACCTTTCAGAGCCCTGCGCTCGTGCTGGCCTTGAAGCAGATGAAGCGCGTGAACGAGCAGCTGGCGGACAAGCAGCTTGCCTGCGAATCAGCTCGGGACCTGAAGCTGCATCTCGGTCAGCACCTCGTGCAAACGCTCGAGCAAGTCAGCCAATTGCGCGCCAGCCTCACTAGCGTGTCCGAGCAGATTGAAGCGGTCCTGTCGATGCCGCAACACCCGCAGCTGCGCCTCCTGCCCCACTCTCCCGGCACAGGCCCCACAAACTCCTCGGCAGCGCAGTTGGCGGTGGGCTCGCCACTAGCAGCCGCTGCAGCAGCCGTGTGGGGCCGCGCCAGAGAGCGCCGGGCTGCTGCAGGGGCCCAGCCGCGAGCATCGCCTTGCTCTACCCCGACCCCGACCTCTGCTTTGGCCGTCGCCTCCTTGGCGGCGAGCACGGCTGGGGCCGCAACAGCAGCTCCCGCATCTCGTCATGATGCTGCCGTTGGAGGGGTCGTGGGAGGGGTGGAGCGGAGAGGGGGGTTAGGAGTGGATGCTTTTGCTGTCATGCTGTATAATGTGCGCGGTAAGGTCTCGGCACTCAAGAGGGAGCACTTGACAGCGGAGCACAGCCGCTCCTGGCTATCGCTGTGGAGAGGCAAGGTACAGACACGCCCCCCAAGTAATCTCGCTTGCCTGCCTAGAGCGTGTGTATGCCGAGAGTGCGTATATGCCCTAGAGAGTCTTCGGGGCATCGCGACCCACGCGCTGGGCCTTTGGGTACCACCTGGTAATCGCTGTTTGCGCAGGCGCGCGACGCGAGTGTTTGGAAGGAGGTTGAGAAGGAGGCGGCTGGGCTGGCAGCAGACCTGCAGTCGCAAGACCTAAACCCTCCGTCGCAAAGCCTAACCCCTCCGGCGCAAGCCATCGGCGCCTCCGTTGCCCGCCAGCCCAGGCCGAGCAGTCAGCTGGCGACAGGACACCTTGCCTCAATGGCTCTGATCGAGAAGGCTTTCAAGCGCGCGGCCCTGGCCGTCTTGTTGGGTCTGTTAGGGTTTAGGGTTTAGGCAGTCTTGTTGGGTCTGCAGCCTCCCTCTTTCCCTCCTTTCTCATCTTCCTCGCTCCCGCCTTCGATGCGTACGTGCGCGTGCGCGTGCTAAGGACACATATAAATTAGAAATACACACGCGGGGGAGCAAGTGAGGGAGCAAGCGAGGGAGCGAGCGAGCAAGAGGGAAGGAGTGAAGGAAAGGGCACGAGGGTGGCGGACGCAGATGAGGGGATTGTTGACTGTCCAGTAACTGACGTGTGCACACGTGGCAACATGCGGAAGCATCTGACGTGCGCACACGTGTGACGTCAGCACAGGCAGCAACTGACGTGTGCACACGTGTGGCCAGATCATATACGGCTCTGTCCCTGTGTGGGTATTCTTGCCGCTGCCAAGCGAAGAGCTGTTGACAAAATGTGTGTATGTATGTGTGGGTGGGTGGGTGGGTGGGTGGGTGTGGGTGCATGCAGCAGCATGCGCGCTGCTCGAGTGTGGGTGCTGCGTGTGGCTCGGGCCCATGCATGCATGCCATGGTGGTGTGGGGACGGGCGGGGTGTGCATGTAGAGTAGCTGCGCGAGGGAGGCGCACAACGCAACTCGAATGTGACTGGATGTGTTTGGTCTGGATGTCTCTCTCGATGTGTCTCTCCTTGTGTCTTGTCTCTCTCTCCTTGTGTCTGGTCTCTCTCTCCTTGTGTCTGGTCTCGACAGGCGAGGCTTGTCGAGAGAGGCCACATGGGAAGCAAGCAAAGGCGCACTCCAGCCAGCTTTGCAGCTGGGCCACAGTTTGTTTCGAGGCCCGTCGCCAGCATCGCAGCGAGTTGCCACTGCCACGTCACCCGTCAGGACCATACAAGGTGTCGCCGACATGGGCCCCTCCTCATCGTCATCAATGACAGCATCAAGTGCGTTGTCTGCTTGGACTCCTTCGTCCCCTGGCACGTGTCCTGCCCTCAGCACACTTGCGCATTCATCGGCAGATGGCCAGAGTGCAAGCCCGGATGCAGAGGGGGGGCAAAGGGAGGAGCGGGAGACGGTGCATGCAATTGGCGTTGCATGCGGTGCGCACCAGGCGGGACGCACGCAGGAAGGCGCCAAGGGCACGGGAAGGGTGCAAGGCACGGACACGCATGTGGGCAACACGCATGGCAACACGCAGTCAGCGCAAGACCTGTCGAGTCACGTGCCAAGTCATGTGTCGAGTCATGCGTCAAGTAATGACACCCATGCTCGTGCTGCCTTGCGTTCGCTCAATCACACCGCCAGTAGCATTCACGCACACGCGGCGCCAACGGCAATAACTGGGGCAGCGTCGCTCTCCAACCGCCTCAGCTCCTTTGTCCGCTCTTCTTTGGGGGGCGGCAGCATGGCGGGCAACCATGGCGGCGGACAAAACGGTCAGAAAGCCCACCAGCCTCCTCCAGAAACTCCACCTGCTTCCTCCGAGTGGATAAAGAAGTGGGACTCGAGTGCGGCTGGTTCGGGAGCTGCGAGCACAAGCGCCTTGGGGAGCCAGGCCAGGGTGCGCATAGGCGGCGACGGGGAAGGGAGGCTTGATGAGGTTATGTGCTCTGTTGAGTGCTCTGTCGGGCCTCTCTCGCGAGCTATGGAAGAGGGCGTGTATCTGATGACGTCGGAGCTTGAAGATGTGGCCCTCCTCCGTGCTCACCTTCACCATCACCTCGGTCTCCTCTTCTGTCCTCCTGCCCATGGCCACGCGTACTCTACACCCAAAATGCGCCTCACTTGACTGCGCGTCAATGCACGCGCGCGCCCGCTCTCTCTCTCGCCTAAGAGCACATGTGCACAGGAGTTGGTCGTGAAGAGTTGAGACAGTTGGAGGCCGAGATGACGCGCGTCCTGGTGCGTCTTGCTGTGTCGCCGCGTAGGTCTTGCGTTGGTCGCCGCGTTGGTCATGGCGTTAGCCTGCATGAATGCATGCAGTCGAAACAGACACAGAACACATTTGCCCGTACTCACAGCACGTCTTTGCCTCCAGTCTCAATATTAGCATGCATGTCTTTTCCTCTATTCTCTTGCACATGGTTGTCGCTGGTCTCTTGCTCCTGCCTCTCCATGTCTCTGGCCATCTTTTCCTGTCGTGCGTGCGTGCTCTAGAGCTGTTGCGTTGTGATGCGGAAGCATGTGTATATTACGTTGTGATGCTGTGTGCTCGCATGTGTGCCACGTTTGTGCATGCGCCCGTGCATCGCAAGAAGAAGCTGGTCCAATCCATTGAGCGGGCCATGTGCCGAGTTGAATTGAGAGGGCCATTCTCCAGACTTGAATTGAGAGGGCCATGCGTTCATCGCCTCACGCTGTAATTGGCTGGTGGCAGGGGGAGCGTGACGATGCAATAGCGCGTGCGCTCGCCTCAGCAGCTGTGTCCGACTCGCTTGCCGGTATCCCTCGTATCTTGCTTCCCTCGTATCCTTCTTCTCCTCTCCTCGTGCCTTGTCTTGCTGATCTCTAGTGCTGGCGCGGGCGCACGCGTGGAGGTATCCGAGTCTGTCTCTGGAGCCTACCCTTGCCAAACGCTCCATGTCACCACAGCGCGCATGTGGCCTATTGTCTGAGCGCTGAGACAATTTACCGCTGATAGGCGTGAGAGACAAAAGGCACCTCAGACAGAAGGCGCATCATGTTGGCCCTGGACACTGCACTAGTCGCATCATTTTACACTCACCATGCCATTTTACACTCACCATGTGTTGCCATTGCACACTGACCTTGACGGCGTGTGCATGTGTCGCTGTGGGATTGAGGCAGACCGAGAGCGCCATCTGCAGTCGCTCGCAGACGGTCTCTTGCTCGACGAGGTCTTGGACACGTCCGACCACCATGCTGGCCATTGACGTGGGACTACCATTTGGTTGCAGTTGCCATTAAAAACTGGCAAAAATGCTGGAGCCGTGCAAGTTTTCATGCGCCGCGTGCGCTGCCTCCCATGTAACCCTAGCAGTGTCGCGGCATGTACCACTAGAGAGAGAGAGAGAGAGAGAGAGAGAGAGAGAGAGAGAGACCACTAGGAGTGTGTGTGTCGAGTGTCACGGCATGTACCACTAGGATTGTCACGGTCACGCTGTTAGTGTCACGCTTGCAAGTGGTGGGGGGGCGGAGTGGGCCAGCGTGCGGTGGATGGTGTGGCAGTGCGTGCGGCGAATTATGGGAAAGTCCGTCTTTTGCCGCTGAGTCGTTGGAGGGCTGTGCTCTCGTGCGGGTGACAGACAAGGCCCTCTTAGTTGCACAGTGCATATCCCCCCTAGCCAAACCATAGACACGCAGTGAGCAGTGTGAGGCAAATACCTTGTTACGAGGCTCAGAAGCGCAAACCCACGCGTTGTGATGCATCCGCCCGGTGCCTCGAACACGTCGTCTGTCACAGAAGACAGTTTCCCAAGATTCGCAGGCCTAGCCTCTCAGTGTCCAAGGACAACTGTCATTCGGAGCGTGGTAGAGGGAGATTCCAAACGAAAAAAGGCATATGACTTGTCTCTTATGAAGCAAAAAAAAAGGGTAAAAATTGCGCTGAATTTTGCTTCGCCGGAAAAAGATTTTTTTATTTATTTATGATGTGATTGTGAAGCAAAATTTTTATAAACGCTCCACTAATCACTACTACCATCTCCCACGCCAACACCCTGTCCCTCCGGCGCGCCGCCGGCAGAGGGATACCTTACTGCTCTTACGAGGTTACCTTGGAGCATTGAAGAGCAGATGAGCATAAGGAGCATCGTCAGTCAGAGACGCCATTCGACTACAGGGGCTCAGTGCAGGCGTGCCTCCGCACAACGCAGAGGCATTACAGCCCAGCCTCAGGGGTGGTAGGGAGGTAAGGCGGTAGGCCAGGTCAGACGGCCACGGCCGCCAAACATTTCAAGAGTGTCGGACACGCTCGCAAGGATGTTCTTTGATCCAGCATGATCCGATTTCGTGTTTTGCCACAGAGCGTTACCCTTTGTGGTTTTGCCACAGTGTTGTCACGTAATAAGTTTTCATTTTTCTTTCCATATTTTTTCATTATTCTTTTCATTTGTAATGTCCGATTCATTTTCCTTCATTTTGAAGACAGACGGCGTACCGAAATGCACCGATCCCTCTTCATGTTACTGGTATGTTGCTATCTGCAGATCGACGCCGTTCTGTGCTGAACCTGCAAGCGACCATGTGTCAGCACAGGACCACGTGTAAGTGTCAAAAGAGACCTAATAAGTGTCAAAAGAGACCTAGTGTCTGTGAGACCTGGCAAGCCTTTCGCAGCGCTACCACAGTGCGTTTTGTTGCCCCCGTGTGTGCACCAACAACAGAAGCGACACCTCCGAGGTGTGTGTCTGTGTGTGCGCCTGCAACAGCTTGCGCGCGAGTTGGCACCGGAGCCTTCTTGACACGCGACGCTTTACGCCTGGACTAGGACCGTGTGCACAATCTACATACCTCTCGAATCAGCCACGGGGCACTTGACGACAGGGGGGCTGAGCCTGAGGCCTTACGGCCTGGGGAGGTGCTGCAGGAGGAGGCACTGCTGCCAGTTTTTGCCCATAGAAGATCCTGCGGAGGATGTTGGTAGTGCACATTTGCAGTGGCGCTGTTGGCGTTCTGCAACGCCGTCATGCCGGGCACGTGCACCTCATGAAAATGCCCCCCCCCTCTTTGGCCCGCCAGACCCACGATCTCTAGTTGTGATGCTTCGGGCTGGCGAGTGGAGGGGAGGTGATGTGGCACGAGAGCGTGAGCGTTGGTCTCTGGCCAAGTGTCTGTGAGGCAACAAGGAGTCTCAGAGAGCGTCATGTGTGTGTGCAGAGGAGTGAGAGAGAAAGTGTAATATGTGTGCAAGGAGTGAGAGAGAGAGAGAGCCAGCCGAGTTTCAGAGAGTGTGTGTGAGGCAACAGAGTCTCGGAGCCTTCATTCCTGCTCCCGCCCAAGAGCAAAGACTGTGTCAGGCCGCTCCCGACATGCACGCAAGCAACGCAATGATCAAGAACGCAACGCAGGCAATAACGCAGACACATGGACGACACCTGAGCTGGAAAGCAACCGGCCGTGCTTCGAGTGCTCTTGCGGAGGATGCGGAGCATTTTGGACGCGCTCTTGCTGAGGATGGTGGACGCGCTGGGGTAAAGCCGTCTGGTCCCACGTTATCACTTGGACCTGCAGAGCGAGACAAAGTGACAGGAATCAGGCGACAAGGCCCGGCGGTCGGCAAACAGGACGCAGTTTTCAACACACATCGCGGCGTACTTGCATGGTAGAATGGCACACTAATATTTGCTGCCAACCTCTCGCGTATTTGCTGCCAACCTCTCGCGATCCAGTCGGCACCTATCTTAGGCGCACAAACATTGACTGACACTCACGTGGTTGGCTGGTACCAGACCCTTGTGGGCATTTGAGTATGCCCAATACCATCCATCTGCCGACGAGCCTGTGGTGCGCAAGTTCGTGTCAGAAAACATGATGCCCAAGTCCGTGTCAGCAAACTTGACTCTTGACCTCCCGTGCGCCGCCCTCCGCATTACTGAGGGCACCTGTTATGGTCACTAGGTCGCCTGGAGCGAGCGACAATTCATCAGCCTGCCGCGCTGCGTACTGGTACTTGGCTCGTGCTGTGGCCAGCATTCTCCCTGTGCGCGCGCGTAATGAGAGAATGGCTGCTAGATGTCTCGTTTGTCATATAGTAGGTCTCTTTTAGTAGGTCTCTTTTGAGTGGCCTTCCTTGGACAGACAGGCAGCTAGATGTCTTGGACAGCCTCGGACGGCCCATTAGATGCCTTGGCCTAGCTGCTTTCAACAGACTGGCAGCTAAGATGCCTTCCCATCCATCTCTTAAGCACTTGCGTACGCAAAAATTGCGCACGCCCAAACTTGGACTACTTTTGAACTTTGGCTAACAATTGCAGCGCAGTTGCAATATCGCGGCCTTGCGTACCTGCCCAACGAGGGCTGGGAGGCCCGGAGCAAGCGGGAGCAGATGTCGTTGCGAATAATGAGGTTGATGTTGGCGCGCCCACTGATGTTGATGTGAAACTGTGACTAGGTCCATGCTGCTGCTGCTGCTGCTGCTGAGATTGTTGCAGTGGTGGCTGCAGCACTTGCCTGGGGAGCGTTTGCTCTGGCGATTGTGGTGCTTGCGTGTGCTGGACCACGTGCTGGGCAGCATTTGCGCTCGGATGCAGGCGAGGGCCGGCAGGCTGAACCGTTGGCAACGCCTGCCAAAAGTGGTCGTCAACTTGGTGCACCTGGACGTTGTTTGGGTCGCGGTGGTGGCTGAGGCTGATTCCGGCGTCATCTGACAACATGGCGAGCCTCTCCTGCAGCGGCAACCGATGCGGGGACGTCCTCCTCGACTCTGACAACGCCGCATCCGCTTCCCTCTCAAGATCCCACGCCGTGTACAGATCGCAGCCATACGTGTCCATTAGCTCGTCGTTGAGGTCGCGCAGCGCCTGCTGGGTCGAACCCCGCGCTTCGAACGAGTCGACTACGCGGGGGACGTTGCCGAGCTTGGCTGGGCAGATGCGCATGTAGAAGTGCGAGAGGCGCCTGCGCACCTCCTCCGAGCTCATCTGCGCCCTGCAGTTTGTCGCCACCTGCAGCCGCTGGTACCGCTGGCGCAAATCGTGGAGCTGCCGGAAAATGCATGCGTCCACGGGCTCCCGCTCTTCTCTCCCTCCTTCCCAGCCCAGAAGCAGCTCCGGGCCTGGAGCCCTGGCCCGCCTCTTGAGCGCCTCGATCTTTGCCAGTTCAAAGGACAGGCTCGTCTCCATCCTCTCCCGGAACCGCTGCTCCAGCTCCTCGGCGCGCGACTCGGCGCACCTGGCCTTTTCATCGGCCATCTCCAGGTGCCGCGGCCTCGCATCGGAGGACGCGGCATGCGTGCCGTCTGCTGGTGCTTTCATCTTCGAATTTTGCTTTTAAAATGTCGAAAGTCAATAAA
>Ga0315905_10005632_pt1 | contig 12757 bp, 18 predicted proteins | sample LakEriMetagenome_5_FD_203522 | JGI IMG/M metagenome (GOLD analysis project Ga0315905, IMG submission 203522) | Freshwater fungal communities from buoy surface, Lake Erie, Ohio, United States - Buoy 4 MA121 | ecosystem: Environmental > Aquatic > Freshwater > Lake | place: USA: Lake Erie, Ohio... | reverse complement strand
ACCAGACCCAGAAGTTCTTGATGATTATGTAGTTCGATGGACTATAAATAAATCATACGTCGAAGGGGACGAGGAAGAAGCAAGAGCTATTGCGGCTAAAGCAGATAGGTACGGCGGGATAAAACCTGGCACCATTCTCGCATTAATTAAAAATATAAAACTTAGAAGCGGAGTTGTTGAAGTAGAGGATAACCCTTTCACTCTCCAACAGATTCTTGATAAGTCACAAGTTAACTACGCTTTAAATAAAGAAGGTAAGTTAGTCATCGAGCAGTCAGAGTCAAACGTGGCTGCATTGATCGGAGCTTTCTTTCCCGAAGATAAACTATACCACGATCTAAGAAACGATCAGTATGTGTTTAAAGGTAAGCCAAGCTCTGAGGTTGATATTGTTAACATGATTCTTCCAATGCTTCAGAATAGCAATACAGGTCTTGGGCTTGATAAGTTTAGAAAGCCAACAGTTGTTAATGGTCTTGATGTTCTAATGGCTACTAGAAAGAAAGACCCGCACCAAGAATTTTTAAAGAACGCTCAGTGGGATGGAGTTAAAAGAATTGAAAAGTTTTTTATCGACTATGCTGGCGTTGAAGATTCAGAGTACACAAGGATAGTAAGCAAAAACTTTTGGGTATCATTGGCAGCACGTGGGCTAAACCCTGGCTGTAAAATAGATTCAATGGTTGTGCTTGAAGGTCATGAGGGAATCCGAAAGTCATCACTCGTTGAGGCTATTGGTGGAGAGTACACATACGCGCCTTCAGACAAAGACGTTCTTAATAACTTAGACTGTATAAGACAGATGCACCAAGCGATCATCGTCGAGCTTCCAGAATTAATGGGGCTTATAAATGAATCGCCAGAAAAAGTTAAAGCGTTTTTATCTAAGTCGTTTGATACGATTAGAAATCTATTTGCTAAGAAAGCTATTAAGAAAGACAGAGGATTTATATTTGTAGGAACGACGAACTCAGATCAATACTTGGCAGCCAGCATGGGTGTCAGGAGATTCTGGCCAATACGAATACCAAGCCACGTTAAAGAAATAAACATAGCGGGAGTTAAACGTGACAGAGAACAACTATTCGCCGAGGCGATAGCAATGTATCGTGACGGGTATCCATATTGGAACATGCCACAAGGAACACTAGAGAAAGTAGTAAGTAAACGTTTTGTTGAAGAACCATTATCAGATGTCATTAAAGAAATGATACCGACTCTTGGTTTTAGATGGTCTATCCAAGACATATACAAAAGATTAGAGCTTGGTGGATTCATACCTAAAGGTTTAACTATGCAAGTAGTGAAGCGTATTGATACGGCTTTAAAAGCTATTGGATGCTATAAGAACGCCGATGGTATATGGTCACCGCCAGTTCCGCAAGAGCCAATTAAAATGCTAGATGAATTGTTGTAAATGAAAAACTATTCCGTGTATAATATTTGTAAGCAATCACCAAGGATGGCGGATGTTACAACTAGACGGGCGTGGTAAGCGCGTTTTAATTATCTCTGATCTACACATTCCTTATAGTGTTGAGGGATACTTTAGATTCCTTGATACTGTCAACAAAAAATTCAAACCAGACCTAGTAATCAATATAGGAGATGAGCTTGATTACCACGCCATGTCTTTTCACGATTCAGACTCAGAACTTTTTTCCGCAAGCAACGAGCTTGATCGTGCTATAATAGAAATACAGGAAGGCTTACATAAGCTATTCCCTAAAATGTATTTGCTTGAATCTAACCACGGCAGCATGATTCTACGGAGGGCCAAGCACCATGGAATACCTATTAGAACCCTTAGGCCATTACACGAATTATACGAAACGCCGTTATGGGAATGGCACGAAAGTATCGTACTTAGGACAACAAGAGGTTATGTGTATTTATGCCATGGCAAATCTGGGGCCTATGGGAGACTCACAAAAGAGGTGGGCCTCTCGACGATTCAAGGACACTTCCACGGAAAATTCGAGATTACTTACCACAGAGGCGCGCTCAATACTAGGTACTCCATGTTCGTCGGATGCCTTGTTGACACTAAGTCTCTTGCCATGGCATACGGTAGGAACAATGTCGTCCAACCTATTCTGGGATGCGGAGGAATAAAATCTAATGGGGAGCCGTTCTTAATACCATACACGAAAGTCTAAATGGCGACAGCCAAAAGCCGCTTCTGAAATTCATCTTTGAGGGGAATGAAAACTGATGCTAACCTTTGGCCATCAGTTACAACATACATCAATTAATAGACATCGACAAAAAGATTTTTTAAAATTTTAGTATGACCAACTACTCGACTTGTTCGGGAAAGGGTGCGAAGAGCGTTTGTTGCACGTTTCATTTTTCCACATCAGGTGCAATGTGTGGCCTACTTCGGGCGACCTTAAGAACTGTTTAGCCATCACAGGTTAATTGCATCAGATGGCTTTTTCAAGTACAACCTCGATGTGCGGATAGTCTTTAAACTTAAAGTCTCTGCCAAGTCTAATCTTAATCCCAAGCTCTTTAGCCTTTATCTCAAAAATCTGGCACATAAAAATAAAAGCCTCAATGTCAGTCCAGTTAATCGTCGCAGGATTCTTGTCTGGATCAGGAACAAAATCACCAGCAAGACTAGGAAGACGATTGTGTTTTGAATGGGGCCATTGAAGCCTCGAAAGTTTTTTCGCATATACTCTATTCTGCGCCTCCTTGCCGCGGTGGCCACAGATACATTGAATGGCATACTCTTTATCAACCGCGTGGGCCAGACGTTGAAGATCGGGATGACAGGATTCTAAATTCTTTAAAGAAGTTTTATTCATAAGTACCTCGAATGAAGCCGTGCCATTCGTCCATGAATATCTCTACAGCTTCCCGCCGTAGGACACAGCATAGTTAAATCGTATAAAGTTTTATTTACAACGGCTAGGATATTTTAAGCATATAAACAAACGTGTCTCTTTATCCTCGCAATAGTCAACGAGCCTATCGAAGTTATCAGCGGTTTGAGTGATGTGATTTATGTTGTCGGTGAGTTCACCATTACACCACGATGTTCCGTCACCATTGGAAATACATGGCTCAATGTTTGGTCTTTTGAAATATGTGCCAGCATCCTGGCTACACTTTGCGCCGATTAATAATGTCGTTAAGAGTAATAGAAAGAGCCTTGCGTTCTGCATTTGTTTCCGCCTTTGATATTGCCTTAAGCTGGGAATCTCTTTTAGCTTCCCACTCATTAGCCGTTTCTTCGATCTTGTCTATGCCGTAGGTTATCCACATTTGAACGAACTGCTGTACCCAATCGTTAATTATAGGGACGGCCTTTGCAAAAGCGACCGCCCCAGAAATTACAGAAGTAAACATTAGTTCTTTTTCTCAATGAAAGGTTTAATAGCCTCATAGATTGCAACAGCGCCACCAGAAATAAATAGCCCTGAGATCACAGCGTTCATTAGAGATTGGCCGTTGATAACCATAAACACCACTGAATAAATTTGCCCAAGCACAGTGATTAGCGCACGCTTATACTTGAATCCTTTGAAGAATTGGTCAAATAAATTTGACTTCAAAATTTGCACAGAGATCACAATAATCGCAGAGCCAATAGCTAATGGGCTTAATGTTTTGTAATTCATTAGTAAATCTAGCAGAGACTTGGCAGCATCACCTTCTGGGATAACTTGGCCAAACGCTAATAAGCTAAAAGTAAGAACGATCAACGCCGATAAAACGTAGATTAATTTTTTCATATATCCTCCCTTGGATTTATCTATTATGATTTAGACACTTTGCTTTGTCTAGGTAGCATATAACCATATCTAATTTCTTATTCACTACGTCGAACTTCTTATCAGAGTTAGCCTTAGTCTCGAAGCTACCAACATAATTATACACTAGAAACATGATCGCTGATGATACCATAGTAACAATGACACCTAACATTCTATCTCTAATATCGAATTTCATACGCCTCCTTCTCGTAAGGAATATTCATATAGGCTTCCTTAGAGTTTTTATATTTGATTAGATTTACAATGTAGTAATAAAGATACTTAGAATAAAATTTCAAAGCACCATCTTTTTCAATTTGTTTTATGTGAACCATTTCATGATTAACTAGGCTCTGTTCAACATCAACAACTGAGTACCTAAAGTGAATTGTGTTCACTAGAGTAATAGCTTCTACCCACTTTGGAATGGGTAGAAGTTTAAATAATATTGAACTGTATACTTGTTTCTCCACTACTTCATTCCTCTTCCATACGTCCTAACAATCTCTGGAGTCCCTGTGGGTTTATTCAGATTCTCTATCACATAAAAATCAGTGGTATTATCCGCATATATTGTGCCCCCATCTAGTGAGAAGAAACTTTCTTCTCTGCAGTCAACTTCTGTAGGTATAATGGAAGTTTTAAAGGGCGTGAATCCAGAAGCACCATTATACTTAAAATATGACACTAGTGTTGGGTTTACTGTTAAATTATTATTATAGCACATGCCTACAATATCATTGTTACCCCAATATGAGACAGCGTTTACTCCTGAGTTAAAGAAGATATTGTTTTGGTTTGCACTATATTCCGCAGTTACAGTTGAGCCAGAAATAGAATACACAATTAGTTTTGCTCCACTTCCTGCCAAACTAGTTTGGAAGATAAATTTGTTTGAGTCTGGAGAAACAGCTATATGTGTGTTTGCTACAGAGTCGTTTGAAGGAAGCACCACTGGGTCTGTCAATTTTGTCAGAGTAGTTCCCGATCTCTGATAGACTATAACATAAGGTGAAGTGGATGTTTGCACTACTAGGTATTGGTCATCATACGTCCATGCCAAAGAATTAACTGTGCTTGATGGGAGTGTACCTGGGTCTGCTATTTTAGTGAAAGTAGAACCAGATTTTTGGTACACGGTAATGAACCTAGAAGTAGCGTGACCTACAGCTAAAAACCCTCCGCTATTTGAAAAAGAAACAGCACTTCCTGTCCCAGTAGGCAGTGTTACAGGGTTTGTTATTTTCGTAAGGGTTCTTCCGTATAAGCTATATATGGAAACGAATGGAGAGGTAGTATGGGCGACTGCTACGAATTTACCACTGGGGTGAATAGATATAGATTGTCCATTACCAGTAGGGGTAGTAGCAGGGTCAGTTAATTTCTCCAATACCCCGCCAGAGGAAGAATATACCGACATAAATGGTGAAGTGTTGTGAGCAACTGCTACTATTTTACCGTCTAAAGATGCCTGTATGTCGTTTACACTTCCTGCAGGAGTATAAGAAGCATACTCTGAAAAATCAGAAGAATGGTTGTAGTTAGACATTGCAGAGGAAGTGTAACTATACAGTTGTGGAGGTAAGTATTGAGCAGTAGTGATAATGTAGTTCTGATCTCTTTTTGAGAAAACAGATGTACCGTCCATACTGGTAATACTTGACGAAGAGAATAGCGTAGTTGGGTCTGTTAATTTTGTTAAAGTCGAACCGCTTCTGTAATAGGTTATAGAAGTGTCATCGGCCCCACAAGTTAATGTTAGGTATGTTGTGTCGTCCTTCCAATTAGCACTTGTACAAGTGTTTCCAGGTAAAGACGCAGGATTAGATATTTTTGTATAAGTTGGGCCAGCAGATATTTCATAAACTGTTAAGAATGGAGAAGTTTCATGGGCCACTGTTAGCCAAGCCCCGTCCGAGGAGTAAGCCACGGCTCCATGAGTACCTGCGTTCCCAGTAGGAAGTGTTGCAGGGTTTGATATTTTTGTAAGTGTAGATCCCGATCTGCTATATATAGATACAAATGGTGAAGTGTTGTGAGCAACTGCTAAGTAATCAGTACCAGAAAATGTGCCCCAAGAAACTCCTCCCCCTGTACCAGTAGGTAGTGTTGCAGGGTCGGAAAGCTTAGTGAACGTACTACCCGATCTCTCATATACCGTGACAAATGGTGAAGTTGCATGAGCGATTGCCAGATAGGTACTAGTAGAATCCCAAGCTACACTTGCCCCTGTTCCAGTGGGAAGCGTCGCAGGGTCAGATAGCTTTGTGAACGTGTCCCCCGATCTTTCGTAAATGGTGATGTAGGGTGAGGTTGAATGAGCTACGGCTAGGAAATCCCCGTTAGGCGAAAACTCTGCCGATCTCGCTGCTCCAGTTGGTTGCGTTGAGGGTACAGATATAGTACGGTACACCCCAGAAACTAATTTTAAAACTCTGATATATAGACTAGAGCTTCCTCCAAACATAGCAACATACGTCCCATCGCTAGACTGCCCTAGCCCTGTGGCTACAGCCCCCTGAGTGTCGTAAAACCACTCGTTAAGCCCAAGTACAGTTTCATCATTCTTAAAGTATGGGAATATTCCACCTTGGTATGCGTATGACTCAGCTATAGTTCCCCCAACTACCGCAGCATCTACATAAGCCGTTGTAGCAATCTTAGTAGAGTTATCATTAGGTGCTTGAGTAGGTGCAGTTGGATTTCCTGTTAATGCAGGTGAAGCTGAAAATACCGCAACACCAGTTCCAGTTTCGTCATTGATCGCACTTGCTAATCCTGCTGAGTTTACCAATGCACTTTGTTTTCCATTAAATGTAGTCCAATCAGCGTTATCTAAGTACCCATCTACCGATGAAGTAGCTACTGGAATTGATAAAGTTCTATTTGCACTTAAATCAGCACTTGCCCCACCATCAATAAGAAGTGGTGCAGTTGTTGTGATTGTTCTTGAATCTGGTACAAAATCAAAAAGGCCTGTCTCAGTGCCGACATCGTCGATGACATAAGGGCCTGAGCTCTTGAAGTAAAGCTTCCACGAGTTTGCTGCTGGCGTAGTCGGAGCTGAACCCAGCTCGTCCGCTCTAAGTGTGGTGTCAATGCCAACACTATTAAAGTTTGGATTAGGGCCTGTGTACCCTGCAAACGCCTGGCTATAAACCAGCGCTAATAAAATAAATGTTAAAACGTTTTTCATAATATCTCCCATTATAAAATATACCAATCAGTACCATCTGTGACAATCTTAAAAGCCTCATTCTCCGAGCCTGACGATACAAAACTCGAAGCAACGTTGTCTATCTTTTCAGAGCCATTTCTAACTAAAGTCATGACGATTGAGCCAATAGCCTTTACCTCTATCACTCCGCCCGCTACAGGCGCAGGAAGCTGGATATTCATGGTAGCAGTAACGACATACGTTTTATTGTATGCTGCTGTAAACGTTGAACCCTTAGTTTCAATGTCTGCAAATGCTGATTGCCCTAGAATATTTTGCCATGCTCCGCCGTTATTACGAGCTTGAATTACTCCGGCGTTTGTTCTTAAATCTACTTTCGCTGTTCCTTTCCCTATAGAAAAGAGGGCGCGCATTGTCCCTTCTAAATTTCCCCATAGTGCCACAAATACCCCTTATAAAAGTAAGGGAGCCGAAGCTCCCTAATTTGCGTTTATACTAATTATGGAACTCTATATTCAACTAATAAAGACGCCTGGCCAACAGCCGAAGAGTCAGCTACATAAGCAGCTTCTATCTGAGTGTTAGAGCCATATAAATGATGTAGGTCTGAAACATAAATACCTACAGTCTTTAAATCAATTTCGTCTTCATCCATTAATCTATCAGCATCACCAGAATCCCCGATGTTCAACGTCGGAGCAGTACCGTCAAATGCTTGAGTAACGTTAACCACCACTTTAGTAATGATCGCGCCACTTGGAACAACCGCACCAATATTTAATGGAGAAGAAGTGTTGAAAGCTAATGTAGCCACTTCTGCTTTAATGTGTTTTTGTACTGCTGATAAAGGCCCTACAAAGATAAAGTCAGTTGTGTCTAGGTCGTACATGTAAATACCCATTTCGTATTCATCAGCACCACCAGTTAGAGGGTCAGCAATAGCGATCTTCATTCCGTCGAATAAAGTAACCGCAACCCATGAACCAGATTCTCTACGATATAATTCATTTAGAGAGTATCCACCACCCGCAGTAGTTACGATATAGATTAACCCATCAGCAGGAGAAGGAGGAGCGCCCCCGTCAATCTGACCATTGATTACGATATTAGCGTTAAGCTCTAAATATCTTTTAGTCACTACGTCGTTGTCTGCAACTGGATGGTCTGCTCTAAGTTTTGCATAAGCAGAATCAGCAGCGTTTTTTACTTCAATTACGCCAGCATTGTTTTTAATCTTTGGCCCGTTTTTCCCTACAGAGAAAATTGACCCAATACCTTTTAATCCAAATTTGTTAAAATCCATATTGTCCTCCTAGACAGTTTGATCTATTTTACTAACAGTGTATCTGAACTTAGCGTTTTCTCCAACTAAATTCATGCCCACTGATATTCTTAAATTACCACCTGATTCGTTTCCGTCGATTGTCAAACCAGATATTTCACTGTTGACAAACCCTTCTTCATTATCGAACATCACAGCGCCTTCATCGGCATCATACCCAAGCTCTATTTTACCAATATGCTTTTTACCTGATACGTTTAGTTTCAGCACATACTCGACAACATATTTTTCTACAGAAGCGTATGGCCCGATCACCACTTGAGTCGTAGTATTATCTGGGCATGCCTCTTGATAATTCGAAGCTGAAACCGCTCCGACGTCATCGGCCGTTAAATTTACTGATGGGCCTGTTTGCCCATTGACATCTGTTATTGTCCCGCTGGCACTACCGCCAGGTCTTAAATCCTGTAAAGGCATATATTACCCCTTATCTATTTCTTTTGTGTCTTCATTTGATTTCATTCGCCAAAACAAATGACCTACGAATACGCCGTTAACAAACCCCACACTAAAAACCATGAATGGCATTTTATAACTTGAAGCTATTATCAGTGAACTTATCGAAGCCTCTGTTCCACCTTTAAAAATAGCATAAACATCATAAGCTAGAACGGCAAATAGGAATAATGGTATTACTCCGAATGTCACTATTTGTGTTATCTTCTTTATGTTCATGCCCAGCCTAAAAACGATTTCATTTCGTTTACTAAGTAGTCTCTTCTATCAGCGTTCATCCAGTGATAAGCCTGAGACATATCATCTAAAGCCATATACTGAAGCGCGATACAAGCCATCTCGACGTCACCGCTAATCGCCATGTTCATTACGTCTAAAACATAATTAACCCCGAAGATAGTACACTCTAAAGCTCTCATTCTATGATGAAGCCATAAACCTTGTGGAGCGTTTATCCCTTGGTTAATATTTCTTTTCTTAAACCCATCCAAAAGCTTTTCACAAAACTCTTTTCTCTGTTGAATAGTGAATTTTAAGGCATTTTCAGCAGCCCCCTCAGAAGGATTAACTGCATACGGAGCGAGCTTCGATTGCCATACTTCTTCAGAAGTTCCATCAGGAAGCTCTAGCTCTCCTATGACGTTTCCTTGGTAATCTAAAATATTTCTTTTTGCCATGATTTACTCCTTATAAATTTGCCACACAAGCACCGCCAGCTCCGCCAGCACCGCCTACAGTACCAACACCAGCCGAGCCAGCTATACCCGCTGAGCCTATTGTTGTACTTCCTACTTGATCTAAAGTTCTGTGTTTTCTGATTCTTCCACCAGTTCCACCAGTTCCGCCGTTACCGCCGATTCCAGTACCAAAACCGTTACCCCCATTACCTCCGTCACCGCCAGAAGCAATTAGCATATTAGTTACAGTAGGGCCTGCAAGAGTTTCGTAGGCAAGGTAGATGTATCCACCGCCGCCTCCGCCTCCTCCGCCTCCGCCCCCAACGTTACCGACAGTCGCCGATGCTCCATTTCCGGCTCTACCACCTTTAACAGAGATAGCTCCTGCTGATGTAGAAACAGATTTAATAATGTTTTTAGCTGCTAGATATAGAACACCGCCGCCAGCTCCACCGCCTCCGCCTCCACGGCCTAGGTTAACACCATCGCCAGCACCAGAACTTCCGCCTGGCCCGCCAGCACCAGCTTGAACAAGAGTTACACCTCTAATTATGTCGTATGTAAATCGAGCAAAATCTAAAGGAACAGTCGCCGTAGCCCCCGCTCTTAAAGCTCCACCAGCACCAGAACCGCCAGAACCGCCAGCTCCGCCAGCACCAGAACCACCTCCGTTAGAAGGAGTTGTGGCTGTAGTAGCCGCGGCAATAGCGCCAACACCTACAACACCTGTACCGCCAGCACCGCCGGCTGTATTGGCTCCTAGAGTGGCTGCGACGTAAGCAACACCGCCACTGGCACCTGTTTGCGTAGTGGCATCACCGCCAACTGGCCCGTCCAAAGTTATCGCAGCAACACCAGCATTACTTAGGTCTAAGTTTCCTTTGATGAAAACTCTATACCCGTTCGTTCTTAGCTGTCCTGCGCCTGTTATCGTTAAATTGTTATAGTACACGTCCTGAGTTAAAGTCGTAACACCCGCCGAGATTGTCACATCACCGTCTTCCCCATTACCGAAATCTTGAATGGCATCTGACTGAGCAGGCCCTTGGATTCCGCCATAAGAAAGAGCCGAATATGTATCGACGCCATTCCCAATTTTAAATTGATTAGTGTCCGTTTCTAAAACGATTTCTCGGTCAGCGATAATAGGATTTACTAAAGCCCAATTAGCCGCCGTATCCCCTCTTAATTGAATTTTTACTGCCATATTTTCCCCTTAATTAAATATCGTTTGCATCTCCGCCGTCTAAAGGAGTTACGCCCCCATAGACTGCGCTGGCGTCACCGCCGTCATAGTTTCCGTGTGTGGCTCCCGCTGGCCCTGTCGCACCTGTGGCACCTGTCGCACCATTAGTTCCATTCGTTCCCGCTGGCCCTTGTATCCCGCCATAAGGTAAAGAGTTCCAAGCCGTTAAACCATTCCCAATTTTAAATTGATTAGTGTCGTTTTCAAGCCCAAGCTCGCCCATAGCAAGAGTTGGATTAGCAAGCGCCCATGCCGCCGCCGTACCATTTCTGAATATAATTTGTTGAGCCATTAAGGTATTCCCCCATTAACGACGAATGTTCCGCCATATACTGATGATGGCGTCCCTCCGTCAACTTGTCCAACAGAAAAATCATTTCCTAGAAGACTAGATTGAAAAACCCACGAGCCTGTAATTTTCTTAAACAATTCACTCGTCGTAGTTCTAATATATAAATCATTATCAACACCAATCAAAGCAGTCGGAGCTGCCGTTCCACTTAAAACAGAATACCCCTGATCGCCTTGGATACCTTGAAAACCAGCAGGGCCTTGTGGGCCAACGGCTGTTTCGCCAGGTCTGAAATCAATGACAATTGAAGTTGACATTAATTAATCCCTCTTAAGATTTATCCTAGCCGACGTGATGTTCGCCGAGCCTCCGCCAGTGCGTTGAAACACTAATCTGAAAGCTGTTATTGGTAAATTAGCATCTAAATACATAAGGTCTAAAAAAGTCCCGTCGATGTTAGTTACAGTCTTTGCTGTCCAACCAACGGCTTCTACGGCGCTGCCATCGTCTAAAGGGTCACAAGAATATTCGAGTGTCATAGTACCTGTAGGCGCTATGTTATCCCAGATTAAATGGATACCTAAATGTAGATTATCTCCTACTGCATAACTTTTAGTCGTCCAACTTGCGTTCATGTTTGTTATTGGCAAGCCTGCGCTGTCCAGTAATTGATCGTAATTTTTTGACATATTAAAACTCCTATATTAAATACCAATCAGTTCCATCTGTTGTTAGTGTAACAGCTTCTAAGTCAGAATCCAAGACATAATCTAACGCCACGTTGTCAATCTTTTCCGACCCCGCGCGTACAATATTTATCGTAAATACCCCAGAAGATTTAAGCTTAATGTTTTTCCCGTTTACTGGTGCAGGAAGCTGAACGTCTAAGTTCGCATCAATAACGTGAATCTTATCATAGTCCGCTGTAAAGTTTGACGATTCGTGCGATATTGTCGGAGCCACAAAAGAGTTCACTGTTTCAAGATCGACGATTCTTTGTTCGTGGTCATCTAACTGATCTTGTAAATCAATGACTATTGAATCAACATTTTTCTTAACTGCCAAAACAAACAATGTTAGCCTATCTAAAACTTTATCTAAAACTTGTGGAGCGATTCTCCCAAAGTCTCTGAACTTAGAATCTTGGTATGCTTTTTGCGTGAACTTAATTCTTAGCGTATAGTCTGCATGTAAACCGCCAGCGTCTATCCAAGCTTGTGAAGCGTCGATAAGGTTAACAGTTACGTTTGTATTAGGAACCGCAACGTCTGTTAGCGTATAGTCTGTATTTAAAACAAGTGCTGTGACTGCTCCGTTAGTATGCTCAACTTCAACCTCGATGTCTTGGTTAGCATAGGCAGGGAAGTCCGCAGTATAATCTAAAATCCCTACTTGTGGGCCACTCACTTCTGTTTCAACTAATGTGTTCTGTGCGATCATGTTTATTTCCTTTTATTCGTATTTTTCTTTATACCTTAGCTCTTGTAGCTGGTATCTTCTGTTTTGCTTCTCATATCTTATTTCATCATTAGACTTCATGGAAGTACCAATTTTATTAACTCTCTTAGCTAGAGTAAATACTCCGTTACCAAGCCAGAAAGACAAATGGTCTAGCATTAAGTTTTCCTGTGCGTCTGTCATATCAACGCCATGAACTAATGAGTTCTTAACATTTTTTATGGTATCTACTGTTTTAGCAATTGTTCCGTACGTAGGGCCTGGCAAAGTTCTCATTCCCTCTTTAAGCCTCGATGCTAACGGTATCGCCAGATCAATCGCACCCCATACATGAGCCGCAGCTA
>Ga0315905_10005628_pt1 | contig 12762 bp, 10 predicted proteins | sample LakEriMetagenome_5_FD_203522 | JGI IMG/M metagenome (GOLD analysis project Ga0315905, IMG submission 203522) | Freshwater fungal communities from buoy surface, Lake Erie, Ohio, United States - Buoy 4 MA121 | ecosystem: Environmental > Aquatic > Freshwater > Lake | place: USA: Lake Erie, Ohio... | reverse complement strand
TGCTAATCTGAACAGCCTAGAAATACTTGATGTTTCTATGAATCGATTGGAGCGTATTCCAGAAGAATTGGAGAAGATCAGCTCATTGAAAGAGGTTAAAGTGTTTGACAACCCCTTGAAGGAAATAAGTGATTTCATCGCATTCAATACTTATCGATACAATTATATCAGCGATCCTACCTCAAATGGGTTTGTAGAATTGAAGTTCCCGAAAGATGTATTGGTGATTAATAAATCTTGGATAGATGTTCCATTGAGCAGAATTGAAGAGATAATTCGTAAGAACCATGTCACAACCTTACGCGTGGAATCAGTTGCGATGTTAAATAGAATTTTAACTCCAGATGCAATCCACCATTTTAAAAATATTCGTTGTCTCGATCTTCAATGGAATACGTGGTCGAATCGCCAGTATGAGAAAGGACTTTTTAGAGAAGCTGAGATCATGATCAAAATGCCTTCGAATGAAGAGTCCAAAATGCTTGAGCTTCCGGAAGAGATTGGTTTAATGACTTGGCTAGAGGAATTGAATCTAAAAGGTAACAAACTACAGAAATTGCCTAATGGCCTGTTTCAATTGAAGGAGCTTAAGAAACTGAATTTATGCGGAAATAAAATGGCGGAATTACCCGATTCATTTTCTTCGTTCACGAAACTGACTCATTTGAATTTATCGAACATTGAATTCACAATTGTCCCTGAGAGTATTTTCAGTTTAAAAGATCTCAAAATTTTAGATTTAGGTTGGAACAGGAACATTGTTAAATTAAGCTCGTCTATTTCTGAATTGAAAGATTTGGAAGAGTTAAGTCTTGAATCGAATGCCCTGACGGAAGTTCCAAATGAGCTGGGTAAGTTAAAGAATTTGAAGAGACTTTGTATTTCTTACAACAACCTTACACAGTTTCCTGAAGCTATATTGCAATTGGGTAAATTAGAAACACTTGAGATAGGTAATCAAGCCATAGCGGATCTTCCCCAAAATTTATCAGGTCTTTCAAATCTCAAACAACTGCAACTAAAGTCTGCAGGTATTAAAGAACTTCATGATGGAGTTGGTGATTTAAAAAGTTTGGAAAAGTTGGATTTAGAGCGAAATGAATTGATTGCTCTCAGCGATAAAATAGGAAATTGTAAAAATCTTGTTGAACTGAATTTAGCCAACAATAAATTAATTAGTAACCTTCCTGAGAGTCTAACTAATTTGTCGAAATTGGAAATTTTAAACATGTTTCAATGTGAGAAGTTGGACCAACTACCAGCATCCTTTTCAAAGTTGAAGAGTCTAAAAGTCCTTGACCTGAGCTATACACAACTCTCTGAATTGCCTGAAGCCATTTTTGAACTCGAATCTCTGGTAGAGTTGAAATTGTTTCAACTACCAATTGCCGTTCTAAGTCCTGAAATTAAAAAATTGAAGAATTTAGAATATCTCGATTTTCGATTGTCCAAAATATCGGAGTTTCCTTCTGAAATTGGTGAGTTAAAGAATTTGAAAAAGATTGACGGTTGCACACTGAAGAAGCCACTTCCAAAGAGTTTTTGCGATTTATCTAATTTGAATTTCTTAGACGTGGATTTTGAAAATGTTGAAAATCCGTTGCCAGAGAATTTTGGTGATTTGAAGAATCTAGAAAAATTTTCAACTACCTGGTCAAAGAATATAGTAGAGCTACCAGCATCATTTGCAAAATTGGACAATTTGAAAAGTCTAAGTTTAAGAAATACTCAATTCAAAGAATTTCCACTTGTGTTAACAGAGTTGAAAAGTATTGGACATCTCGATTTAATGAACAATGTATTCGCTGAAGTTCCAGAGGATTTAGCTAAAATGAAAACATTGCATCTGATTCACTTTGATGATAACCCGCTCGCAAACTCTGCGTCAATGAAAAAGAAATGTGCGGCTTTGTTGCCGGGGGTTTATTTTTCATTTTAAGAAATGAGAATGTGAAAATGTTTTTGTAAACAAAATAATAATTAAAATCGATAAATATGCATTGAAACAATAGTCGCCAACATAGAAGATGACAGATTAGCATTAGAGGATTTTTTACTACAGCTCAGGGAAAGAAGTTTAAAAGTAAAGAAAGAATAAAGATCTTTTAAATAGACTTCATTCCGTATTTATTTTGCCCTGTTTCATTATATTTGACGAATGAGCGATTTTCAATTTACAAATAACAAGTCAGGGATATTTTGGCATGACAAATTATTTGTTTTGAATTGGAACCTCGATGCGAAATGGGTGTTGATACATTTTAAGAACGGTCAAAGAAAACGATGGTGGAAAAGAACAGAAAGACCGTATCGATTCAAACGCTGGTTTGTAAAATCAGCTCAAGACTCGTTCTGCAACTTAGCGAATTACAATTTCCCGTTCATTACTGTTTACGTTTTTTCGTCATTCTTCCCTTGGCCAAAAAAAAGAATCATACCCATGCATGTGCGGAGGTTTCAGTCGGCTTCTATGCCCATTCAGAGCCAACCAATAGAGGCACAGGTTATTCTACAGCTACCACGTGCTAAATCTTTTAATACAGTCCCCGGAATAGTGACATGTCAACCTCGAGAGGTGAGCATGAACTTGAATATGGAACTTCCACAAATACAAATTCCTTCTTTTGAAATAATAAACCTTAACTCAGACTTCAATGAATACAACTGAATCTTATCCTTTTCAGAAAGCTTCCAAGATTACCAAATTCCTGTGGTGGTGCGCAGGCGCTGATTCGTTTTTTTTAATGAGGTCTCCGAAGCAAGATCGTGTGAAATATGCCGGTATTGGAGGTATTGTTTTTTCAACAGGTGTGCTTGCCGCCTGCGCAGGCGGGTTTGCATTCAATACAGCATTTGGACCGAAAGGCATGGCCGGCGATCATGTTGAGTCTAATTTCTGGATGATAGCAGCCGCATTTGGCTTGCTGTGGGGGCTTCTTATCTTCAACCTAGATCGCTTTATTGTCAGCAGCACAGGAAAGGGCGACGGTACAGATAAAATTACTTTGAAAGAATTTGGACAGGCCATCCCCAGAATTTTAATCGCCATTATTTTGGGGTTCACCATTTCAAAGCCTTTAGAATTGAAAATTATTGAAACCGAGGTAAACGTAGAGCTGAGAAAGCAACAACAAGAAAAATTAGACGAGTTCAACAAAAATACCTACGCCAAATTCAAAGAGCAAATTGCCATTATAGATGGTGATATTAAAAAAATAGAAGAGGATAGGAATATTCTTGTTCAAAGACAAAAGGAAGCAGAGCAAGAATACATTGATCAAATGCAAGGGCGCTCAGGGAATGCAGGTTATGGTCCTCGGGCAAAACAGTTGGAAGTTTTGAAAGATCAAAAACAAAAAGAAATTGAAGATTACGACCAACGACATGCTACTGATTTAACAAATTTGAAAAAGCAACGTGAGCAAAAATTGGCAGATCAAGAAAATGAGTTGAACGTGGTCAATAAACGAAATGCAGAAAATTTAGATGGGTTATTGGAGCGAATAAGTATTGCCCATGATATTGGGTTTTGGCTCGGATGGGCACTGACTCTTATTTTCTTATCCATAGAAATGGGCCCCATCTTCTTCAAAATGATGATGAATAAGGGTCCGTATGATTATATGGTGGAAAATTGGAACTATCGATTGTACGTGAAAAACGGTATTGTTCGTGAAGATCATATCTTCGAGGGACGAGACGGAATGCGGGTAATTGAGAAAATGAATTATCTGGAAGTAGAACAAGACCGAAGAGAGAAACAAGATCAAATTGCAAAGCAAGATGAGCTCTCGAAAAAAATTCTGGGTATTTGGGCGGAAAAGAAAAAATCACAAATCGACGAAAAGCCAGAAGCATTCTACAACGAAAATTCGAACAATCCAGAGGCATGAGAGCACTGCTAGGAATGAATGACGTTGCTCTCGAATCTACTCAAGGAAACGAGCGTATCTTGTATACAATCATTTCTTGGTGGCTCGTAGCCAATGTCATCTTATCGCTGGTAGGGAACGCTTTTTTTGGATTTCTCGCTTCGGGTAAATGGCCTCTAACCATTGCCTTGGGTCTTCTCATGGGATTTATTCATTTTTCAATCTTACGACTGGCAATGATTACCCTAGTTACAAAACCGCTCGCCGAAGAACAAGACCCTCCCGTTTTCACCGCGGAAGAATTGAAAAAGCCAGCGGTAAAACTTCGGGTTTTTCTCTCGTATTTTAAATTTATAAATGGAGCTTTCGTTTTACGAATGATATTCGTTGCAGCCATTGCAATTACTGTAGCATTGCCTTTTGCTGCGCTTATGCAAAGAGAAGAGGCATTTGCAATAAATGAATCGCACCGAGTGCATGTTTTGAAAGAGTTGCAACACAAAGAATTTATGGCGACACAAATGCTAAAAGAGGCACATTATCCCATAACAGTTTTAAATCAATTGTGGAATCACAACGGAGCTTTTCGATTTCAAGTTTTGCTGGTGATGCTATCTTTTTTTATCCCGGTTGTGCTCTTGTATTGGCTTCGCGAAAGCAAGTCGTTTCAATATGTAAACCGTTTGAAAGAGATTTCCAGGAACGAGGTCTTGATTGATTATCATGAGACCCTTGAGCAATCGCAATATGCCTTAGATCAAAATTTTCCCAAGCATGGTTATCAGTTGAGTCAATTGGCAATTCACGAAGACGCTCCTTTCAACACGAAATACAAAGGAGAATTGAATAGAAAAATAGAAGGCAAAGTCGCCTTCATTGCACATCTGAAATCAATCGCGTGACAGAAAAAAAAGCCACATATTACAAAGGTGACTTTCGTTCACAATTTCAATCTGAATCTTTTGTAGATGAGAAAGGAATAAAGTCGGCAATTGTTCGGCTTGAACCTCGTTTTTATCTTGAAGTGAAAGAGGAAATTACCTTGGAAGAATATGAAGAGGCGAAGAAGAGTCGGTTGTCAAAAGCAAGTGTGAAATGGCAAGAAAAGTTTCATTTGCATCATACAAATGAACAGTCGAATGATGCAATCCCAACAGGAGAAAAGCAGTTGCTTCGTCCGCATATTCTTCAAACAGAAAACTGTGAAATGGAGTTGGAGTGGAAGAAGGGAGTTGCGCGTCGTGAGATTTGTTCAGAGATGTATGTTGAATTTGAACCTTCAAAAAGCAATCAACAATACAGCGGTTGGGATTTCATAATGCCTGCAGACGGTATTGTGCAGGGAAAGATTCAGGGCGTGGGGTATGTTCGAATTCCAATCTTAACTGAAGAAGAAAAGAGAAAGACCTGGGAGGCGCTTTTCCTGAAAAGAAAATTGAATCAAGGGTGCGGGAACCCTACCGTGAATAAGCTCTACGGAGCTTATATGAATCAGAATGGCGGGTGCAGATCATTGTTTCCTGGGTTTGGAATGAACGCCGGTTGCATGCGGGGAGGATGTGGTAAAATGGGATGCGGGTTGTTGAGCCTCTTATTGGGCTTACTCATGCTCATGGCTTTGTGGAAGGCGTGCAATAAAAATATTCAGGACAACGGCGGACAACGGGTAATTCATGATACCGTATATGTTGATGAGAAGACCAAGGAAGATGTAATAAAACGATTCAAAGACACTACCACCATTTCAAAGACAGAGGCCATAGAATTACCGAATGTTCAGTTCTACACCAACAGTGCAAAGTTACTTCCGTATTCAATTAAGAGTATTCAGGAACTTGCTGATTATTTAAATAACCATCAGAATGTGCATGCAGTAATTGAGGGGCACACAGACAATGTGGGAGAAGATCAGTCTAACTTACAATTGTCGCAGGCGCGTGCAGAAACAGTGCGTAACGTGCTCATATCATTCGGAGTTGATGCTTCACGGGTGGAGGCGAAGGGATACGGGGAACGTAGGCCGCGCACTTCGAACGAAACAATGGAAGGAAGAGCCCTCAATAGACGTGTAGAAGTAGTTTTAACCAATACAGAGACTTCTGAAACGAAGTCTACAGAAATACAGGATGAGTAAAAAGTGGTTGCATTTTAAAGCAAGTTATCGTGGCGTTTTCGAGAAGACCGAAGACTCTGCAGCGCATAACTATCACTTTTATAAGTTGAAATTGAGGTCACTTGAAATTCGCGATTTGCAGCGATTGGAAACACGAATGGAAAAGGAGGAATGTGTTTTTGATTATCTCTACTACAACCGAATTGCACCAAAAAGATGGTACTGGCCTTTTGGTGTTGAGTTAATGGTTATTAAAGACGATGCTACAGCGTTTTCAGAAACATTGCACCGGGTAGTGTTGCAAAACCATTCCGGTAAACGTTCATCGCGTGATTTATCTATTCGAGAGCATGTAGCTCTTGTGGGAAGTTCAGAGCAGATATTGAGTGGTGACATTTATTTTTCAATTCCCGATCCAACACCTCCACCCCCGCCAATTCCAGTTGCACCGGCACCTGTGATTCAATCGCCTGAAGTAATTTCTGTTGTGGAGCCCCCCGTGATAGCTGAGCCACAGGTAAGTTCATTTGTTGTACCGGATTTGGTTACGGCTCCGGTGGGAAGTCAGAACCCTGGCTGTTCACAAGCGCAATTGTTGAACGGATGTAGGAATCCCGGCTGTTCTCCGGCAGGAGGGTGCTTTTCCAAGTTGGGAGGAATAGTAAAATGGATTTTTATCATACTCTTTTTACTTGGGTTGCTCGGGCAGCTTGCGAATTATTTAAAGCACAAAGTCAAGCAGCATGATACTGAGCGTGTTGAAACCAAAGACGGTCATGTGCGAGTGAGCGATCCAATGTTGGATCCAAAGCAAGATACGCTTGCTCCACAGCCATGGAATTATTTGGTGAATCATGAGGTTGAATGGGCCGATTTTGAAACCCGAGATTTCTTTGCTCATTACATGACTTCAACTTATTCTTTCGAAGAAAGTGGAAGTTTGCATAGGCATTGGGAAGTTCCTCAGACCAACAATGAATTGCTGTATTGGCATGATGTCTATGAAGATTTTTCCACGCATGACCGTACCAAATTAGATAGTTTGGTGAGCTATTTTCAGAGTGAAAGGCAGGCGAAGAATTTAAATGCATTGCAAACGGCAGAGATGGTGGTTACATTCATACAGGAAATTCCGTATTATCTGGTTCACGACGGAAGTTGTGAAGAAGCCTCGCGGCAGGGTGGTTTTGTGGCAGACTACCATGAGCAAGGATTACCTTGTAAAGCGGAGGTTATTGCCGGTGTTCAATCGCCATATGAATTTTTACACGATTTAAAGGGCGATTGTGATACTCGAAGTTTGTTGGGATATACGTTGTTGAAGGAATTAGGAATTCCGGCCAGTGTGTGGGTAAGCAGGGCATACGGACATAGCATAATGGGAGTTGCTGTTGCAGCGGGAGGTGACAATTTTAAAATGGTTGATGGTGCTCGACACTTTGGGGTTGAATTAACAGCGAAAGGATTCCGAATTGGAATGATGGCTCCTGATCAAACAACACTTCAAAATTGGAATGTAGTATTGAATTAAAGTAGAAAAAATAAAAAATAAAAAACGAATACAATGACATATTTACCTTTTTTACAAGCGGCCATAGCCTTCACCATGGGAGTAGTTTCATTGGTGGTTGTATACAAATTGCTGAACATGTATTTAAAGAAGACATTTGGTCTAACCGAAGTGAATAACGCTTATGCCATATTTCAAATGGGCATATTAATTTCAACGGCGCTGTTGGTTAGTTCAATTATAGGTCCTGGCTTGAATGCAGTACGATTCATTAATCAGAATGTTGTTGATTTCAATACCATCATGACTAGTTTGGGTTATGTATTTGTGTTTTTGATTATTGGAATTTTATTTTCGTTGTTGATTGTAGCGGGTGGCGTAGTGGTCTTGTTTCAATTGACGCATGTGAATGAGTGGGAAGAAATTAAGAACAACAACATTCCTACGGCATTAATCAGTGCCGCATTAATCTTGGGTTTAGCCATCATTATGAAAGACCATGTAGCATCTGTCTGCGAAATGCTTATTCCTTATCCAGAGGTGTTGGAGATTCGTTGATTTAATTTTAAGTAAAAATATTGAGTAGAATACTATTTCGAATTAAATCTTGTTCTTCTTGAAAAGGAGGTCACCATGTTTTTCGAAATTGTTACAGCAAGCTTTGTTACTCAAACAGCTTTATTAGCCACTAAGTTTGAAGGTCGCTTTTACCGATGGACAGAGCCGCATCGTGGAATTTTTCTGTTGTTTTTTGTATTCGTTCCTCTCTTTGCGATTGGATATTTCGTTGTAGATATATTCAATCCCATTGCGGGTTACAGTGGCATTCGTGAAGTGGGTTTCGATCTTTATCGCTTATCTGAAGTCATCGGTACTCAAGAACGTGTTTTTATTACATTGCTTTTAACATGTGCTTATCGCTTCCATGATTTATATACCAATTCATGGAAGTTATTGTTTCTCGAGGAAGAGTGGTTTAATTGTTCCATTTATTTCGGACTCTTGTATGTGTTTGTAGAAATGGGGTGGTGTCTCTTGTGGTTGGTGGATGTGTTTTGGCTGTAAGCGTTGCTGTTCGTGAAATGTAAATAAGTACTCCGTTTTTTTTCAAGAACTCTTATTGGTCTTGATATAAATTGGAGGAATGAAAGAAAAGTTAAATTCTGCATTTGGTAACTTATTCCCATTCGATTTAAATCCAAGGTTGTCGGGTTATGTTCAATCTCTTATAGAAGAGGATAGTCAATACGCCGCCGATGAATTAGTGGAATTGGCTGAGGAAATATTAAACCAAATTTCTGCTGTGGGTATTTCGTATTATCTAAAATCGAAACTTCAAAAAGAGGTTTATAATGATTTTTTGATTCAGTTGTTTAACTCATCGGGACATGATTACAATGCTGGGCCAATTTACCGTTGGACAGCTAATATGATCAAAGAATTGCATAGTGAAATACCAGAGGAACACTTTTCTTTTTTCTGGAAAAATAATCAATTGAATGAGGAAGTTCATAAGTTGGCCTTACTGCGTAACGAGGTAATGCACGGATTCTTTGTTCTTCCTCCGGATAGAAACATAAATGAAGCAACTAAAATTTCCGTCTTATTGAAGCAGCTTCTAGATGTGAATTGGTTTAAGCAAAACAAGAGCTTTCATTTCATTGATGAACACGGCTTTACGGGGCAATGGAATATTACTGAGTCAAATCAATGGAGTACATTTATTGGAAATCGTCCATTTGGAAAGCTTTGCGAACGAATCATTCAAGAAAGTTCAGCGGCTTTTTGGCAAAAGGAAGATGAGGTATTTAAAGAGGGAAAATACGATGTGCCAGTAGCGCTTCAAGAGCATATTCTTCGGAATAACAAAGGAGCATTTGCGGTTTGGGTTCATCCTAAAGACAAGAGCGCAGACGATTTATACGCCTCAATTGGCTCATGGTTGAAGCAGCAGCCCGATCTATTTTTTGTAGGCTATCAATTGCATGACCAGGGATTAACTTATTCAACTGGTTTTTTATTGAAGCGTTTAACAGAGATTTTAAATACTCAGAAGAATGAGTCTCTCAAGAATAAGAAATTAGAGGAATTGGTTAAGAAACAAAGAAGAGACATATCGAACAAGAAGATTGTAGTTTTGATTAATAAAATACATATCGCTTTATTTAGTCCGCAACACGTTACTCAACTGAACAATTTCTTCTACGAGAATAATATATTATTGATTGCCGTAGGTCATCATTTCGAACATTTCAATCGCTTCTTCAATTTGAGCATTTCCTTGGAGCATAAACATAAGTTACCTTCAACGAAAGAAGCCCTTGGATCACTGCATAATTATTTGAGATTTAAAGGCCCTTCGAAGGAAAGAATTGAAGAAAGAAATGACGTTGAGATTCTTGAACAGTTATTGAATGATGTGTTATTGGAATTAAAGGAGAAAAAAGATTTAACCGCTCGTCGTTTTGCCGATTCGAAAGGATACAATATTGAATATGTTCATGAAATTTTTGCTTTGTTGCACCCCTGGGTGAAATCGGAAAGAAGGCCATTTGAAGAAGATGTTGTAGATAAAACCTATGGCTTTCCTGTGAATATTACCGAGGTTACACCCATCTATTTGGCTTTGGGCCGCCGAGATTTGAAATTAGAATATCAACACAAAGTATTATCAATAAAATAAGGAAATATGATAGCAAAAGTGAATGTAAATGTTGTTTTGAAAACAAGAGAAAATGTCTTAGTTCAATTATGGGATTTAGACATCATTAAAGATGATTTAATTGAAAGTCAAGAGGTTTCAAAGTCCGGTCCAGTTGAATTTATATTTAGCACAACCCTTTCGGGAGAAAATAATCCGGAATTGCAATTGCGACTGCTTTCTTTGAATGGAGAGGAGTTGCATCGCACTGAAGCAAGCAAGGATATTGCTGAACTGAACATTGATGAGGTAACGGGATTTCAAGAGGTGAGTACCATTGATTTTGGAACTATTGAAATTTGATATGACAGTATTCGAACAATACCACAGCCGTTATCTTCAGCTAAATGCTGAATTGAAGCAAATTGATTTTACTGCGTTATTAGAAAATCAAAGCTCGAAATTGAACAACCTCTTTATGGCAGGTCTAGGAATGAGCACATTATTCTTGCGAATGGGGGCTGTAATTCAAATGAGCCAGAAGTTGCATGACGGAGATTCGAGTAATGACGCACTTTTCCTGAAACAAGTAACAGAAAATCTACGCGAGACACTTCCAAGTGATACCAATTGGAAAAATTTGTGGTACGCTTCTATGCAAGAAGAAAGCAAGTGGGAAAAGAGCGTGCCCCGAGACGGAAATAAAAATTCTGTTTTAGATCGATTTGTTACGTTCAGAAATAAATATGTTCATCAATACATTAGACTCATTCCTGAGCATGCGAAGGAAGTTGAAAAGGGTTGGGCCACTATCGATGAAATGTCAATGTTGTTTACATTGTTTGAAGGTGGTGAAGTTGTATTGAGAAAAAAAGAGTATTTCTGGAAGCAGAATTCGCAAGAATTGTCTTTACATCCATTTGTACAAATGGGAAATTTTGAAGGGTTACCTTATTTGTTTCAGGGATTGTATGAGAATAAAAGCAAGGCAAAGTTCATCAATACTTTTTTGGGTGATGAAACAGAACCAACTGAAAATAGTGCATTGGATGAGAAATTTGCGCCAATGCAAAATGCTCTGCGAGGTGGCGCCGGACAAATCTTTGATCATAGTGAGCGATTGCACTATTATTTGTATTGTTTTGTAGGTCGTGACCGGGAGTTGCAATCGGTTTTGGATTGGGCTTTGTCTGAAACGGATAAGAATGTACTGCCTATTTTTTCAGAAGCTGGAATGGGCAAAGGCGCATTAACTGCCGGTATTATCAATGGATTAATTGAGGGAAATGTACCCGTGATGTACCATTACTGTGGATCAGGAATGGCCAATAGTTTACATGCTATTTTGTATCATTTTATTTTGCAAGGCAAGAAGATGCCCGGAATGAATGGAGCGGGAGTATGGCAGATAGAAGATGACAGTTTAAAACGCAAGATGGAGCGATTGCCATCGCGGTATCATGATGCAATAAAGCTGTTTCAAAATTTGATAGACGATTGCTATAGTCCCTCAAAGAAGTATGAGGGAAAACCAATGATTGTAATCATAGATGGATTAGATGAAGCGGGTGTGGCCAATAGTCAACTAAAAATTTCAGATTGGTTTTATACCTACAATGAAAAGGACGAGCCCGAAGAGGATTGGATTTCACCATCCTATGTAAAATGGATTTTCACATATCGTTCTATGCCAGATAAAAGCAAGGAAGGCTTCCGACTCGACGGTCGCTTTGCCCTGGAGAAAAACGAGCTCTTGCAACCTTTGCAGGGCCTAACAGAGGACGCAGTGCGCGAGGCGTTGAAACAATTTGATGTGTCGGAGGAATTTATACAAACGGTAATGGAGAGAGGGGGTAGTGAATATTTAAACAGGATAGGAAATTGAATAATATGAAAACAGAACTTAAAGAACTAGTTTTTTCAACTTTAGAAGGGTTGATTCAGAAAATGAAGTTGAATGAAGGGATTAACCTCGCCATTAGTCAGAGATTGACTTTTGAAAAATGGCTTCAAATTGAATTGTCTGGTCAACTCCATGCCCGATTAAAGAAACGAACGGAGTATAGAGTGGTTTTGGAAGCGCCAATTAGTAGCAAGATTTCAAAGAGAGCCAAGTCTATTGATATAGCAATCCTTGGAAGAAAAGAGAAACTATTTAGCATTGAGTTAAAAATTATTGCTACTAATTATAGCGTTGCGGGAATTGATAAAAAGACAAAAGGTATAACGGATAAAGTTGATGAGTTAATTGAGGATTTAAACAAAGCCAAAAAGGATGGATACACCGAATATATGTCTTTAGCATTCTTATTTCCATTTCCAATTCAAAAGGACCATCGAAATAATCTTCTAGATTTCCCAAAGCATATAATAAAATTAGAAAAACATGGAGAGGTTCAACAATTTTTTTTCTCGTCAAATGGTAGTTTCAATGTAGCTTTTGTTTCACTTTATGGCAAAAAGAAAGCTTCAGTTATCACTGAGGTTATTTCGAATTCAAACAAGTTCAATACGCTTAAGGATTCTGTGAAGAAAGTTGAGGTAGTATCAAGTAAAATCGATAATCATGTAAAGAATGACATCCCAAAGGGAACTCAGAATATAACTATTAGCTGCAAATTGGGAA
>Ga0315905_10005627_pt1 | contig 12764 bp, 24 predicted proteins | sample LakEriMetagenome_5_FD_203522 | JGI IMG/M metagenome (GOLD analysis project Ga0315905, IMG submission 203522) | Freshwater fungal communities from buoy surface, Lake Erie, Ohio, United States - Buoy 4 MA121 | ecosystem: Environmental > Aquatic > Freshwater > Lake | place: USA: Lake Erie, Ohio... | reverse complement strand
GGGCGGCGGCGGGGGGGGGGGGGGGGGGGGGGGGGGGGGGGGGGGGGGCTGCAGGCGGGGCTGCCAGGAGCCACATCTGCGGCCGCGGGCAGCCATGGCAAGCGTGCTGGACGCCTGTGCGCCCGCCCCTGCCAGCCCCAGACCCCTCGTGCCACACCTGTGCAGGCACCGTCAACGCCTTGATCGACTCTGTCGGCAACGCCACCAAGGTGGTGGACGACTTCCAGGCCATCATCACAAACGATGTGGATGTTGCTGGCTTCAAAATCAAGATGAAGGTAGTCCTTTTTGCATGCCATCGTGTGCCTGCACTTGCTCCCATCATACCACACACTGTTTTGCCTGATTGCCTGCCCAGAACTCCAGAGCAGCCTGCCTTGCAGTGAACAGCAGTGCATCTGAGAGCTTGGTCATGTGCTTTCCTGCGCAGATCATTGGCGATTTCCTGGACAACGTGAAGACAAATGCAGACCCTGCTACCCTGAAGGCCGACCTTACAGACCTGGACACCCACGTTGGCCAGCTGGACACAGCGCTGCAGGCCCTTGAGACGGCAGTCAACGCCTTCAAGCCCCCAGGCACCAAGACTTCCATCAGCAACAACCTGGCTGCCATCGAGGCGTCAATCCAACCATCTGGCGTGTTTGGCGACATGAACACAAAGCTGACCACCCTGGACACCACGATCACAGCCTTGCCTGCTGCTGGCTCAGCGTGAGTTGCGCGGATCAAGGCTGTAGTGGTGTGTTTGAACTCGCACTCGCAAATGCTCTGGGGCCAGCCAGCAATGGACTCACCTAGCCCTGATGGGCACACACTCACCATTTACCCCTGCAGGTACACGACTACCACGCCATCCATCGTGGCCTACTCCAATGCACTGGATGCAGTGAAGGACAAGACTGGCACGGGCGGCACCACTTGGCATGCGCAAGCTGTGGCTGTGAGGACTGCGGTCACAACTCTGCAGGGCATGCAGGGCGCCAACAACCCATTGACAGGTGAGGCTCAGTGCATGTGGTTGAGCAGGCTTGGATGAAGTCACGAAACTAAAACTGAATGCTGTGAGCCTGCAGATCTGAACACCAAGATTGCTGCGGTGAGCGCTCTCGCCAATGTTGTCATCAACACGGATCTGCCGGCAGTGACAGCCGCTCTGAACTACATTGACGATGAGGTGTGTTTCTAAAAGACGGAGACTGCGCTCACCCTTGAGTGTTTGCAGCAGCAAACTAACAGCTGTGCTGCCTGCAGGCATGCACACGTCACCCAGCACCAAGTATTTGCTGTCCTCGCACTGCAGTACGCCACAGCAAGCCCAGCCTTTGCCTGGACCCTGGCCAAGCTGGTGTATGTCAACACCACAATTCTGAAGCTCAGCACGGAAATGCAAGGTTTGTATTGTGTCTGCATGTTTTGTTGGGCCTGCCTGTGTGTCCTGCTGAGCCAAATCCTGTGCACGCTGCACCACGGAAGCTGCCCACTGTTGGCCTGAGGCATTGCTGCTGTGGCTTCAGATGCCTATGGCAAGCTGGAGGACGCCAGTGATAAGCTGGAGACCTTCTTCGGCAGCAGCCCAACCCCTGCCGAGCTGGCTACCGACCTGAGTGGCAACGCAGCCGACTTCACCATGCCTGCCAACACGGCGTAAGCCAGCTGCTGCTCTGAGCCTGCACTGTAGGGCAGCGCTGCTTGTGAACATCAACTGGGCATATGCCTCCCTTGTGAGCCATGAACATCCCTTGATCTGCAGGACTCTTCAAGGACAGCTGACTTCTGGAGCTACCGCGCTGAACGCCGCCCCCCTGGCCGACGCCAAGACAGCCCTGGACAACATCATGTACGTGAATGAGTCAACTGTTGCATGTTGCTCAAGGGGCACATGTGCAGCTGCTTACAGCAACCCTGTTCCATTGTTGCAGCACTGCACTGGCAGATGCTGGTGCGGGAAGCCTGAAGACCAAGGTCGAAGACGCTTGGACCCCCAAGAATGCCTACATGACCACGGGACCCGGCGCCGACAGCACACTTTATGACGCCATGAAAAGTGCTGCTGTAGCATTGCAGCCAACTGTGGTTGCAACCAAGACCCTGGTAAGTCGCTTTACAGCAATGCGCCCGTGCAGGCGCGGGCGTTTCCTGCAAGTCTTGCACCTCTGATGTGTGACACATTCAGTCAGTCCACATGCAGTAGCACAGTCACCGCTGCACGACTGATGCTTGCAGGTTACCGCCACCATTGACAAGATTGATGACGTCAACTTCGTGGCCATCAACGCAGCTATCAACGCCGTCAGTGACACTGAGCTGAATGCCCAGAGCACATATGTGGCGAATGCTATTTCCTCCGTTGCGGCCATGCCAGACCTGGCGACATACATCGCGTCCATTGATGATGTGGCCACGACGTTCTCCACCTTGGGCACACCGCCATCTGCGGTATGTGTCCCCAGCATGATCTGTGTCCTCTCCTTTCAGCCTTGGGTACTCGTAGCTTGAAAGCATCGCACACGAAATTGTTGCTGCTTGGCTGACATGCTCTTCAAACCTGCAGATGCTTGATGCGTCCATCGATGCACTGGACGCCATCAACACTACTGCGTTTGAAACAGGCAACCAGGTGATGCTTGGCAGAGGCTGCAGTCCAAGCAGCTGCATTCTGTAGCTTGAAGCGGTGCTGAACTGATGTTCTGACACGGCTCCTGCCTGCCACTGTGTGCCACAGCAACAGGGCAGCACGCCCAGTGGTTGCCATCGTCCATGCTCGTGCCTGCCAACGCCCCCCCCCCCCACCACCCCACCCCTGCAGATCAAGCAGCAGATTGTCAGCATGACCACCGCGTTTGACAGCCAGGTGGAAACCTTCACCGGCCAGGCCGACGCGCAGTTTGCCAGGGTTGAGAAGTTCCAGCCGCTGGCAGACCGCTTTGACGGCTACCGCTACACGGTGCGCCCAGCAGCCTGCTGACCTGGGCCTCACACCACCGCATGCGCTGCAGACCCCTGACCATGGTCATCAGCTGGCTGCTTGCCAGGGTGCGCTGCAGCCCACACCTGCCCACACGCGTGCTGTTCCTGCAGGCCACCATGCTGCTGTTTGGCCTGTCCTTTCTGTTCGTCCTCATTCTGTTCGCCTTCTACTACTGCAACTACCACTTTGGTGTCAACCTGTTCACCCTGATCCTGCTGGTGGTGGTGTGCCTGTACTTCCTGCTGGCCTTCATCTTCGCAGTGGTGGGTCTCACCGGCTGCTGCTGCTGCCCAGCTGCCAAGTGTGGTGGCGGGCGGCTGCTCAGACCAGCCCTGCTGGCAACCCGCTGCCCCCCTCACCACACCCCCTCTGCTGGCGTGGTGTGCAGATCCTGTTCGCTGCCGGCAACGCCTGCCCCAATGTGGAGTACATCGCGCTCAGCTACGTCCCTGACAAGTGAGTGGCCGCAGCTGCTGGTCCTTCCTGGACGCCCGCAGCTGCCCGCCGAGGGCCCCAGCATGCCATGGCATGCCAGCCAGCACGCCCCGTCAGACGGCAAGGCCCGCCAGCATGCCCACGTGCCCCACCTGCGCCTCACGTGCACAGGTATGCCCCCCTGGCGCGCTACTACCTGTACAACGAGGGTGGTGACGTCAAGACCGTGCTCAACGCCACAGTGGGCATCGACATTGACGCTCAGCTGGGCGCCCTCACCGCCTTTGACGTGTCCAGCATAGCAGGCGGCCTGGTGCTGAGGTGGGCGAGCCCACCACCTGGCCTGCATCCGCCCTGCCCGCGCGCTGCAGACGACATGGGTCGCCATGGCACCTCATCGCCTAATCAGCTGCCATGAATTGCGCATGGCGTGCGCCTGCAGGCAGAAGCCCTTGGATGTGCTGGCGGGTGTCAACGCCACCCTTGATGCCGCCACTGGCAACGTGAACGACCTGCTGGGCTACGCATCCTACGAGAGCATCAACGGGCTGTACGTGAGTGGCAGTGGCACGGCTGGGCCAGCAACGCACAGCGCCCTGGGCGATGGGCTGCGCTTGCTCAAACGCTGCACGTGGCATGCCTGGCAGGTGCCGCCGACCACGCCTCACGCTCCCCCCCTGCCCTCCGGCTGCAGCTGGACGTCAAGGACCTGGCCTGCTGCCACATACCTGGCGTGTTTGGAGATGCGTGGACAGGCCTCACGTTTGCGGGTGAGCAGCACGTGCACGTGCCACGCGCTGTACTGCTGGCTTGCGCCTGCCAAGTCTGACGCATGCAGCGCGCTCATGCTGTGCTTTGACCCTGGCTGCCGCTGTGCTCTTGCAGCTGTGATGTGCTTCGTCATGATCATCACCAGCTTCTTCTACATTGGCAAGCTGGGCGAGTTGCCAGAGCACGCTCCTGGAGCTGCTACCCCGCTGCCTGCACGCAGCTGCGGCCACACGTGTGGCAGGCAGCGTCATGGGGGTGCCTGCTGGCGGGCCATCGCAGCAGTGCACGACCACAACTGCAGGTTGCGCAACCTCACCCCACTGCAATGCGTGTGCTTGCAGATGCCGCCCCTCGCCAGGACTGCTTTGGCTGCAGCTGCCACACCCGCAGCACGTACAGCAGCGGCACCATCGCCATGGGCCCAGGTGAGGCCTGGTCCTGCTGGCACACCGCCGGCTGCAGGGTGTCTCCCCTTCAGAGACCTGTGCTCTGTGCCCCTGCGTGGCAGCCCCAGGCTGATGCTGAGCAACGCGGCTGGACCTGCCATGACCACCAACGCCACCGTAGCACACACACGCGAACGTGCCGCCTGCCATCTGACACATGCAGCACTGCTGCCGCGGCCGCCGCGCAGGTGTCAACGCGTACGCGGCCATGCAGACCGAGGGCGGTGCACCCATCCCCTACACACCGCCACAGCACGTCATTGGCATGCAGGGTGAGTCACCTGCGTGCACAAGACTGTTGCTCAGTCGGCGCTGGTGCTTGGCGGCATGAGCAGGCACTAGCAGCAGCAGGCAAGGCTTGCATGCGGTGGCAGCTGCTGCCCCTACCTCCTGTCACCAAACACTGGCATGCGCGGATCTGCTGGTGCAGGGTACGGCAACCTCTACCCCACGGTGTCTGGCATGTCCGAGGACGGGCACCCAGTGCTGGCGCAGGTGGTGGTGGGCAACGGTCAGCATCAGAAGGGTGGCAAGGCATAGGCCTTGGCGTGGTGCACCCTGGCAGCAGGCCTAGCACAGGCGTAGCAAAGTAGCAGCAGCAGCAGCAGCCGCAGTGGTAGCGGAAGAACATGAAGCGGATTTTCGCCATGCGATGGTCGTTGTAGGAGCAGGCAGGCAGGCAGGCAGGGAGGCAGCAGCCGGACAGGGCTCTAAGACTCAGGATCACTGCAGATACACATGTTTCCATCTTTCGAAAATGCAGACATGCAGCTGGGATGTCGCAATGACGGCAGTCTTGACAATGCAGCGCAGCTGCAGCACCCTGACTGTGGGGGGCCAGCGTCTCCACCAGTTTCACCCACCTCACAACGCAGGGTGCGCGTGCACTCCACGTGACCCGACTTGGCTGGCAGGAAAGAAATGGATCCTCCTCTCATGTGCCCTGCATTTCGCCATGAGCGGCTACATTTTCAGCCACTGCACGCCGTCAAGTCTTGGCCAGTGCTGCAGTCGTCATGCTTGAGTGTGGCAGCAGCCTGTTGCAGCTGCTGCCCAGCAGCCACCCGGCTGTCCTCTTGCTGCTGCCGTGCGCACGCCACCAGTTGTCACCACTTCACCAGGCAATGCGTCCGGCCTGCCACCCTTTTTGCTCGCACACCCTTCAGCCTGTTTGGCACCCGCGGTCACCAGGAGGAGTCTGCTGATGCAGCAGCTTGTTGTTCCTGGTGCCTATGCGCCCCACTTCTTTGCATGACCACGCCAGCAGTGTTTTGTTTTGACCCTGTGCAGTGCTGCCCAGGACGTCCCAGTTCCGGCTCGTTCACAGCACGCCTACGCAGAGGCGGTCGGCTGCAGTGAACTGTAATCAGCAACCCCTGAGTCGCCTGAGCCGCCATCACAGCTGCGCTGCATGTCGCCCCTGCCTGCCGGCACGCGCTTCCTGCATCCAGGTGTGGCAGCCAGCACACTCACCCTTTTGCTTGCTCGGTGACCGCAGCAGCCAGCAGGGAGGCCGCCATGGGCAGGCGAACGAAATGTGGCAGTAAAGCTGGTGCTTGGCCGCTTGCGCACGCAATTCACTTTGCCTGCTTGGTCTGGCCGCCCCTGGCCGCCAGGATCTTGAGATCCTGGAGGGGCAGGCAGCTGGACCGTGGGCGCGCGCTGAGTCAGCCGGCCAGCATTACACGCGCCTGATCCCCCTGGGCCCCGACTGGCGCGGTGGCGGCGGCCGTGTCAATACTACAGGGGGCTTCTTCTTCTTCTGCTTCAGCTGTGGCAGTGATAAGCTAGGAGAGGGGTGAACCGTCCTGGAAGCTCTGGCTGGGCAGGAGTGACATCTGAATAGGCTTCGGGGGCGGCGAGGGGGGAGGTAAACATGCTTCAGCTGTGGCAGCTGTGCTGGCCGATGCTGGTGACACTTGTTGCGTTGCTGTCCACGCTTTGCTCGGGCAGCTGATCGGCAATGCATCAATCGGCAGTGCTGCCCAGGCGGTGCCGGTGCGACTCGTGCACGGCGCGATAGCGATCATCAGCTGCTCGGGGTCTGCAGCAGGATAGGGTGTTGTTGTTATTACATGGGCGTGCAGTTTGGGATGTACAAAATTGGATTGGCGGCCAGCAGGGTGTGGTGGCCGTGTGGTGGTCTATGCGCCAACCAGCGCCGTGCGGCTGCAAGGCCCGGCAATGGCTGCAGGTACTAGTGCCCAGGTAGGGCGCTGCGCCATCCCAGTCGAGCGTGCCGGCAGGTGATGAGGGCAAGGCGAGTTCAGCCCTGCCCTGAGCATCGTACAAAACAAAGGCACACTGTGCAGGTGCACAGTGCTGCAGGGAAACAGTGCCGCACAGAATGAGGGCGCGGGGGAGACTAGGAAGGAAAAAGACATGACCATGCCCCCCAAAAACCCTTCCCCCTGCAAGCAGTGGGGTGCCGCAATCGACAGACTGAAGGGACTCCTGCCCAAGGGCGGGCGTGCACGCTGCTGGCATGTCATGGGGATGCAAGAGCGCTGCTGCAGACGGTCACATGTCGGGGCAGCCCTGCTGCGCTTCAGCGTGCATGTGCACGGAGCTGACAAGGCTGCACGGCACGGCACGTGCCCGCCGACACATACAAGTGGAGGCACACCATACTAGCAGGGTGCACGCCTGGATACATAAAAGTCGCCCCCACCAGCCCCTGGGCTGCTGGCAAGTCGAGCTTGCAGCAGCTGGGCTGCTGGTGGGCAGCAGGCGAGCGCGTGCATTGCGCCCCCCCCGGCCGGGGGGGTGCATGCCGCCTGCGCAAGGAAGTGCTGCCGCAGGTGGCGGCGGGGCGGCCGCACAGGACATGGCAGGGGCGCCCGCACAAGGGAGGGCGCCCTGGCAAAGTAGGCGTGGGCGGCCAGCATTCGTGCTCGTGCCCAAGCGCGGCCGGCCCCTGCTGCCGCTGCCGCTGCCGCCAGCAAGTCTGCTTGCTGACGCCGACGGCTGGGCCCGGCTCAAAGCAGGCTGGTCTGCAGTGCCATGTTGAGCACCCAGGTGAACCTGGTGTCCTCCTGGCCCCGCGCCGCAGACAGGCTGTCGCTGCCGGTGCCGCCGGACCGGCGCCTGCTGTCTGCGATGCTGTGCACCACGGGCAGGGCGCAGTCCTCGCTCAGCGTGCCGTGGCACATCGCCGCCTGCTGCGCCATGCGGAACTCCCGCACGCGCGTCTTGTAGGCGCGGCTGCCGCTGCCGGCCTGACGCAGCTTGCTGCCCTTGCAGAACTCGGCGGGTCGCGCTGCCGGCTGCTGCTGGGGCTGCCAGGTGCTGCCCTGCAGAGTCCAGGGCAGGAGGGGGCATCAGAACGCCGGCCGGCAAGTCTCTTGCAGGGGCAGGCACGCGGCGTCGCAGCTCAGATGGAGCGGGGCCGCTGCCCTGCTGTGGGGTGCAGGTGCAGAGGGGCCGGGCATGGTGGCTGGGGCGCTGGGGCGCGGGGTGCGTGCCGTGGCCGTCGCGCACGGTCGCCACGGCCAGCCCAGGCAACCCACCAGCAGCGCCGCGGCCGTCAGCACGGGCAGCACGGGAGGAGAAGAAGCCGTCAGCATTGCTGCACCGCTGGCGAGCCTGCGCCGGGAGGAGAGAGTGAATAAATTTTGGACCGGAGGCGTGTGGTTGCAGCGACCGAGCGCGGCGGCTGCCCCAATTGGCTGGTGGAGCAAGGGAACGGCCAGCCGGACAGGGTGGGACGCCGGGCTGCCCCGGGCGGTCCACCGCGTGTCGACGCCCCCGCCTGGCCTGCGCCCTATGCGCCCCCCTGTCCAGGTGGCAGCCAGCACACTCACCCTTTTGCTTGCTCGGTGACCGCAGCAGCCAGCAGGGAGGCCGCCATGGGCAGGCGAACGAAATGTGGCAGTAAAGTTGGTGCTTGGCCGCTTGCGCACGCAATTCACTTTGCCTGCTTGGTCTGGCCGCCCCTGGCCGCCAGGATCTTGATGGAGGGGCAGGCAGCTGGACCGTGGGCGCGCGCTGAGTCAGCCGGCCAGCATTACACACCCTCCGCGCCGTGAGTGCCCACGCGGGCCTGCAAGCACAGTCACTCACGCCCTGAAGCAGGGGGGGCAGCCACATCACCACCTTCCCAGGGTTGTGGGTGGGCTGGGTGCTCGCGGGGGTGGTGGTGCTGACACTGGCGCGGTGGCGTGCGCGGCTGGCCGCCGCTCCCACCCGGCCGCCGCGCCCCTTCGCCACGCCGCTACTGCCGGCGACCGGCGGCCCACTAGGGCTTCTTCTTGAGCTGCGGCTGCTGCCCGATGCTGCGGAAGCCGCCAAGCTCGCTGAAGTAGGACTGCGTGCCGTCCTTGGACTTGTCCAGCTCGCTCATGGCGCCGCGCACGTTGGCCAGCTCGAAGCCCTGCACAGCGAGACGGAGGGCGGCTCACGTCGCTGCTTCGCGGGCGCATCTGCAGGCTGCTGGCCCCAGGCGTGCTGCTGGCAGGCACAGTTATGCCATCCCTATCCCTGATCATAAGCCGCAAGCTGTAGCCCATGCGCGCGCACCTGTAGCGGCGTGAATGCCAGGGTGGAGCTGAGCCCATTCACATTGCTGCTGGTGGTGGCACCCGGCGCGAGGCGCCCAGCAAACTTCTTCTGCTGTTTGGCTGCGAGGCGGACAAGCAAGCACAGCAGGCGAGTCAGGCATGCAAGCTGCAGGATCAGGACTGCTGGGCGGGCAGCAGCAGCGCGGCACACGCCCCTGTGCTCCCAAGCTGCTGCGCACACAGGCCGCATCCCCAGCAGCCGCCAGTCACCTGTCAGCTTGACCTTCTGCTGGTTGGCCACCACGCGCAGGCGGCCCGTGCCCTCCTTGTTGCCCAGCGTGCCCAGCCCCACCACCTGCACGTGCGGGGGACGGCGGTGCAGGGCGTGTTGCTGGTTGCTGCTGCCTGGCAGGCGCCACGACAGGCGGGCGGGCGCGCGGGCGGGCAGCAGTGTCAGCATCCGCACCTCGTCGCCATCGATGTACTCCTCCTCTGCCTTGTTGAAGTCAAAGGCCATGCGGTTGGCTGCCTTGCGCATCTGCACACAGCCCAGCCGCGCGACCAGCGGCGCTCAGCCTCAGCAGCTGCATGCACCGTGCAGCCCGCAGCTGGCTCCGCGCAGCGGGCTCAGGCGTGTGCAGGCAAGAGCCACCAGGCATCTGCAGCAGCGACAGGCACAGCAGCTGGACAGCGCAGGCCCTTGTTGCTCACGTCCGTCAAGCCATATCGTTCTTTCATCTTGCGCAGGCGCCTGCCACCTCTCCGCTTCTTGACCTCTGCACACCAGGCAGCACCAAGCAGGGCGGTGTGCAGCATGAACCCGCCAGCCGGGCGGGCATGCGGCGGGCAAGGCGCAACTGCGCAGGAGCAGGTACCTTGAAGCAGCTGCGCGCAGGCCCACCCGCCACTGCTGCCACGGCGCGCACTCACCGGCGTCAGGCGCTGGCAGTGGCTTGATCTGCTTGGCCGGCGGCGGCTCCTGCCACTTGTCAATCTTCCTGACCAGCTCATCCTTCATGCCAGCACCAATCTGCGGGCCGCCATCGCAAACACATGACACACCCTGTGCAGCTCAGAAGGCAAGCTTGAGGCCGCCGCAGCCCATGCTGTGCAATGTGAGCTGCAATCCGGGGTGGTTGCCTGCCTGTCCTGCAGGCGCCCACCTGCCCGCTGGGGTCCTGCCCGTATGCGTCGACGCGCGCCATGAGCGTGCATTTGGCGCCCACCAGGCGACTGGCCCGCTGGCGCAGCCCGGGGGGCGTGGCCTGCAGTCGCAGGCAGGCACAGCCAGGGTCAGCCCTGGACAATGCTGCGCTGCTTGCCACACCAGAGCCAGCATTGCGGCAGAGATGAGGGGGTGCAGGGATGCCTCAGGCCCTGGGGCTGACACAGCAATCGTGGGTGCCACGGCTGTTGGCGCTGTCACCCACCTGGATGACGGGGCTGCTGTAGATGAAGCCTTGGTGGGGCTGCACGCTGCTGCTGCTGAAGCCAGCCAGCGTCTTGCGCTTGGCACCCAGCACCTGCGCGCCACGGGGGACCGGCAGCACGGGCGGGCTGGGTTGTGCACAGGCCAGCCCCGCATCCAGCGGCCAGCTGCTCGAGCCACTGCCCCGCGCCAGCTGCCGGTCAGGCGCGTTGCAAGGTCCCCTGCCCCGGCCCGCTCGGGCCCACCCACCTGGACATTGCATGCCGGCATGCGGGACAGGGCCAGCAGCCCGCCGGCCACGCCCATCAGCCGGGCTGCCACCTCAGAGCCCACCACCGCCGACAGGTTGGGAGCAATCTTGCCCATCTTGCCCTCCACAAACTTCACAATCTGCAACCCACCGCCCGCCACACGAATCACATCGCAGGCTGTGCTGTCAAGCAGGGCAGGTCGACACCAGCTGTCACCCGGCTGTGGTGGAGCATGAGGCAGCCTGATGCCCTGGCGCCCGTGTGGCTGCCAGTGCCCGTGCACGGCGCTCACAGACAGCAGTCATGCCACCGCACGGCACCGCACCTGCAGCTTGTCCTCGTCCAGCTGGATGGCCATGTCGCAGCCGGCCATGGCCTTGTCCAGCTGCTCCTGGGTCAGCGGGCGGCCGCTGGTGGTGGTCGCGGTCACCGTCACCACCTGCAGACCAGACCGTCCCCAGTGTTTGGCAGGAGCATGGGTGCCAGGCCTTCCCGGGCCATGACACCGCCCTGGACCAGGCCAGCCAACCAGGCAGCCCCCTAAAGATGACCCACCATGACGGTTGCGGGCTGCAGCAGGTCCTCCATCTCAATCAGGGTCAGGTCGGTCTCGTTGCCGATGCGCTTCACCACTTTGGCGTAGTCCACGGGGTGGTGGACCTGCAGCAGGTGCCGGCAGCCGGAGAGGTGGTGCTGGGGTCAACCTCGCCTGGCGGCCTGCTGTAATGCTGTGCGCGGCGCGGACACGCCCAGCAGCGCGCACAGCAGGGAGCTGCCTTGGCACCAGGTGGCCGCCCGCGCGCACCAGCGACTCCAGCTCCGGGAACTTTATCCGGTACTTGTCGCGGACGAAGTTGTGCACAATCGCCAGCTCGTTGTCGATGTCCACTGCCAGCTTGTTGCACTCCACCAGCAGTCTGTGGCAGGGGCGCGCAGCAGAAGGCGTTCATGCCTGGGCGCAGGGGCGTGCATGACGCTGCCATCCGGCTTCCGGCTGGCAGGGACCAGCTGCTGTGCGTGCTCCATGGCCCCTTGCTGATCGGCGCATGACCATGCCCCCCCCCCCCGGGTGGTGAGTGCCTGCATGCGCCCAGCCTCGTGCGCGCCACCACCCCCGCCACTCACTTGTAGGTTGGGTCGTCCTCCAAGTGCGTCGTGCGCTGCTCCTCATCCGCCGCCATGTCGCTGGTGCTGGCTGACGCGTGTTCCAGCGCCAGGCGCACCCTCTGCGGGCAGTGGCAGCCGCATAGCCACCGCAGCTTCAGCGCGGCTGACGTGGGTGTGTCGGTGGCAGGGCAGGGCAGCGGTGGGGGGTTCGATGGGGAGGGGGGCGGATGGCGCGCCATGCGCCCAACTACACTCGCCTGCATCACGTCCTGGTAGTTTTGGCTGCCTGTCAGCTTGGCCACGGCTTTGAGGTCATCATAGTTCAGCATCTCAAGGTCGTCCAACTGCAGGCGGGGCAGGGCGGCGGTGTGTCCCCCTGCGGCCGGCTGGGGTTGCTGCCTGGATCGCCGTGCATGCGCGCCGCCCAGATCGCACCTTGTCCTCCTCCATGTCGTCCTCTCCGTCCTCCTGCTCCTCCTGCTCGTCTTCCGGGGGGTTGTCATCGTCTTCCAAGTCCGCCAGGTCGGCAAGGAAGGACTCTGCGAGCGTGGCCATTTTCGAACTTGCGGCCGGCGAGCGTGCAGAGGCTGCTCACAAACTCGCGTTGCTGGCCGTGACTGGACTCACTGACACTGGACGGGGTTGTGGGCAGGGCCGACCTTGTGGCGACCCAGGCCTGCTGCGCAGCTGCTGCGCAATGTGCGCCGAGCACGATGTGGGCGCCAGGCGCGGGGGCGCATCTCCCAGCACCGGACCACCGCGTGCGGGCACACCAGGCACTGGTGCGCCGCTTCTGTGTATGGCTGTAGGATCACGCCTGCCCACAGGCGTTGCGCGCCAGGTGCAGCGGGGGGC
>Ga0315905_10005626_pt1 | contig 12765 bp, 6 predicted proteins | sample LakEriMetagenome_5_FD_203522 | JGI IMG/M metagenome (GOLD analysis project Ga0315905, IMG submission 203522) | Freshwater fungal communities from buoy surface, Lake Erie, Ohio, United States - Buoy 4 MA121 | ecosystem: Environmental > Aquatic > Freshwater > Lake | place: USA: Lake Erie, Ohio... | reverse complement strand
AAAAATATGAGCTCAACTCGCTCGCTCGATTCGCTGCGCACGTCCCTTGCAAAGCCTCTTCCCTGGAGCGGATGGGTTGACGACGTGCAGCCGGAGTCCGGCGTGGAGAAGGGCGGGCAGTTGGACGACAGCAGCTACGCGGTCGGTTCGCTCGCTCGCTCTCTCTCTCTCTCTCTCTCTCTCTCGCTTTCTCTCTCTGGCTTTAACTCTGGCTCTCGGGCTGTGTACTCGCACATACATTCTTCCGCGTATGCATATACCCTTCCCGCCTCTCCCCGCAACCCTCCCCCCCCCCTATCGCAATCAGCAACCCCACTCCCCCACCCCTTTCACTCCTTCACACTGAAACACACCCTCGCGCAGGCACCACAAGAGCTTCTACAAGCACATCGCCGCCAGCCGCCCCTGGTGGACGGCGCTTGGGAACGACCAGGGTCACCACTGACTGCCGCCGAAAACGGCGGAGAAAGGCATGACACGGGGCATGACATGGGCAGGGGCAGGATGGCACGCATTGCCCTGTTTGGAAAGGGGGGGGGGGGGGAGGGGGGCGATGGAGATGCCCCGATTGGCGTCTTGTCCAGCCCCTGCCGCGGTGCGATTGAGGCCTTGATCCTGGCAGAGGAGGAGGAAGCGATGCAGGAAGGCGCTATGGGCGCTGACGAAACGGCAGCTGCTGCAGCAGCGCCTTTGGCTGGGGCAGCGGAGTTTGTCTCGCCTCGTGCTGGCTGTATGGTTGAGGTGGAGGAGGTGGAGGACAAAGGAGCCAGCGCCAATCCTTCCCATCTTGCACCACCTGCTGTCTCCGGCGATGGCCAGTGCGCGGAGGCTGGGAGGGGAGCTCAGTGCGGGGAGGCTGGTAGAGGAACTCTCCCAGCGGCTCAGTTCGTGGATGTGAGCCTCAGCTCGCTCGACGCGACGTTAGCTTCCCTGGCGCGAGGGGCGCGGGCACACCCAATAGAACGGCGTCTCGGGGAGTTACAAAGGTGGCTATTAATTTATTTTGTGTCTCTGCCTGTTTTTTGCAAAGGTGGCAGCATCAGTGCTCCACTAAACTAGACTTCGCTTACAAACACTAAACTGAACTACAATTACAAACAACAAAGGTGGCAGCACCAGTGTTCCGATCTGGAGGAGGACAACAAACGGCTGGCGCGCAAACTGGTGGTGGTGCAGCATGAAAACGCCGCGCTCCGTCAGGCGCAGGCGCGCGTGTGCAAGGATGCTGACGTGATTCGCCGGAAATCTTTTGTCTTCTGTCGCAAAGGCGAGAGAAAAGCCGCCGTGCAGCGCGATCTTCTCAAGCAGGCTGAGGCGCAATTGAAATCGCAAGGCGACTACATTGCACGATTGGAGGCTCGCGTATTGGCCCTCGGTAGCCACACCCAGGGTGGGAACCGCGCGCCCATGTTCATTCGGCCCCGCACGAGCATGACAGACGTGAGGATGGCCGTAAGGGAAATGGCACATGTCTCCGTACCTCATGCTGTTGCTGAGCTGTCCGCCGCTAACGTGCCGTCGCTCTTGAATCGAACCATCGAAACCACTCTGAATGACGCCTCACAGCCACCCGCCGCGTTGCCCGCTCAGCAAGCGCGCAGCTCGCCGGTCAAAAAGCATGCGACACAGACACGCAGTGAGGATGAAAATTCGTTTGGTTGTGCACCCCAGCCTGAAGGTCGTCATCAAAACCCGAACACCCCTCACCTTCCCCTCCCCCACCCCTCCCCCACCCCCCATGCATATCCCACACATCCGCTTGGCGAATTCACCATCGAAAGTGCGCTGCCGGGAAATGAGTTCGTGCGTTCGCCTGACGCCCATGGCATTGGCGGAGGAGGAGGAGGCGAAGCAAACCATTTTGATTTTGATTTTGGGTTTGGTTGTGGTGAATGGTTTGCATCGCCACACAAGGGCTTGGCGGGTAGTGAAGAGCTGGAGGGGCCAGACAGTGCATGTGTATCAGTTGGCAGGGCTCAACGCAAAGGAGTGCAAGGACTGCTGCAGGAATGTTCTTTTGGTGAGGGATGGATTTCGACATCTGGGAGGGCTGAGGGGAAGGAGGAGGTGTGTGATGAGGGGAAGGAGGTGGACTGTGACGCTGAACAAAAAGAGCTTGGGGCTCAGGTGAAGGAGCTGGCGAGTGCAGAGCAGCTAACGGGCAAGGTGGAAGAAGAAGAGCAGGGGCTAGACGTGGAGGGTGCATGCACGAAAAATTTGAAGCGAGCAAGAGCAGGCAGAGGTGGAGGTTGCCCAGTGATAACGGCGTCGCTTCAGCGGCCAAGCGCTGGTGCCAGTGCAGACAGAGAGGGGTGGGCTCACGGGGATGGAGCGAATCTGGAGCAGGAAACAACTGCTCGGGCGCAAGAGGCGAGAGGCAAAGGAACTCTCACCCCGTCAAAAGTACAGGTCTGTCTCGCTGTCGCTTGCCCTTTCCCGCTTTCTCTTTCTCTCTGCTGGCTTCCCTCTCGCTCTCATAGACACGTGCTCGCGCTGGCACCACAGCTGCGTCTGTACCCTTGTGAGTGCGTTGCCAGAGGGGTCTGCCATCCGAGTGCCTCCTTGCCCTCGCCGTGTTTCTCCCCTCCGCTTTCTGATTTCTCTTGCCTCCCTCCAACTGCATCCGTACCTCGCGTGTGATCTATTCCAGGCTATGACCCGCAAGCTCCAGAGGGAAATGTATAGATTTTATCTTACGCCGTAAGCAGCCTGGCAGTCACACCGCAAGCAGAAATAGTGACTCCGAGAGGGTGGTGAGTCAACGCAGAAGCGGAAAGACAGAGGAAGAAGAGGAGGAGGAGAAGAAGTGGGAAAGAGCAAGCGCCAGCGAAACATATAGGGGTAGAGGAGGACAGAGATACAATCCGGAAGCTCAGAGTACAAAGTGATCCAATATGATTGACTCTCAAGCGTTGCAGAGTGCAAAGCAACCAGCAACCGCTGAGCGCCAGAAATTAGAACGTAAAAAAATTTTCAGTATTGGATCCTCCTGATGCTTCCATAGGAAGGTCAGGAGGATCGGATCCTCCTGATGTAGGACGGTAAGACCTATCCCTATTATTATCGAATCCCAACGACGCATCCAAAATTTCGCTCGCCAGCTGACCATCGCCACCATCACCCCCATTTTGTCCTCCAGCGCTGCCTTGAGACGCAGACAAGACGGGGCCAGCGGCCGCCGCCGCAGCCGGCTGCACGAGACTAGCGGCAGAGGCAGGCGTCTCCTGCGTCGGCCGAGGCTCAGGCGCGGCATTCTCGTCAAGAGTGGCAGACCCCGCGGCCGCCCGCGCAGGAGAGATGGGAATGTTGGTCAACATCAAAGCTGTGCGTAGTCTATTCCGTTCATGGAAGCGTATTGCGCCCATCACACGTGCATCTTCTTTCTTAGCTGCACACGTAGCATAATCGGAGGCATCCAGTTTCAACACAAGGTCAGGCACAAAGCGACAAAAGCGTCGGGCCTCAGATGCTGATACGCAGAAGGGCAGATTAAAAATAGTTGCAAACAAAGACAGGGAGGCAGAGAGAAACCTAGCGACATCGCCCGAGCGTATTGCGCCTGTGTCAGATCTCCGCTAGTCTGTCCGAGACACCGGCAAAGAGAGGAGAGCCGCATTCATGCAGAGACAGGGACGAAGCGAACGTGTACATGTCAGACAGCAATCGACCTACACACTGCGATGAGCGGGAAGGGGCTATATGCTGAACTTGAGAACACCCGTCAACTGAACAAGCACACACGCATGCGCATGAGCGGTGACCCACCAGAAGATCTTCGATGATCGCCAAGTTTGCTGATGCTTGCTTCTGATTGAACATCTTCAGTCAGTAGTACCGAAAAGTTGGGTGAGACTCGTTCAATCATTAATGCGTGCATATATGTAGCATAGGGCGACAAACATGCAGAGCGACAAATGACCACGGTGGATCAAGGAAGCTCACCCCCACAGCAGACCCAGGCGTGTTTGGCACAGTTTGTGCCTGCCTTGTCTCCTCATTTGGCTTGCTCAGTTCAGAATGGATTTTCCTCCTTCTTTGTGCAAGAACCTCTTGGGCAAATGAGCCGCACACGATAAGTCCCGCGACGACGGCACAAATAATCGGAGCAACAAAAAGCCAATACAGAAAAATCTCTGTGTCCGGGGTCACAAAAGTCGGTATGATTTCCACTATCAGCTGATCTTGACGGAGGGCCTTGGGAGCGCGGCGCCAGCTTGAAGAGGAGCGCCTGGACGTAGATGCATCTCGCGTGCTCCCGACCTCACCGCTCATGGAGGTATCTTCGGCAGAATCGTCTGGCAGGCGTATGTGAACAATAGGCCTCCTGGATGCCAGTTGTCTCCCTGCGCGTCGAACCGAGGCTTGCTCGTTTTTGATCTGGGAGTGACGTGTGTGCGTGCATGTGCCAGTGTATGCGTGTGTACATTTTTTCAATCTATGTCCGGTATGCGAATGCGATATTGCGTGTGTCCAGGTGTGCGTTAATATACATACATCGTACATATATATGCATACATATAAAATATTTACGTACACGCGTACATGTGGCAAGAACTCGAGAATGTTTGGTCGACCCATCCAGCAATCGGCAAGCAGAACTGGCTTACTCTGCGATATTCAAAAACACCTTTCATGTGGTCATCTACCTCTACAACTCTGCTTGCCTTCACCCCTCCGTCCAAGGACGTATGTGTTAAGCATGCAACCTGATCAATGCAGCCGTTCGCCAAATAATCACCAGGGTCCATGAGAGAGCGCAAGGGTGCGATGCCACTTGTGTCGAAATAGCATTGGATGGCAGTTGGCTCTTCCTCCTCGTCCTCCTTTGAAAAGTGCAGAATACGGGGCTGCACAGTTTCCTCGGTAAAAGGAAAATAGGTAATCTGGTAGAGTCCCCAGTAAGGCTCCGATGTGTCCGGGTCATTAGTATTACCATCAGGCCCCACCGAGTACTGGATGGTCACGCCCACAGCTGTGTACTCGTTGCCACCTGCGCACTTCTCACTTTCTGCGCCAGAACCAATATTACGGCAGACTTGAAAATCGATTCCCTCCGTACCCCCGTTCACTTCGCCGAGAGGATACAAGGACTCTTCGGCGCGGATCTTGTTGCCGAACTGATCGCGCGTTTGCACATAGAGTTGAGAAGAGACTCCTGCTGATATGCCTTTGAGAATTCCGTATGCATACGTCAGCGACTTGTCGGCCTCGGCGGTAAAAATGGACAGCATGAACGGCGAATCGACACCAAGAGCTCCTGATACTCTGATTTCGAGTTTGTAAAGCCCAGCACACGTAATAAGATATGACGTGGAGTAGCTTCCATCTGCGTTATCAGTGACAGTGCCTGTTTCAGGTGCTCTCCCCGGGGTTTCCAGATTGCCAATACGAATACATTCGTCCGCATCCGTCTGATCGTTTATCACCTTCCCGTTGCACTGCCACAGACTCATGAGGGCTGTGATCGAATCTCCTCCAGGCCGCCTGTTGCCAAAGGCATCCTTCGCTATGATCACAAAGTTGGCAGCTGTGCCTGCTGTGGATAGAGTGAGAAATGTTCCCAGGCCCCTGGTCACATCAGGAGAAGTGCTTGCCGGCACGACCGTGAGTCGATATGGATTCTGGGCAGATTTACACGCAAAAGTTCCCGCAGCGTCATATGTGCATTGCTTCTCAAACTCGTCGTCCAGAACGTTGTTGGAGGGCTCTGTATCACGTCCTGTAATGAGGTCTTGATACTTTTCTCCACCTCTACCAACGTAGATTGTCAGCGTATAGGTCCCGATTGTGACTGGAGTGAAAGAGCAAGTATACTTACCCCCGCCGAGACTGACAATTCCGGGCATCATGCCGACGGGCCCTGCGATGTCAACCCTGAAACTGGCGCCGTCAGCTGGCTGCATAAAGGCGTCCATGCATTGGAGATAGAACACAGATTTTACTCCGGCAATTGCTCTCGTAAGTGCCGAGCCCGTTGCGCTACAATGCTTAAAGTAAGGATCTCTGAGCTGGAAGACGACAAGGTCATCGCGCACAACGAAGGATGCATCGCCGCCCCCGGTGATGTACAGGTTGTCTGACGGATCCAAGAGGACGCCTGCGCCAAAGCCCGTGCGTGGGCGTGAGCCCGTCACGTCGATTAGGTTCCAGACCAGGACCGTGCTGCATGTCCCGAGTTCAACGCAGTCTAAATCCAGGGCGGCAAGATCCAGATACCACAAATCATTGTAGACCACGGTTCTCGCTGTTGCCGAGGACCCTTGTAGGTAGTGGTACATTCCGTGACTGTAGCTGCTACCCCCCATGCCTCCGAAGACGAGCAGTCGACCGTTTTCTCCCCCGCTGTTGCCCATTACGGCGATTGCCGGGTCTCTCCTTGGCGCGGGACAGGCAGGCCGCCCCGCCACGAGATCATCGCAAGAGGTCCAAAGCCTGACCCAAGTGGCCATGCCGAGCCCCTCCGCGAAGCTCAACACATGGGTGTCGCTACTGAGCCTGCTCAAGCTGGTGGAGCCAGGGGGCGGTGGAACCAAGTCGGTAGCCTCTCCTCCGAATACTGCATGTGTCAGCAATTCGCCCAAGACCGTAAAGGTCACTGCGCGGTGTCCGTGGCGCGGCCCTGGAAGGCTGCATGAGTAATCTGTCGTACACATCGTAAATGAGTATGAACTTGTGGACACGTCCCGGTAGCAGTACTCGAGTTCACCGTTTGCGTCGTACGAAGCAACACCTCGTAAGCCAGCCACGTTGCCCATGCAGATGCCACGCATGCATTTTTGCAGGGTGCTGTCACAAGATGCTTGGTCCTGGAAGGTGGTCTGCACGAATGCTACATCTCCATAAGGGGCCCCTGGAATTCCCATTGCGGCCGATCGGGGCATGCAGGCAACCTGCGCGCACCAATCGAGGTCAAGCGTGGTCCCATTGAACACACTAGTGCGCACCGCTGCTCCAGTTTGCATTTCATTGCGAGCAGATATCCACGCGTCTCGCGCAAGAGGCACATAGCTCGGATCGCCCCCCCCCACACTCCAAACCATAGCAACGAACCATGAGTCTATCAACCCAAATGTTGTTTTCGTTCCGTCCGCGAGCGGTAGGGGTACTTTTTGCCCGTTGTTAAATCTGGCATACATTCCGAAGGTCTTGGTCGCCGGAGTGTACTTGAAATCGTAGAAGTGCAAAGCAAACGTGTCTTCAATTTCCTGCATTCCAGAGGTGCCACCCCCTATCTGCAAGACAACCAGCGCAAACATCTTGAAGAAAATAGATTTGAAGTCTGCAAGCATGTCCACTTCTGCCACTGCTCCAATGGGCGCCATGTTCGTGAGACGGACCTCGAAGGGAAGTGCAAGGTCCATAGTACGCATGCTAATCTCAAGAAGATCTGGCAGGGCTGCGCCATGCTCATTTACGCCTCCAAACGACAACAGAGCATCCGTTTCGGAGAAATATGTCAAGGAATGCATCGCACGTGCCTCAGGCTCACAGCACCCCGGGCACGGAAATGTATAGCCCGCTTGGGTGCACAGATCCTGCTTGACATTATCAGACGGGTTGCAGCACTCGGGAGGTCCAAAGGTGACCACACGATCCCACTGGGACGTCTTACGCTCGGAAAAATTCCAGAAAGTGTACTTGCTGTTTTTGCTCACTTGATATTCGGTCGATACCCCCGGGCGGAATGATGTTCCTGCTTTATAACCTCCCTGCAAGCCTCCGTAGGTGCAGAGTACCAGATCATTTCCTCCTTTTCCATCACTGACATAAAAATAAGCCATCGCATTGAAGGCGGCGGGGACGGGAAGCGCTGGATCCGCTCTGTCTTCTTTGAATACGTTCTTCCACGACGACGAGACGATATCAAACGTCCACATATCGGCTAGCCCCCTGCCTCCACTATAGCCCCCAAACACAACGAGCGTACTGATGTCGGGCTTTACAAGGCCGGAGAAGCCCCGCGCCGGCGGAGCCTGCTGTGAGAGCACCATCATAGGACTGAAGGCAAGCGCCGGGGAGGATGCAGTGAGGTCGTACTTGAAGACGGCGCTCGACAAAGAGTTTCCGACAAAGCCCCCAAAGAGTATCGCGTCGGTGCTATTCTGCACCATCGTGTTGCTGCTCAGCTCGCGCAATCTGAGGTTCGTCCGACTTCCCTTACCAGCCCGGAATTCGATGCCGCAAACCTGGAACAACCCATCGATCGTGGACGGCGCTCCCTGCATTATGACCGTGGCGGCATGAAAGGCATCGCTGCCACCGAGCATGAGGACGCGGTGGTCAGCACCGGGCAAGACCACCTGCGTCATTCCGGCCAGGCCTGGCAGGCTGGGGCTGGTAAGGAGTTTGGACAGTATGTCGTGACTGCCGGACACGGCCTTCATCATGTTTACCTCCCACAGATCGTTGAGCAACTTGAGCGCAGTGCAGCGCGTGGCGTCCTTGTTGTTGACTTTCATCGCCACGTACTTGCTGCACCCCATGCCTCCATACACGAGGACGGTACTAAAGCCCACAGCCACCACGGAATGTCCGAAGCGAGGTGCGGGCCAGCTGGGATCCGGAGAAGAATTTGAGCAGGGCGCGGCCCCACCAGGGCACAATTGGAACCATGTGTCGGCGGGGGCATTTGCATGGTTGATCAACTCCAGCGTTTTGGGTGCAGTGCCTGTGGCTGGCTGGGCAGACCTGACAATTTCATCCGCATGCGTAAAGGCTGGCCGATTTGTCAGCGCAACACCCGGCATTTTCGAGAGCGTGCCAGCGCCCAGAATAATTGTTGCAAGCAAGCCACTTTGGGCATCCTCAGGTCGACAGATCTTGTCGCCGCACAGTGCTGGAGCGCCGTCATAGTCACAGCATGTCGGTGGCGGATTTGAAAATGCAGCATAAAACGTGCATGCCGGGTTACATCCGCCGTCAGCGTAATCGCATGTGGGAGACACGCCCGCGAGGCATGTGGCAGGCACGGCCGCGACGTCATTTTGCACGAGGCCCTCCGAGATTCGGCCGTTGAAGGTAAGAGCCACAAGCAACTGCCAGGAGAAAGGCCCAAAGGGCTCAGAGTCAGCGTCACACGACTCGTGTGTATTGCGCCACAGTCACCAGGAGCAGCAACCATGCAGGGTTCCGCTGAATGTACAGCACGCACAAAGACGATGCCACATGTACGCATCTGAGACCGTGTAGTTGGCATTTGCAACTGTGTTGTTGAACATAGCATCCAGCACAGGCTGAGCAACGTGCGACATTTGCACGTCAGCATCTTGGATGCCAGAGCTGGGCGTCCTATCCCCGCTCTGAAGCTTGGGGTAGAGGAAAGCAAAGGGATTGCATCTTGACTTGTCAGCGTGATGTGGGCATGACGGCCACCATATGCGCACGTTGTCGATCGATCCGCACAACGGTACATAGCCATCCGCCGGAACAGATGGGTTGGGGCCGCCGACATACACAGCGGTCAGACCACTCGTCAGGGAGAGCTTCTTCTTGATATCGATCGACAAGAACGCCTCTGTATGTTCCCTGACGGCCTGACCGTCAACAAAAAAGAAAGCCTGTGCTATGCTTACGCTGGGTTCCGTCCACTTTCCATCATAGAAACGTGCAAAACGCACGGTAAAGCAGTAATGATGCCACGCACCCACCATCTGGCCTGTGTGTGTGTACCATGCATATGCGCGCCAGTGTTCACGTTGGTCAAAAAGAAGTGAGCACGCGCAAGGAATGTCTGTGAGGAAAGGTCGGAGCCCGGGAGCACGAAATCAAGCGCAGCATTATGTCCGCGAGAGTACCTTGTATCGGACCCCATTTCTTGACCTGGATTTGCTTCTTGCCCGGAGACTTGACAAGCACGGCAAAAAGCTCCGTGCCTTCACCTTGCAGATACCAGCGTAGCACGGGCGTGAGACCATCGTAGGCATCAAATAGAATCGCTTTCTGATTCCCTTTTTTCTGAATCTGTAGCCACATGTCGAGCCACAGGATACCCAGATACGCGGGAGAAGCTGTCCAGGAAGGCAAAGTGATGGCGACGACATCGTCGATGCCATCAAGGGTCAGCATCTTGTCTGCACCAGATGTGGGCGCTGGCGTCGCATCTGTGAACCAGATGTCATTCAAAGGCTGCGGCACCTCGCAGGGTGGATCCTCCTGCGTGCATTCTACGCTACCGCCTCCAATAAGCATCAAAGGGTTAGACCAGCCGCCCAGATTCTTGAGGGCTGCCAACTGCGCAAAGGCTCGCTTGGCTGGAATGTTGGACGAAGTTGATCCACGTAGGTTTACTTTGAACCAAGATTGCGATGCCACGATCATCGCCCACATCTCGTCGCTACCAACTGGAACTGTCCGCGTTAGTCCTCCCGAACACTTGACCGCACTCTCTATGAGGCCACCGAAGATGATTTTGTGCAAGCCAACGCGAACAGTGGCAGCAAACGCCCTCGGGCCTGGACCCACCCCCCGGCTGCCTTCAGCGACAACGCCTCGCATACTTTGGTCCCGCTTGCATTGTGTCGAGCTGCCTTGTGAGCAGAGCCATTTGTTTGTGATTAGGTCAAGAATCCATTGGTCATCCATCATTCTCGGTCCTGTGGTGATTCCAAATGAAACCAGCATCTGGTAGGACTCTGGGTCGTACACTGCAGAGTGTCCAGCGCTTCGGGGAGGGCGAGATCCTGCTGGGTCTCCCTCAGTCCAGCCACTCCGCTCGTCAAAACCAACGAAAGTGCTAATGGGGCGATTGTCTGCCCCCAAGCCACCGACTGCCACAGCATTTCCAGTCTCAGAAAGCACGGTGACCGACAGGAAGCTTGCTGCTGGAGCCGCTGCCGAAGACCCAAGTTGTTTCCACACCATCGTGAAAACATCAAACAGCCAAGTGTCGGATTGGACGGAGGCAAGGCCGACACCTTGCGGACCCTGGCCGCCGTGTATATAGAGGGAGTTACCGAAAAGCCACGCGGCGTGGAAGCCGCGCCCCACAGGCGTCTCAGAAATAGGGTTGATCTGCGACCACACAGGATCGTGGTCATAATGCAACAGTGCCCACAAATCGCTCATTGCCAGAAAAGTGGTGCCTGTCCACGCAAACCCGCCTGAGATGTACACACTTGAGGTGCCTGCGTGGAAGATTGCGACCGACCCATACCGGGGCATCGGCCGCAATACTGTGGGAGAACTTGGGTCGCACCTCTTCCACTGGTATTCTGCGACAAGACTGACGGTTTTGGACCCGTTATTTGACAGCTCCAGAAACCAGCAATCCTGGAGCACTGGAGACGCTAATGGATCCACAGACGCGGTCGTGTTTCGCATGCCTCCGAACATGACCAGCGCGCCAGTTACAGAGTGCTGCGCCATAGCATGCCCCCAACGCGTCTCTGGTTTATGATAGGTGCCGGGTTGCCACTTGAAAGGGTCAAAGCGTGGCTGGGGCGTTGGCGTAAACCACCAACACTCGATGTCGTTGCCGGCGCCCGCGAATGTTGTCCTCGCAGGCGTCTTGAGCGTGTAGCCACCGCATACCAGGGCCTGGGAACCGGTTGACACAGCTGTATGCCCGGCACGATTTGCTGGCATCCTGGCGTTGATTGTAACGGCGGCGCAGCTCTTGTCCGCATACGTGAACCCGGGCGGTGTAGAGTCTGCTCCCTGGAAGCCGACCTTCTCCCACCCCTGCAACCCCAGCAATCCGTCAGTCCTCTTACGGAGGATGGAGTTTGCACGCATTGACGTAAGATTGGAAACCTGTGCTGGACTATCAAGCATCCAGACTTGCATCATGGCGTACGTGTTTGGCGCCCTTCCCTGCTCCTCGCTGCGGCGATTCCGCAGGCGGAGTCAGCAAGCACATTTCTTACGCGAGGGCATGGCACAAAAAATGCTCGCGGGAGCGCGCAGGATATAAATTTTGTTTCTGTAAGAACAATAAAAGGATCATCATCATGCTCACCCGCCCAAGACGTAGAGCATGCCCTGAATCGAAGATAAAGAGACAGCCGCATGACTGTGCCGTGCCGGGGGGGATTCCCCTATGGGCGTGATTTGCTCCCACTGCAAAGCTGATGTTTGGGAGCAAATGTAGACGATTGGGGTGCGACAGGAGGATTGTCAGTGGACATGTGCAAGCAGCACGAAAACCCCGCACTCCACTGCCTGCCCGGGCTATCGTCTGTCAGATGGCAGCACCAGTCTGCGCCTGATCAGGCAACTGCGCGACTGGGCACGTGCCTCCCGACCTGCAATCGATCCTCGAGTTTGCTCGCGGCCTCGAGCTTGCTCGCGCCTCTAGTCTGCTCGCGCCCGCTGGCTGGCCAGGGACGAGGGCGAAGAAGGAGAGGGTGCCGCAGGCAGCGCAGACACACGCGCGGGCAGCACGGGCACGCGCGTGGGCCGTCGCAGCGTCTAGTTGCGCGCGGGCGCGCGTAGCTGCAGTACTCACGTAGCGCATGCGCTAGGTGTAGAATCTGCAGCGCAACAAGCAGCGCTGTATAAAGATGCGCGAGCCTCCCGGCGCAGCCCGCCCGTATGCAGTGGGCGCCCCCGCACGGGCGCCTCAGCATCGGCGCGCTGGCCCGTGGCTCTTTATCGCGCCATCAAGCCGGGTCGCAAGCACTCCACATCCTCTCGAATCTACTGGAACAACCTTCCAGTAACTTAGGCTGCGAAATGAGTTTTTGTTTAAAAGAATCCTTTTCTCCCCATATCGTCTTAGAAATTAGAATTAGCACAAATTGCGACTGTGGACAAAAGAATGTGAAA
>Ga0315905_10005625_pt1 | contig 12768 bp, 9 predicted proteins | sample LakEriMetagenome_5_FD_203522 | JGI IMG/M metagenome (GOLD analysis project Ga0315905, IMG submission 203522) | Freshwater fungal communities from buoy surface, Lake Erie, Ohio, United States - Buoy 4 MA121 | ecosystem: Environmental > Aquatic > Freshwater > Lake | place: USA: Lake Erie, Ohio... | reverse complement strand
CCCCCACTTGGCGCGGCGGTCCCATTCCACGCGGTCCAGCGTGCAGGCGGGATCGCGCAGCGACCAGGCCCAATCGAGCCGTTCCTGCGGGATCTTGGCCGTATCGAGCTTGTCCCAGAGCGCTTCCAGCCCTTCGCCGAAGCTGTCGGGCAGCCCCTCGCGCCGGGTGGCGACCCAGGCATCGAACAGGTCTGCCGCTTCCTCGCGCCGTCCGGCCTGCGCGAGCGCGCCCGCGGCGTAGCGCCGCCAGCGCGTGCCTTCATCGGGCACGCTCGAAAGCATCTCGACGAACTCGTTGGCCGCTTCCTCATGCCGGCCGGTCTGCTTGAGCGCGCGGGCATAGAGGGCCCGGATCTGGCCCATGCGCGGCTGTTGCTCGACACATTTGCGAAGGTGCGGCAACGCGGCCTCGGTCTTGCCGGCGCGCAGCAGCAGCGAGCCCAGCAGCGAGACCATGCGCAGGTCATCGGGTGCGAACGCGACGCCGACTTCAAGATGCTCGATCGCCTTGGCAGACCGGCTCTGCAGTGCCCCGCCTGCAATCCACGCCTGCGCCAGATGGGAACGAAGCATCACGTTGTCGAGCCCGAGCTCGACCAGCTGCTCGCCGGTCGCAGTGGCCGCATCGTGCCGCTTGGCGCGGAACAGCGCCTGGACAATCGCCCCAGCGAGCGCCGGATCGGTCACGGACTCGACCTCGACCTGCAGCGCGCGGTCGGCCGCCTGCTCGAGGCGTCCCTCGCGCAGCAGCACAAGCAGCATGAACGTGGCCACGCGCTCGTCCGACGGCATGACGCGGATTGCATCGACGAGTGCGGCAGCCTCGGCCGTGCGGCCCGCCTGCAGGCGATACTGGAGGCGCATGGCCTGCGCGAAGGTATCGCCCGCATCGATCCCGGAGACGGTATCGGCATCGGCAATCGCGGCATCCCAATCGCGCCGACGCGCATGGAGCCCTGCCCGCTGGCGCAAATCCCTCAGTCCCGGCGGGCAAGCGGCAATCATCGCATCAAGCACGCGAACCGCCCGCGCCGGTGTACCCTCGCTGACCAGCGGATTGACCAGCAGGCGCCGCAGATCGCCCAAATCATCGGCGCTGATCGCATGATCGGCGAGGACATCGACATCGGCCCGGCCAGTACGGATGTCGGCAACCGCCAGCAGCAGGCGGACCTGGGCATCGGGCTGGGCGCCGGCGGCGCGGTCGGCTTCGATAAGCGCGCGGCCTTCGTCCCATTTGCCCTGACGCAAGGCGGCGAGACCGGCCTGAAACGGGGACGTGCCTTCTTCAGCCGGAGCGGTTGGAGTGGTCATCGCGGGCGGCCTATTGCATACAAGTGCCGCACGGCCAAGCCTGCCAGACCCGCCGTTCGGCTCAACCGGACAGGGCGCTCGCCGGTCATCAGCCGGCCTTGGTCGCAGACAGGGGCGAACCGGCCATGCGGCGGACGAGGATCTCGCACCGGTTGATATTGCGCGCAGTGCTGTCCTGTCCCGGCGAAACCGCGTCGAACTTGCGCCAGTAGGCCAGCGCCGCCTCGAACTGCTGCAGGCGCATTGCCTGGATCGCGGCAAGGCGCAGCGCCCAGGCGTCCTCGCCATCGATCACCAGCATGAGCCGCAGGATGCGCAGGGCCTCTTCCCCGCTGCCTTCCTCATCGTCCAGTTGGCGGAAGGCGCTGCGCAAGACCCGCCCCAGCCTCTGCATGTCAGCCGCAACCTGTTCGCCGCCATCGGTGTGGGTGCTGAGCAGCGCCGCCAGTTCGAGCGCCTGCTCGTATTGGGCCTGCGCCACCAGCGTGCGGAACAGGCGTGGTCCGGTGCGGCTGGCCTTGTCGAGAAACTTCGCGATGCGCGGGCGGTAGCGCTCGACGAGCGGATCGCTCGAAGCGCGCAGCTGGCCATAGAGGCGCAGCGGAACCAGCAGATCGCCTTGCAGGGACGCAATCTTGGCATGCAGCGCCAGGATATCGACGTTGTCCGGCCGGATCTCGCAAGCCTCGCGCGCCACCGCGAGCGCCTCCTCGGCCCGGCCGCTCGCCAGCAGCGCCTTGGCGAAGGCGGAGACGATGTCGGGCTGGCGATAGACCATGCGCCCGGCACCCAGGCCCATCGCGACGACTTCGCCGTGCTCGCCGCGCTCCTGCGCCTCGCGGATGCGCAAGCGCAGGTCCTGCAGCACCTGCCGTTCGACGCTGCGCGCGGTCGCGTTGCCGGGCACCACGACCCGGCAGACCTCGGCAAGGGCATAAGCATCGGCGGTGCGGCCTTCCTCGAGCCAGGCCAGGCTCTGGGCAGACCAGCCTTCGGCAATCTGGCGGAACTTGCGCAGCGTGCGCCCGGGGATCTCGGGCATCGAGGCGACCATGGTCATGACTTCGGCCGCCGCGCCGAGCAGGCCGCGCGCGACCGCCTCCTCGATCAGCGGCTCGACCTTTTCGATGCCCGACCGGGCAACGATCATCGCCGTGGCCCGGCAGGCCAGCTCGTCCCCGTGCCCGATCGCCCATTCGGCCAGAGCCCCCGCCAGCACCGGATCCGGACTGGTGTGCAGCCGGTCCAGCACCTCGGTCCGCCAGGCCTCCAGCTTCTGGCTCTCACCGGCAGCGTGATAGGCATCGAGCACGCGAAAGGCGAAGCGGTGCTGCGCCGAATCGAGCCGGAAAGCGAGCATCGCGTAGCGTACGGCGTCGGCCGTGTGCCCCAGCCGCTCGGCCGCAAGGCTCGCCACCTCGTAGATCTCGATCGATTCGTATTCGTCGCGCAGCAGCCGGTCCGCCAGCGCGATGGCCTCCGCGCTCTGACCGATCTCGAACTGCGCGCGCATGAGCGCAAGCAGGCCCGAAGTGGTCATGGCCGGCTTGTCAAGCAAAGGGGCCAGCAAGGCGATCGCGTTCGGATAGTCGCCGATCCGGGCATAGACCTGGCCGCCCAGCTGCTGCAGCGCCGGATTGGCAGGATCTTTGGCGAGCGCCGCGAACACCTGCCTCGCCCCGACGAAGTAATCGTCGAACTCCAAGGTCGCGGCAATGCTGGAGGCTAGCAGCGAGGGATCGGGCGCATCGCTGGTCTGATCGCCGCCCTGCACTTCGGCAAGCCGGGGCAGGATGAGCTCGCCATGGAACTGCGCATACCAGCGGTCCGAGAAGGTGTTGGTATAATGCATCGTATCGAGCCCGTTGCGTTCCATCGCGCGCTCTTGTCCGAATGCATGCATCAGCGCACTGGGGTCGAAGCAGGGCACGCCGATCTGCGCGGCGGCCTTGCGGATCCAGCGGATGATCCGGTCGCGCGGGGGGATTACCGTACCGTCGGCCCCATGCGCATTGACGTGGGTGACGAAGACGACCCGGTCCTTGCCCATGCGCTCGGCCAGCTCGGCCATGTCCGCTGCGATATCGTCGAACCCCTGCGTGCGCATCGAGATCGAGCGGAGGAGTTCGCGGTCGTTGCTGCTATAGAGCTGGTAGACCGGATCAGCGGCCAGAAAGGCGTCAAGCTCCGCGCGGGCCGAGGCGGACGTCGCCCCCGCGAGCGCCCAGAACCGCTTCGAGCGTGGCGCCGAGGCGAAGAAATCGGCGAAATAGCGCGAAAGATAGTTCGATTGGACGGCAACGTCGCCGACCCGGTAGCTCTTTGCCGAGCTGATTTCGACGACATAGAGATCCGGGCGCGGGGCGACCGGCTGGTCCTGCCGGCCGTCGCTTTGCGGGCGAAACAGGATCGGCAGCACCGCCGCGTCGAACTGCCGCTCCCCCGCGAGGTACGCCAACTGCTGGAGCGCTTCCTCGCTGGTATGAGTGAAGCCGTAGATGCGCTCGCTTCTGATCTCTACCGGATAGCGCGCCTGCCCGCGCCGGAGCGGCGTGTTGATCCGGCAGGTCCCGATGGGGGTGATCGACAGCCGGCTCAAACGGCACGGCCCTTCCGCTGCACCTTCAGGGAACGGCCGCGCGCTGCGCGGCGCGCAGGCCGCACTAGAGGCTCCAGTACCGGATGTCTTCGCGCAGACCCTGGGGCGCAACCGACGACTTCACATCGATGAGGATACCCCCCGGCGCGATCATGTCCTGGATCGCCGCGATGCCCATGGCCGCGTATTGATCGTGCGAGACCGCATAGATCAGCACGTCGATCGCGTTGAACGCCTCGATCGGCGAAAGCTCGATGCCGAATTCGCGGCGGGTTGCCCCGTCATCGGCCATGGGGTCGTGGACAATCGGGGCGATGCCGAATTCGCACAGCTCGCGGTAGATGTCCTCCACCTTGGAATTGCGGATATCGGGGACGTTTTCCTTGAAGGTCAGCCCGAGGATGCCGACCCGCGCATCTTTCAGCGGATGGCCGGCAATCGCCAGCAGCTTGACTGCGCGCTGCGCGATGTAGCTGCCCATGCTGTCGTTGATGCGGCGGCCGGAAAGGATCACCTCGGGGTGATAGCCCAGCTGTTCGGCCTTGGCAGTCAGATAGTAGGGGTCGACCCCGATGCAGTGCCCGCCGACGAGCCCCGGGTAGAACTTGAGGAAGTTCCACTTGGTCCCCGCCGCCGCCAGCACTTCGCTGGTGCGGATGCCGACCAGATCGCAGATTTTCGAGATCTCGTTCATCAGGGCAATGTTGATGTCGCGCTGGGTGTTCTCGATGACTTTCGCGGCTTCGGCGACACGGATCGAGGACGCGCGGTGGATGCCGGCGTGGATGATCGAGCCGTAAAGCTCGGCCAGCGTATCGAGCGTTTCGGAGTCCTGTCCGGCGACGACCTTGACGATGGCCTCAAGCGGATGCGCCTTGTCGCCCGGATTGATCCGCTCGGGGCTGTAGCCGAGCTTGAAGCCTTCGCCGCTCCTGAGCCCCGAGACCGCCTCGAGCACCGGCGCGCAGACTTCCTCGGTCGCGCCGGGATAGACCGTGCTCTCGAACACGATGATCGTGCCGGGCGCGATGATCTTGCCGATCGCGGCGCAGGCATCGGTAAGATTGGAGAAATCAGGTCGGCAGCTATTGTCGACCGGGGTCGGCACGGTGACGATGAGAATACCGCAGCCGCGCAGATCCTCGACTGATCCGGTGATGACGAGACGGGAAGCCTTCAGTTGCTCGGACGAAATCTCGTTGGTGTAGTCATGACCCTCGCGCAGCGTGGCGACACGGGTCTCGCTCACATCGAAACCGACCACTTCATGCTTGCGGGCGAAAGAGACAGCGAGAGGCAGACCGACGTAACCAAGTCCAACAACACCGATTTTGCCGAAAGAATTCATACCAGAACAATCCGCCCCATAAGCTCAGTGATCAAGGACGCGGCCACGTGCGCCGACCCCGGAACCATACAGGCGTTCGGCCGTCGCGGCTGTGCCCGTATCTGCAGCTATCGCCAATACGGACTTAGCCGCATCGACTCAAGCATGGCACCGATCGCGCCCCGACCAGTCAATTTGCCCCAATACCATCCAGCATGTGACACAATTCTAACACGCCCAATACCTAGCGGCAGGGGAAGCCAATGCAAGGCAGGGCGGCGCCAAGTTGGAGCAAACATGTCTCGGCGAGCCCTGTTCCAGCAGAAAGCCGGGACGCCGGTTTTGCAAGGGACGGCAGCCGGACTGGCCCTTGAACGTGCAGCCCCCACATCGAAAAACGCGGCGACTGTTGCGGTTCCGCAACAGTCGCGAAGGCGGGGGGGCAGACCCCCAACCTTGTTGGAGATAGGCATCCCGTCAGGTCATTGCGCGGCCACAGCCCACGGAGTGCCCCATGACGCAAGCTGCGACCATGCTTGCCCGCGGATCCGGAGCTGGCAACATTCCCGCCGCTGCGGCACGATGGCCGCGCCCGCTCGGCAACACGACCTCCATCACACCGCACTGTTGCATCGGCGAGGCCGATCTTGCCCTGATCGGCGATGCACTCGACATGGCTCTTCGGACCATACGCAGTTGATTCCCTAAGGGAGATTCCACAGCATTCGGCGAGACTAGCGCAACACAGAAAAATGGCGGCTTAAGCGAATCCGCTGGGACCGCATTAAGGCGCGCCCGGCACATCCTTGACGCGTCCCCTCGCCGGAGAGCGTGCCATGGTCCGCCGTGCCCTGATCGATCCCCTTCGCCAAACCGCAAGCCAGGTGCGCCCGACGTTGCGCATCGCGGTGCTGTTCGCCCTGCTCGCCGCCTGCGGACCCTCTCACTTGCAGCGCACGGCCCAAGTGACCTCGCCCATCGGCACGGCGCAGGCGGCTGGAACCCTCGCGCGCAGCGCGCCGAATCTCGCACAGTTGCCGCCGATGGTGCTCGGCGTGCAGACCCATTTCAGCCAGGGCTGGCCCGCCTCCTCGCTGGCGCTGGCGCAGCAGGTCGGGGCGCCGCTGCTGCGCGATTCGCTGCCCTGGGCCGGCGCCGAGAAAAATCGCGGCCGCTATGACCTCAATACACCGGCGGCCCGGGCGCTGGCCGCAGCCTGCGCAGCAGGACAGCGCCTGCTGCTGACAGCGGTCCCTGCCAACCCGCTCTACGATGGCGGCGGGTGGGTTTCGAGCGCCGCGGGGAACGCCGCCTTCGCGAGCTACCTTGGCACGCTGGCCGATCGCTTCGGCCCCTGCCTTGCCGCGATCGAGGTCGGCAACGAGCTCAACGGGCCCGGCACGCTGGTCTATCCCGCCGGGGTCAATCGCGCTGCCGCCTATGTCGCCACGCTCAAGGCGGTGCGCGCGCGGATCGGCGGGCGTGTGGCGATACTCGGCGGTTCGACCAACATGATCGGCACCGGCTTCCTGCGCACGCTGTTCGCCGCCGGGATGCTTGCCGAAGTCGATGGCATCGCGGTACACCCCTACCGCCTGCGCGGCGAAGGGCTCGATGTGGAACTGGCCCAGCTGAACAGTGCAATGGATGCCGCCGGGCGGCGCGTGCCGATCTGGGCGAGCGAATTCAGCCTCGACACGCGTGACCAGCCGGGCGCAGCGGGTGAACTGATCAAGCAGGCGACAATGCTCGCCGCAGCCGGAGCAGCGCAGGCGAGCTGGTACGCGTTGATCGACCAGCGCTGGTTCCCGAACATGGGGCTCTTTGCGGGTACCACGCCCAAGCCGCAGGCGGGGGCATTCCGAATGATGCAGCAGCTTCTCGCGCGGGGGCGGCCACAACGGCTCGATTTCGGCGATCCGCTGCTGTTTGCCTACCGCTTCGGAACAGATACGACGGTGGTCTGGGGGGCGCCGCGCTCGCTCAAGGTCGAAGGCGGCACGACAAGCGATGCCACCGGCGCGCCCGCCCCCACTGCGGGGGTGAGCGAGAGCCCGCTGGTGATCACCGGCACCACCGCGATCCGCTTCGGCGCCTCCACATGGATCGCCGATACGCTGATGGGCTGGGGCACGCCGCAGTGGCGCTACGCGGTGCGGCTCAAGGCCGATACGAGCTACCGCCTGCCGCTGTTCGACGACCAGTTCACCAGCTACTTCGGCGATCGCTGGTATCGCCCGCTGCGGATCAACGCGACGTCCGCGGCGCCCGGCGGCACCGCAGCCGCTCCGCTGCGCGCGGTCTGGCGCTATGTCGCGCCCGCTGCGGAATCGGTCGATGTCGGCGGGTGCTTCGCCAAGGGCCCCTTGGGCGACGGGGTGGACCTTACCGTCACCGCCGCTGGCAAGGTGCTCTGGCGCGGGGTGCTGACGGGTCAGCTGAGGCTGCCGCCGCTCGGCGCCGATCTCGCACCGGGCGACGCGCTGGAACTTGTTGCCGGGCCCAACCAGACGACAGGCGGCGATTCGTTCAATCTGCGGCTGGTGCTGTTCCGGCGCGGCGCGGCCGAGCCGGTCACTTGCCCGGATTGAGTGCGATCAGGGCGCGGGAGCCGGCGGCAGGCGGCGGGCGGTGAGAATCTTCACCGGCGCCTCCAGCATCTGCCCGCGCATCGATCCCTCGCCCAAAGTCTGCGAGATCGGCGCATCCCAGATCCTGCGCACCACGTCCATGCCCGCCGTCACCTTGCCGAACACGGCATAGCCCGCCTGCCCATCCGGATCGCTCGAGGCAGGGTTCGCATCAAGGCTGGTAAGGTCCGAGAGCATGATCGAGAAATCGGCAGTCGCCGTGCCAGGTGCGTTGCGCGCCATCGAGATCGCGCCGGCCACATGGCTCAGCCCGGTCTGGCTCGTCGGCTCGTGCGCGATTGGCGTGAACAGGCGGCGCGGATCGCGCAGACCGCCCTGCAGCAGGCCATTGGGCTGATCGCCCCAGGCAAGGTGCATCGCGCGGTAGAAGCTGATCCCGTCAAAACGCCGCGAATCGACATAGCGCAGGAAGTTCGCGCTGCTGAGCGGCGCGTGCGCGCCATCGAGCGCGAGTTCGATCGTGCCCAGTTCGGTAGTCAGCGCAACACGCTCGATCGCGGCGAGCGGAAGCGGCGGAGGCAGCGGAGCGGGCGCAGGAAGAGTCGCCACCCGCTTTCGCGGTGCCGCGGCAACCAGCAGCGAAGCGAGCGGAAGCGCGGCAAGGACGAATCGGCGGTTCATCATGGCCCCGCATTAACCTTCAAGGCGCGCGGCGAAGCAAGCCTCGCCGCGCTCCGGCATCCGAAAAGGCCTGAACGCCCCCTCAGGTTCCGCTCGTAGCGCATTTTGGCGCGAAACTAACGACCGATGCGCCAGATGGAGGCACCCCACGCCACCTTGGTCCGTCCAGCTCGACACGGCTGGCGGACCAACAGTTTCGATGCAAACCGGAAGGACAAACGATGCTCAAGACTGCCAAATGCCTGGCCTTCGGGCTTATCGCCGCCTCCTGCGTTGCCGGGACCGCCCATGCCCAGTCGGCCGATTGGATCCGTCAGGTGACCCGCACCATCGCTGCCAAGCAGACCTATCCCAAGGCCGCGCAGGTGCGCGGCGAGGAAGGCACGGCCAAGGTGAAGATCTATGTAGCCGCCTCGGGCGCGGTGGAACGCGCGGAACTCGTCGTGCCCTCGGGCTCGACTTCGCTCGACCGCGAGGCGCTCGCGCTGCCGAGCCGCACCGGTTCGGTGCCGCCCCCACCGGGCGGTGCCACCACGGTGACCGTGCCGATCACCTGGAAGCTGCTCTAAGCCTCGTCAGACCAGCTTACGACCGGAGCCGATGGCCCTCGGCCGAGGAAGGGGCGGAGCAATCCGTCCCTTCTTTCTTCCGTCGGGCGATCAGATCGACGGCCAGCTCGGCCAGCCGAGTGGAGCCGGTTACGAGAGCGGTCATGCGCGGACGCCTCGATTGACCCTGCGGGCGCCCCGATCAGCCGGAGCGCCCTGCCCTGCTCAGTGCGCTTTCGGCTTGAGCGAACCGTTGCCCTTGGGCGTCTTGATCGAGGTGCAGGTGCCGGCCTTGACCAGCGCCCAGGCATCGCCCTGGTAATCGACCTTGGAGGTGCCCGCGCAGCTCATGCCTGGGCCCGCCGCGCACGCGTTCTTGCCGGCCTTGGCAACGCCATAGCACTTTTCCATGGCGGGCTTGGCATCGGCGGCCTGCGCAGCGCCGGCAGCAAGGCCGAGCGCGATTGAGGTAGCGAATGCGGTTGCAGCAATCTTCATGAGAGTTTCCTTTTCGAACGGTGGAAGCACAAGGGAGGAGGTGAAGAACATGAAAAGCCGTGCGGGCAGCATGCCGCGCGCTTGCTCGGTATCCGGAATTGTTCGCGCCGGCCACGGTGACCGGTTCGTCAGGTAACCGGCAGGGGGTACACGGACGCAGCATTTTTTGCATGCGGCTAGACCTCGCGGACCACTGATCCTAGGGAGAAACCGGACAAGGTACCGAACTGAAAGGACAATCGGCCCGTGCGGAACTTTGCGCTGGAGGTGTATTTCTCGAAGTGGGAATTTGCCGCAAAGTATCATCTCACGGCATCCGACGCGCAGAGCATGGCGCTCTCGCAGCTGCTGGCCCACGCCTCACCCGCGGATCGCGAACGCTTCGACAACCTGCACCTCGGCTATACCAAGACCTTCGGCGCAGAGCCGCTGTTGCACGAGATCGCGAAGACCTATGATACGATCGGCGAAGACCAGCTGCTGTGCTTCGCAGGCGCGGAAGAAGGTATCTATGTTGCGATGCGGGTGCTCCTCGCGGCCGAAGACCACTGCATCGTCATCACGCCCAACTATCAGGCGGCCGAGACGATCCCGCTCTCGATCTGCGCGGTAACCGGTGTCCCATTGGACGAAAACGCGGGCTGGACGCTCGATCTGGACGCCGTGCGCGCGGCGCTGCGGCCGAATACGAAACTCATCTCGATCAATTTTCCCAACAACCCCACCGGGGCAATCCCTTCGCCGGAGACCTTTGCCGGGCTCATCGAACTGTGCCGGACACACGGAATCTGGCTGTTCAGCGACGAGGTCTATCGCCTGATCGAGCACCGCAGCGAAGCGCGCGTGCCGCAGGTCGCAGATGTCTACGAGCGCGGCATCTCGCTCAACGTCATGTCGAAGAGCTATGGCCTGCCGGGCCTGCGCATCGGCTGGCTGGCCGCCCAGGACCGCGCGTTCCTGCAAGGTTGCGAACGCTACAAGCACTATCTCTCGATCTGCAATTCCGCGCCGTCGGAACTCCTCGCCGAAATCGCGCTGAAGGCCCGCGAGGCGATAGTCGGGCGCAACCGCGATCTGGCGCACCACAATCTCGGCCTGCTCGACGCGTTTTTCGCCGATTTCCAAGGCCTGTTCGACTGGCGCCGCCCCGATGGCAGCTGCGTCGCCTTCATCCGCTACAAGGGCGCCGAGGGCGTGGAGCGCTTCACCGAGCGGCTGGTCGAGGAGACCGGCGTGCTGCTGCTCCCTTCGAGCATCTATCGCTCCGAACTGGGGCCCGTGCCGCACGACCATTTCCGGATCGGCTTTGGCCGCAGCAATCTGGCCGAAGGCCTCGCCGTGTTTCGCGAATGGCTGATGCGCAACCGGGCATGAGTGCATTCCTGGCCTGCCCGCAGAAAATGCGCGAAGCCTGTAACCGCAGTTGGAGGTCAGGCGGACCGGACCGTGCCATTCCGGCGCACGATTCGGTGAAAACCCATGCGCACCCTCAAGACCGTATTTGCCAACGCTGCCAACGCGGCCCGCATCGCTACCGACCTTGCCGCCGCCCGGGCGATCGCCAAGGCGAAGTCCGCCAAAGTCTTGCGCCGCTAAGGCATGAACGCCTGCAAGGGCGCCCCGGAGAGCCCCGGCCGTCTTTTCGCGAGACGCTCTGATGACCGAGGCACGCCATGTCTGAGAAACTGGCCGGATTTGGCCTTGGCATGCGCCGGCCGCACTACCGGTCCTTTATCGACGGCACCGCACCCGTTGATTTCATCGAGGCGATCTCGGAAAACTTCATGATCCCGGGCGGCAAGCCGCTCGATACGCTGATGAAGGCGCGCCGCAACTATCCGCTCGCGCTCCACGGCGTCTCGCTCTCGGTCGGCTCGGCCGATGGACTGCGCGAGGATTACCTCAAAGAGCTTCGCCGCCTTGTCGACAGGATGGAACCCGCGGTGGTCTCGGACCACCTGTGCTGGACCCGCATCGACCATTTCAATTCGCACGACCTGCTGCCTCTCCCCTACACCGAGGAAGCGCTGGCCGTGGTCTGCAGCAACATCGACCGCGCACAGGACGCGCTCGGCCGCCGCCTGTTGTTCGAGAATCCCTCCAGCTACATCGCCTTCCCCGGCGCGATGACCGAGTGGGAGTTTCTGGCGGAAATGGCCAGGCGCACCGGCTGCGGCCTGCTGCTCGATGTCAACAACATCCACGTCAGCGCGGTGAACCACGGGTTTGCCGCGGCGGACTATCTCGCCGGCATTCCGATGAACTTGGTCGGGCAGATCCATCTCGCCGGGCATGTGCAGGGCGAGCACCTTCTGATCGACACCCACGACCAGCCCGTGCCCGCGGAAGTCTGGGCGCTGTACCGCGCTGTGACGGTGCTGGCCGGTCCGGTGCCGACGATGATCGAGCGGGACGACAATATTCCCGAGCTCGAGGAACTCTGCGCCGAACTCGACTTGGCGCGGTCAATCGGTGCCGATGCCGCGCGTGAGGGCATCGCGGCATGAGTCTGCTCGCCCTGCAACGCGATTTCCGCGCCTGGCTGGTGACTGGCGAAGACCGCGCCGCCGCCGCGCTCGGTGGCGGGCCCGGCACCTTGGTCTACCAGAACAACTACCGCACCGCGCTCGTCTCCAGCCTGGCCCAAACGTTCCAGCGTCTGGCGGCGTGGCTGGGCGAGGAAGCATTCGAGGCGGCAGCGGCGCGCTATATCGATGCGCGCCCGCCGTCGAGCTGGACGCTAGACGCCTATGGCGAGGACTTCACCGATTTCGTCGCCACACTCTGGCCCGAAGATCCCGAAGTCGCCGAAATCGCGTTGATCGACTGGACCGTCAGCCAGGTATTTGTCGGCGCCGATGCCGAAGCGCAGGCAGCCGAAGCGCTGGCCGTGGCGGATTGGGAAACCGCCGTGATCCACGCCGTGCCCTCGCTGCTCGTGCTGCCGATCACGACCAATGCCGATGCGATCTGGCAGGCGCTGGCGACAGGGGAAACCCCGCCGGGCGCCGCACTGGCCGAGTGCGGCACGGCACTGCTGGTCTGGCGCCAGGGTCTCGAGCCGGTGTTCCGCCGCGCCGAGCAGCATGAGCGCGATGTTCTGGCATGGTCCGCTGCCGGGCAGGACTTTGCCGCGGTGTGCGAAGGGCTGGCCGCGACGCTGGGCGAGGACGAAGCGGTTACCACGGCGGGCACGCTGCTCGGCCGTTG
>Ga0315905_10005624_pt1 | contig 12768 bp, 13 predicted proteins | sample LakEriMetagenome_5_FD_203522 | JGI IMG/M metagenome (GOLD analysis project Ga0315905, IMG submission 203522) | Freshwater fungal communities from buoy surface, Lake Erie, Ohio, United States - Buoy 4 MA121 | ecosystem: Environmental > Aquatic > Freshwater > Lake | place: USA: Lake Erie, Ohio... | reverse complement strand
ACCCATGCCAGGCAAAATTATTGCCATGCTGGTGAGTGCGGGCGAGCGTGTTGTCAAAGGCACGCCCTTGCTCATCATGGAGGCGATGAAAATGGAACACACCATCAACGCGCCCGGCGATGGCACGGTGAGTGAGTTGCTGTATGCCGTCGGTGATCAGGTCGACGAAGGTGCGCAGTTACTCAGCCTGTCGGTTGGGGAGGTGTGATGCGTACATTGCCTGAAAGCGTCAAGCTGGTGGAAGTGGGACCACGCGATGGATTGCAAAACGAGAAGGACATTATTCCGGCAGCGATTAAGGTCGAGCTGGTCGATCGACTGACGGCAGCGGGATTCATTAACATCGAAGCCGCTTCTTTTGTTTCACCCAAATGGGTGCCGCAAATGGCAACCTCGGGCGAGGTGATGGAAAAGATCACGCGTAAGCCCGGCACCATTTATTCCGCCCTGGTGCCAAACATGAAGGGCTTTGAAGCGGCGCTGGCCGCGCGCGCGGATGAAATCGTGATTTTCGGTGCGGCTTCGGAAGCGTTCTCGCAAAAAAATATCAATTGCTCGATTGCAGAATCGATAGATCGTTTTCGCGAAGTTGCGCAGGCGACCAAAGATCAGGGATTACGTCTGCGCGGCAGTATCAGTTGCGCGCTGGGTTGCCCGTATCAGGGTGAAGTTGCGCTGGATGCGGTCGCTGATGTCGCGATGCGCCTGCGCGATCTGGGCTGTGACGAAATTGATGTGGCCGATACGATTGGCGTGGGTACTGCGATTCGGGTACAGCAGGTATTCGAGCGCGTGGCAAAAGAATTTCCCATCCATCAGCTGGCTGGGCATTTTCATGACACCTATGGACAGGCACTGGCCAATATCTATGCGGCACTCGAAGTTGGTGTGAGTATTTATCATGCCTCGGTCGCAGGTCTAGGCGGTTGTCCTTATGCCAAAGGCGCTACCGGTAATGTCTCGACTGAAGATGTGCTCTACTTGCTGCAGGGTCTGAATATAAAAACCGATATTAATCTGGATGCTGTCGTGGATTCGGGGCAGTTCATTTCACATTATCTCGGACGCAAGGCCGTTAGCCGTGCGGGCAATGCGATTGCTGCGCGGCGCGCTAATGACCTATCCGAGGAGACAGCATCATGAGCCCGAAGCTGCAGCCCGGCATACAGTTTGAATGGCAAACGACCGTACCTGAGCATTCGGTGGTACCGCATCTGTTTGGTTCGCAAACACCTTTTGCGTTGGATATGCCTGCAGTGATGGCCACGGGTTACATGGTCGGCCTGATGGAGTTGGCATGTACGCAGGGCATCATGGATTACGTGGACTGGCCGAACGAGCAGAGTTTGGGCACGCATGTGAGCTTTTCCCATCTTGCCGCCACGCCACCCGGAATGACGCTTACCATACGCGGTGAGGTTATTGCCGTTGAAGGTCGGCGCGTACGCTTTCGTGTTGAGGCTTGGGATGGTCTGGATAAGATCAGTGAGGGTGAGCATGAACGCGCCATCATCACCCCTGAAAAATTTCATGAGCGCTTGAATGACAAAAAACGTCGGGCTGGTTTATGAGCCTTATGCCCCTTATGCCCCTTATGCCCAGTTTCCACGTAAGAAAATTCTGATTTCATGGACCTGCAAAACTTCGATCCTCTGGCACATCCGGGCCCACTGCCATCACCCTGCATCAATATCTGTCAGATGGACGAGACGACAGGGTGGTGCAAAGGTTGTCAGCGCACGATCGCTGAAATCATTGACTGGAGTGTCGCGCCAGAACCAAAAAAACGACAGATCTGGCTGGCCATAAACGAGCGGCGCACGGCAAAATAATAGTTTTCATCAAAACAAGTGTTACGGGTTTTGATGTCCCACCATTTTTGTCGTTTCTTCGTTGGCTTCCTTAAAAGGACATTTCATGCAGCCGAGTTTTTACAAGCCAGCCGCCGCCTTGACCGGCCCAGCTTATAGCCCCTGGTTCAAAATGCTGGCAACGCTATTTACCGTTGGATTAGTTGCCTACGGCATTAGTTTCTCGATGCGGTTTTCCCTAGAGGCCTATGGTTGGGGCGTGATCTTGCTGATGCTGGGCGCGCTGGCGTTGCTGCTTATATCGTTTTATGGGTTTTTGCACTCAACCATCACGATTGACGATCAAGGCATCAAGCAAACCTGGGTGATTAATCGTCAGGTGTTCTGGCCGGATATCCGGGGTGCAAAAATGATCGGTATTCCACGTGGTGGCTGGCTGTCACCGCCCCGACTGGTTGTGCGCACTGGGACGGCTTTTTACACTTTTAACGGTGGGACTGAAGCCTTGTTGACCGAGTTCGCCAGAATCTCCTTGGCTTACGAGATGAAAAAATGAATCTCCCCGACTCAATGCAGGTACTCGAGCGTGGCTGGCTCTCGTCCAATAATATTGTCTTCACTGGCAAGGACAAAACAGCCATCGTTGATACCGGCTATTGCACCCATGAGAATCAAACCCTGATTCTGCTGCGTAATGTGCTGAAAGGCCGGACGCTGGATGCCATCTACAACACGCATCTGCATTCCGATCATTGCGGCGGCAATCATGTTTTGCAAACTCATTTTCCGGCAGTACGCACCTTCGTTCCAGCAGCAGAATTCAATCGTGTACAGAACTGGGAGCGATCGCAATTGACCTTTGAGGCCACGGGGCAGCGTTGCGAGCGCTTTCGTGCGGATGCCAGTATTCATTCCGGCGACAAGATACTTCTCGGTGATCTTTCGTGGTCGGCGCTCTGCGCACCCGGCCATCATCCTTATTCGTATCTCTTGTTTTGCGAGGCGCACGGCATACTGATTTCAGCCGATGCTTTGTGGGAGAAGGGTTTTGGTGTCGTTTTTCCTGCGCTTGATGGAATCTCAGGTTTCAGAGAAACGCGCGCTACGCTCCAGATGATTGAGGAACTCGATGTGAAACTTGTCATTCCCGGTCATGGCAAGCCGTTCACCGATGTGAAACAGGCGATAGAAGTGGCGCATTCACGCATCGATTATCTCGAAGCCGATCCATTACGTAACGCGCAAAACGGTATCAAGGTCTTGTTAAAGTTCCTGCTCATGGAACGTCAGCGCATCAAGCTTTCTGAAGTCCCCAAACTGCTCAATTCGATTCCTTTGGTGAAGTCGGCTAATCAGCGGCATATGAATTTCGGAAAAATTCATCTCGCGCATTGGGCAATTACACAGCTGCGTCGGGCGGGTGCGCTGGATGTGAAGGATAACTATCTGGTGGATGTTGAGGCGAAGGCGGGTTGAGTGGTTGTTGCAGTGAGTGGGCGGCGGTAGTTTTATGACACCCGCTGAATCTCATCCTGAGATCACTGTTGTCCGGAAGATTTTTGGGACAAGTGCATTAAGCCAGCATGGTGCTTGAATTCGTTATTCAGGCTCACTCGTAATGATGTTTTTCAGCTGCACAACGAAAGACACTGGATCCCGGCTTTCGCCGGGATGACGGTAGTTATTAGGGTAAATGTAAAATTCCCACCGTCATCCCGACGAAAGGTGGAGCAGAGGTTTTAGAACGCATACGGTGTGCTCTAAAAGTACGAGCAAAAACTCAGGCGCCTTCAACGATGAACAAGCGACCTTGCGATGCTGCTTGCCGCAGGGCTTTCGCTTCCGCATAGGCAGGTGAGTCGTACCATTCACGCGCTTGGGAAAGCGACGGAAATTCCAGAATGACGGTGCGCATCTGGTCATGATGGGCATCATCCAAGCCTTCGCATTGGATGCGTGGACCTCCCCGCACCAGAAACTGACCGCCAAAAGCCAACACGGTCGGCAGTACCAGCTTGCGATATTCCTCATAAGCCTGAGGATCAGTCACGGTAATTTCAGCGACGACATAAGCCTTGGCCATGGTATTACCTCGGGAAATGAGTGGCTGCGACCCGTGAGCGTGCCACAATATATTCTTGTTTCAGACGTGAGACCACTTCGGCGACCGTCGGAACATCATGCATCAAGCCCACACCTTGACCTGCGCCCCAGATATCGCGCCAGGCTTTGGCGCCACGATCGCTCGCGAAATTCATCGCCGTTTTGTCAGCGACTGGCAGGTTATCGGGATCGAGTCCGGCTTTCACGATAGATTTCTTCAGGTAGTTACCATGCACGCCTGTGAATAGGTTCGTGTATACGATGTCTGCCGCATTGGATTCAACGATCGCATTGCGATAGTCTTCACTGGTGTTTGCTTCCTGCGTCGCCAGCCAGCGCGACCCGATGTAGGCGAAATCTGCTCCCATGGCTTGAGAGGCAAGAATGGCATCGCCCGTTGTGATAGACCCGGACAAGGCAATTGGGCCATCGAAGAATTTGCGGATTTCGCCAACCAAAGCAAAAGGTGACAGACCACCCGCGTGACCGCCGGCACCGGCCGCAACGAGAATCAAGCCATCCACACCAGCTTCAAGCGCCTTCTGTGCATGCCGTATTGAAATGATGTCGTGCAAAACAATCCCGCCATAACTGTGAATGGCATCCAGCATTTCGGCAGGCGGTGCGCGCAGCGAAGAAATGATGACCGGAATTTTGTGGCGCACTCAGACCTCAACATCATGCGCAAGGCGGTCATTGGACTGATGCACGATCTGATTTACGGCAATCGGCCCGATGATCGCATCCGGGTGTGCGGCTTTGTGTGCTGCCAGGGCCTCTTTAATTTGCGTCAGCCACGTATCGAGCATTTCTGCTGGCCGTGCGTTCAGCGCGGGGAAGGAGCCCACAATCCCCGCTTTGCATTGCTCGATTACTAATTCCGGACCACTGGCAATAAAGAGTGGCGAACCGATAACAGGCAGGCTGAGATTTTGCAGGACAGGTGGCAAGGACATGTAGGTCTCTGAAGGCTTTTTTGTATGCGGGCAATTATAGGCGAAGCCCTGATGCCTCGCGGTAGGCTTCGCCGTAGGGCGTGTTATTCCGCTGCCAGCCTTTCTATCCATCGCATCAGCCCGTCAAGGCGCTGCCACAACTCCGTGGGCGACTGCGGTTCGGGCAGCCCGCTGTTGTAATGCTGGAACAGAGTGAGCGCATGGTCTGTCATCCCGCGTTGCACCGCTTCCCAGACAGTCACGCGACAACCCGTGGCGTGCATCTCGGGCGTGGTACCGATGAATCGATACGGCACACCCTGTGACTCCCACTCGTGCCTGACTTCCTGCGCGGCTGCCTGAAGGCGTCTCGCATCGACCGGAACCCGCAAGGTCCAGGCGTGCTGGCGGGGATAGGTTTCCTCACTTTCTTTTGCTGTCATGAAGTGCGCTGGCCATTCACTGATCCGGGAGTCGACTGGTTCAAGGTGAAAGCCGGAATGCATAAATCGATAACCAAGATCGACATGATTTTTTCGCATATCCGGCACCAGTGACAAGTTGGGCGTGATCCACGCATGACCCAGTGCTACCCCGGTAGTCGGCTGGATTTGTATCTCGCCGAAATGAGTCGCGTCTTTCATAAGCTCACGCGCCTGCGCCTTCAAATCTGGCGTGCCGCTTGTTGGAACCTTGGCATAAATCTGCGCTATCGCAGCCGACACTTGCTGTCGCTGCAGGCGCATGAGTTTATCGGGCGGTGCAGCAATGCCAAGCAGCTTTTGCGTGAGCAGCAGTTCAAGAACATCACGCAGTAGTTCGGGGAAAAGCCTGGCTTTCGTGTCAGCCATCACCGCTTCGGCCATGCGGCTATCAATGACGATAGCATTTTGGGTGGCAGTGACTGTCGTCGACTTTATCTCGGATAGACCCGTGATGATTTCAGTGGATGCCATCGGCAAATCCAGTGCTTTTGCGAGCAGGAAGACACTATGATGTAAGTCATCAATCGTTTTATTCGAATCATTCCAATCGGAGCAGATCGCATGCAGGACATCGCGTATGGCTTCTGGCCAGTCAGATTGCAAAGGTATGCGTCGGGGTTCAGGGGCACTATCTTTTAGATCTTCAAGAAGGTTGAAAAAATCTTCTGTTTGCATCAACGTGCGATTGAACGAATGTGGCGGGCCATTAGAAAAGCCGTAATCGCGGTATACCTCATCATCAATAATAGTTTCGACGACGTTGCAGGCAAATTGCGCGGCTTTGAGCGTCTCACGGAGTTGCTCTGTCTCATCGCTTGTCAGGTGAGACAAATGCATGCGCAGCAGCGCGGTGAAATATTGCTGACTTTGCTCATCATCATCGATGCCCGGGCGAATCGACGCTAGCAGATTATCCATGCTCAGGCATAAAAAATCGCGTATACGGCGGTGCTCTGAGGTCGTTTTATTCTCTTTAAGTTGTGACAGCAAAAGCCTGAAAGACAAAGAAGTATGCCGGCTGGCATCAAAGTAATAAGGCGCCTTGGGCTGACGGTTAAACAGCTGCGGTGCTCGCTTGGGATTTGCTGTGGCCTGTTGCGTAATCCGGACGGGCCGGCTTGTTGGGTATGAGCGTGAACGGGTAAGCAGGACGTGCATGAGATTCCTTTAGATTCAATGGCCAGCAAAACTTGCTGGACCCTGCATGAGTGGACATTGACACCGTTCAGTTTGCTACCTTCGAGGAAAATGGCTTGAGGCGTCGCAACTGCAGCGCGGTTCGGGTGCGATGAACCGCTCAGAAAAATCCTCTTTTGATAAATTCCCTCAAATAAATAGCTATTTTCGAGAACTCCGGGCGTTCTTTTGTGACCGACCTTGACCATTCCTGCTCGTTGCCGTTTGGCGAGGTCGGATAATTACCCCAAGGCTGCTTACCTTAATTTTTATTTTTGACACCTGATGAACACAACCAAGATCACGCTGAAACCGGCGATCCCGATGGCACAGGCTCCCAGCGCACCAATCATCGATAAGCGAACGGCAAACGAAACGAGCTTATCGGCATCTTTAAATAAACCCACCATGTCATCAAGACAAAAAGTGCAGATACCAACTACCGGAATCACCGCCGAGCCCGGGGCAAAGTGCAAGGTCTCATCATTGACGCCTTATGGGAAAAAACTCGATGCGCTAGCCGCTCGCGCTTTGCCTGAACTATTAGGCGTCAGTGAGATCAAGGCAAACGGGTCTGAATCCATCACTCGAGCCCTGCTGGACCAAGCCATCGCTAGCCCGTTTAGCGCCAAAGATATTCGTGCGTTGCCATCAGCCTGGTCGACGGAATTGATCAGCGACGGTATGGTGACGGCATGGACGAGCCGGCTGGTTGCGGCCTGCGATCACGTCTACAGCGAGCGGGGTATGCAAGCCTACATTGACGCCGTGACGGATCTGATTTTCGACGAAGGAAGTTTGGAGGGTGGGTTGCCCAATAGCATCAGAGATTTTTGCGCAATGCTGACTAAAAATGCCCTCGAAGTTGGCGTCGCGCAGGGTTTGGATCGTCGCGCATTGCAGGGGCTGCGCAACACCGTGATCATTCGATTTCTGATGGGCAGCGTGTTTGTTCCCCATCTGCGGCCAACGGTCATGCGCGAATCAACGGATGACGCAACGCTCTACGCATTCGATCGTCAGCTGTTCAAAGGTTTTTGCCACAAAACAACCGAGATTATCGACATTGACGCAGAGGCGATTGCGCTGCTGGCTGCAGCACGACAGGCAAAGCAGCAGTCAATCGCATAGGAAGGTCGTCGTTCGTACAGCGGCCTACTGATAACTGCGCGCATCCTCAATGACCTTGCCGTCATTGGGTAGTGTGCCGGCAGCGACTAGCCTGACTTCGCCACGTAACTTGGTGATGTCGCGTATAGAGGCCGCGATCGCCTCAATGTCTCCCGAAAGTGCTGTGGGATCTACGACTTCGCAATGCAAGGTCATCTGGTCATTCGCCATTTCACCGGTGATGATCAGGCGAGCCTTGAGAATCGCGGTGTGACGACGCGCAATCTCGGCGACTTGGGAGGGATGTACAAACATCGCGCGCACCTTGGTGGTCTGATCTGCGCGACCCATCCAGCCCTTGATGCGCGTATTGGTTCTTCCGCACGGGGAAGTCTCTGGCAAGACCGCAGACATATCGCCGGTCGCGAAGCGAATCAGCGGATAGTCCGGATTGAATGAGGTAATCACGATTTCTCCCACTTCACCTGCCGGCACCGGATCTCCCGTTCCCGGCCGTACAATCTCCAGCAACAGCGCTTCATCGAGCACCATGCCGGGATTGACCTGTCCATCGCTCATGGTTTCGTAGGCGATATTGCCGATATCGGCCGAGCCATAGGTTTGCAGCACATTCGGTACACCATGTGCATTGAGCCATTGACGCAGAGAGGGTGGTAATGCCTCTGCGCTCACTAGTGCATATTCAACACTGCTGATGTCTTCACCCATCTCTTGCGCTTTTTCGATGATGATCTTCAGGAACGATGGCGTGCCTGTGTAGACGCGCGGCCGCAGCAAGTTCATTGCCTGAACCTGCATTTCCGTTTGGCCGGTACCGGCGGGTATCACCGGACAGCCAAGCTTGATCGCACCACCTTCGACCATCAGTCCGGCGGGTGTGAAATGGTAAGCAAAACAATTTTGTATCAGATCACCACGTCTGACGCCCAAGGCATGGAGAGGGCGCGCAAAGCGCCACCAGTCGACGCCACGTCCCTCGGGATCGAAGATGGGGCCGGGCGACATGAAGATGCGCGACAAATCACTGTTAGATGTATTGATGAGACCACCGAAAGGTAATGACATGCCTTGCAGTGTTTTCAATTCAGATTTGCGCGTTACTGGCAATTGCGCCAAGGCCTCGCGTGAGCTGATATCGGAAGCATTTACGCCCGCAAGAATGGATGACCAGCCCGCCGTTTTTTGCGCACGTTGTATCAGCGCAGGTAACGCGGCCAAGAGTTCTTTTTCGCGGACATGGGGGTCACGCGATTCGAGCGCGTCATGGAAATCAGTCATGGCAAGTACCAGAGAAGGGAATCAGGCCAACCAGCGTTTGCGGCGGCGATAAAATTTCATGTCACGGAAACTCTTGCGATCACCGCCGGACACGCCGAGATAAAACTCTTTTACATCTTCATTAGAAGCCAGATCAGCTGCTGCGCCTTCCATGACCACACGGCCATTTTCAAGAATGTAGCCAAAATCTGCATAGCGCAGCGCGATGGTGGTGTTCTGTTCAGCCAGCAGGAAGGAAACCTGCTCGGTTTTATTGAGATCCTGCACGATGCCAAAAATTTCTTCAACGATTTGTGGTGCGAGTCCCATCGACGGCTCATCCAGCAAAATCATCGAGGGCTTGGCCATCAGCGCACGACCAATCGCGCACATTTGTTGTTCACCGCCAGAAGTATACCCAGCCATCGAGCTGCGGCGCAGCTTCAGTCGTGGAAAGTAGTGGTAGACCTTCTCAAGTGCATTTTTCAATTCGTTACGCGAAATCTTTCGGGTATAGGCACCGGTCAGTAAATTTTCTTCTATCGTCAGGTGACCAAAGCAATGACGGCCTTCCATGACCTGTGACAGACCACGTTTAACCAGTTCATTGGGCGTCAGCTGATCGATGCGCTCGCCGTTGAATTCAATACTGCCCTTGGTCACATCGCCTCGTTCGCCGCGCAGCAAGGTCGAGATAGATTTCAGTGTCGTTGATTTACCTGCGCCATTCGCACCCATCAGCGCCACGATTTTGCCGCGGGGCACCGATAAAGATACGCCCTTGAGCACAAGGATCACGTGGTCATAAATGACCTCGATGTTATTGATAGTCAGGATGGACGGATTCGGATTCATATGAGTCATTCCGTTGAACTGTAAAAACGCAGGACCCCGGCCTATGCCGAAGTCCTGCGATGCGCAACGTCGAGTTTTTATTAAAAATCTTCTGCTACTACACCAATCATTTCAGACAGGCTGCCTTGATATTTTTTTCTTTGGCATAGGCTGCTGATGATTCTTCAAGCAGTTTGCGCACCAGAGCTTTGTCGCCAGTGATCCAAGTCTTGGACAAGGGGATCCACTTGCTGCCATCCCATTGCTGCACCTTGGTTGCACCCGAGCCTTCATGATCATCGCAAGATGTTTTCACTGGCGGGAAGAGGTCAGACACACCGAGCGCTTTCTGACGTGCAGCATCCACATTCAGATTCTCGAAGCCCCAGCGGACCTGCTCACCGGTCAGCACTTTGCCCTTGCCAAATTTGGCCTGCGCATTACGCATCGCTTCTACCATCAGCACACCTGCCACAACGCCGCGCAGATACATCGTGTGACCGATGCGATCTTTTTCGGCCAGATTGCCTTTACCAGCGCCATACACCGTACTGCGAATCTCATCGAGCAGCGGATAGTTGCCCGGTGTCGTGAAACTCATCGTCGTGAAGCCCTTTGCAGCATCACCTGCCGGTATCGCATCTTCTTCAGCACCTGCCCACCAGACACCCAGCATTTTTTCGCGCGAGAAGCCATTACGTTGCGCGGTCTTCAGCGCTACGGCGCTACTCACGCCATAGGTCCAGACGATCACGAAGTCGGGTTGTGCCTGACGAATCTGCAGCCACTGCGACTGCTGATCATTGCCCGGTGGCTGGACTGGAATCTTGATCAGTTCAAAGCCGTATTTCGCCGCTTCTGCTTCCAGCACCGGCAATGGCTCTTTGCCATAGGCGGAGTCGAGATACAGGTGAACGATTTTCTTGCCTTTGAGCTTATCCAAGCCGCCCATTTTGTCGCCGAGGTAATGCACCATGGCGGCGGCCTGATTCCAGTAGCTGGTGACCAGTGGGAAGACATAAGGGAAGACCTTGCCATTTGCTGCATCAGAGCGGCCGTAGCCTAGCGTTGTCATCGGGATCTTGTCGGCACCGACGCGATCAAGGATGCCGTAGGCGATGCCTGTCGAGAGCGGTTCCACCAGCGAGGCACCGCCGTTTTTGCTCTTCAAGCGCTCATAACATTCGACGCCGCGTGACGGGTTGTACTCTGTCTCGCACTCTTCCCAGGTCAACTTGACGCCATTGATCCCGTTGTCGCGCATATTGACCAGAGTCATGTAGTCGATGATGCCGCCGTAGAACCCGCTGCCGCCCGAGGCATAGGGGCCAACGCGGTAAGACAGCATCGGGACAAATTGCTGGGCCATCGCCGAGCTGGCAGCAGCCAGCAGAACGACGCTTGCCATGAGTGATTTCAGTAATTTCATAGTCTCCTCCACAAAAATTAATCGCTACGACGAAGTACCCTAGTGCGGGAAAGGCCAGAGGCGTAGTTTTTCTTTGGCGATTTGCCACAGGCGAGCCAGCCCATGGGGCTCAACGATCAGGAAGAAAATGATCAGAGCACCAAAGACCATCAGTTCCAGATTCGATGCCACCGCGGTGGAAATACCGAGCGCATGCGCCAGCATATTCAGTACGGTGGGTAACAACACGATAAAAGCAGCACCCAGAAATGAACCCATCACGGAACCGAGTCCGCCAATAATCACCATGAACAGGATACGGAATGACAAGTCGAGGTTATAGGCTTCAGGCTCCACCGTACCCAAATAAGCATAAGCATAAAGGGCGCCCGCCACGCCGCAATAAAACGAGCTGACTGCGAACGCCAGCAGCTTGGTGTGCATCAAACGTATGCCGATCACCTCTGCTGCAACATCCATATCCCGCACCGCCATCCAGCAGCGGCCAATATTGGAGCGCACAAGATTTTTTGCTAGCAGCGCAAGCACGGCCACAATCCCCAGCACCAGCAAGTACTTTGTCATTGGCGTATCAAAGACGAAGCCGAGTATCTCAAGCTTTTGTGCCGTGATCACGCCAGATGAGCTGTAATTGGTAAACCATTGCACCTTCGTTAGCGCCCACACCACGAAAAACTGCGTAGCCAGTGTCGACGCTGCCAGATAAAAGCCGCGCACACGTAAGGACGGCAAGCCGAAAACAATGCCCAGCGCCGCGGCGCACAAGCCACCCAAAGCAAACGCCAGCAGCAAAGGGATATCGGGCACGCGCAGGATGAAATTGTAGGAGGCGAATGCACCCACCGCCATGAACGCCGCCGATCCTAGCGACAGTTGCCCTGCATAGCCGGTCAGTAGGTTCAGGCCCAGTGCGGCCAGCGAAAAAATAAGAAAAGGAATCAGGATTGCTGAAAACAAATACGGTGTTGCAACCAGGGGCACCACGAAGAAGGCGAGTGCAAGCAACAGCAGCATGCCGATGCGATCCTGACGAATGGGAAAAATTTGCCCATCCGCTTCGTAGGTAGTTTTGAATTGTCCAGCTTCGCGGTACAGCATAAAAACTCCCTGAATCTTTCAAGCGTGAGTCTCAACCTACCAACGCTGTGGCGCAGGCGTGCAGCATGTTGAACGAAACACCTGCTTCACCCTTACTATCGGCCTAACGAGATAGGTTCTAAGCAGCGCGCATTTTTCAATGCGTTAAATTCTTCGAATAATTTTTTCACCAAACAAACCTTCGGGTCGCACCAGCAAGAAGCCCAGCGCCAACACATAAGGGAACCAGCCCTCGATACCGCCACCTACAAACGGTCCGATATATACCTCAGCGAGTTTTTCAGATGAGCCGATGATGAGTCCGCCGATAATTGCGCCGGGCACGGAGGTAAAGCCACCGAGAATCAATACAGGCAGCGCCTTGAGCGCGACGAAGCTCAGCGAAAACTGCACGCCATTGCGAGATCCCCACAGCAAGCCCGCGACCAGCGCGACAAATCCTGCTACCCCCCAGACGATGCCCCAGATCTGTTGTAAGGGAATACCCACCGCGAGCGCTGCCTGATGAT
>Ga0315905_10005622_pt1 | contig 12772 bp, 14 predicted proteins | sample LakEriMetagenome_5_FD_203522 | JGI IMG/M metagenome (GOLD analysis project Ga0315905, IMG submission 203522) | Freshwater fungal communities from buoy surface, Lake Erie, Ohio, United States - Buoy 4 MA121 | ecosystem: Environmental > Aquatic > Freshwater > Lake | place: USA: Lake Erie, Ohio... | reverse complement strand
GCTGTTTAGCGGTTCGTTTTTTTTCGACGGCATGACCGGGCTGACCATCGCGATCGGATCGGTTCTCACCCTGGCGTTGTTGATGAAGGTGACTGCGCAAACAGTATGGAAGGATGTTTTTACCGACAGGAAAAATCAAGTGTCGCCTCCGGCTCTTCAGCATCAATGAGCAAACATCAGTCTTTATCCCTTACTTGTTTTTTGATTTGCCGATTGGCGCGTGCCATTCAGCTTGCTGGATGTTTTCCACACTGAGTGCCGCTTTGTCATCAAACGCCTGCATTTCGATCTCCAGCAGTCTGCGCATTTCGGCGAGAGGCTGCTGATGCTCGGGGGATGCCGCAAGATTGTGGATTTCATTGGGATCTGCAGTTAGGTCGAAGAGTTGGGTTTGATCGACCTTTGGATAGCGGATTAGTTTCCAATGGTCATGGAGGATCGCCCGCTGCGCATCGCGATAGGCTAGCAAAATGTTATCGCGGTGTGCGGCCTGTGGATTTTTGATCACGGAGGAGAAATCGCTCGCCCTGACGGATTTCGCTCCCGCAACGCCGCAGAGAACGCCGAGCGTGGGCATGACATCGAAAAGATAACACATCGCATTGGTGCGCTTGTTCTCAGGAATACCCGGTCCGGCGATGATCAGAGGCACCCGCATCGAATGTTCGTAGCAGTTTTGTTTGCCGATGAGGCCGTGCGACCCACGGGCTACCCCGGAGTCAGAGCTGAAGACCACAATGGTATTTTTTGCCTGTGGCGAAGCATCGAGCACATCGACTATTCGGCCGATCTGTTCGTCGAGGTAGCTGATGTAGCGGTAGTATTCCGCAAGCAATTTTTGCACGTTCTCTTTGGTTCGCGGCCACAGCAGCAGTTGCTCATCGCGAATGCTCATTTCACCGTTATCCCATGGGTGTTGAGGGAGAAAATTGGCTGGTAATGGAATGCTCGCGGGGTCGTATTGGAGCGCGTAATCCTCAGGAACAATGTGCGGGTCATGGGGGCCGTCAAACGCGACGTAACAGAAAAACGGTTTTTCCACTGGTTGTGTTTTGATGAACGTGATCGCCTCATCGGCAAAGATGGCGCAGGCATGTTTGTGAGCCTTGCGGGGCTTGCCGATTTTCCCGCTCTCCAGATCCGAGAGGGGAGCGGAGAGAGGATTAGTCATGCCTCCCGTGAACACCGAACGTGCTTTTAGAAATGATTTTGCAATGGAAGATGGATCATTGTGCCATTTGCCGGTAAGGAATGTGTTGTAACCATTTCTGCCAAAAGCCGCCGGCCAGGTCTCGTCACGCAGCAGTTTTTCATCGACTTGAAATAACGACCGCCCCGAAAGCAGCATCGCCCGAGAAGGCACACAGGTGGCACCGTGTAAGCCGCCCTGCATATAGGCGTGATCAAAAGCAAGGCCGCGACTGACTAGTCGGTCAAGGTTTGGAGTTTTGATGTTCTGATTGCCCAGGGCTGCAATTGTATCGGCACGCTGGTCGTCGGTGAACAGAAAGAGAACGCTGGGTTTGTTCAATTCCGCAGCTTCGGCCAGATAGGGGGCCAGCAGGCAAAAGAGCAATAAAGTTTTTTCAAACATGAGCAGATGGCAAGTGAAGTGAGTCTCAGTGCAGGGACTTCGTCCCTAAAAGTAATGGCCGCGATTAATCAAGCTGAGCGATGATCTGCGCGGCGATAATGCGCAGCAACATGTTCAGCGAATAGATGGCAGCAGATTCGTCACGAGTCGCAGGTGTTCACTCATTGGCTCTGCTGTTTGTTTTGATCCTTGCGGGAAAATTCCACCGTGTTATTCATGTGCCAGATGACGAGTATGGTGGCGATCACGCTGAGCAGGATCAGCAAACTAATGGCGACGAGGAGGTTGGATTTCATGGTGGAGGCTTGCTCAGAACTTGCGAATGCGGGTGTCACTGGCCAGCGATTCCCGGGTGCGCGGATGATCGGTGGTGTAGTGTAAGCCGCGCGACTCCTTGCGTTTCGCCGCGCAGTCCACGATCAGTGAAGCCACTGCGACGAGATTACGCAATTCAAGGATGTCCGCGTTGACCCGATGCCCCCAATAAAATTCGCGCACTTCTTTTTTCAAATTGCGCAGTCGGGTCGCGGCACGGCGGAGGCGGTTGTCCGTGCGAACAATCGAAACATAGTCCCACATCAGGCGGCGGATTTCATCCCAATTGTGATAGATCACGACTAGTTCGTCGGGCGCGGCGGTGTCGCCATGCTCCCATGCGGGTATTTCGGTAAACTCTTGCGACTCGCGGTTCGGATGAAAATGGGCGAGCATTTCCACTAGACAGCGGCGCGCGGTGACATTTCCTTCCAGAAGCGAATTTGATGCCAGCCGATTGGCCCCGTGCAGGCCCGTGCACGCTACTTCGCCGACCGCGTAAAGTCCCCGCAGGCTGGTTTTGCCGTTGATGTCAGTCACCACTCCACCGCATTGGTAGTGTGCGGCCGGCACCACGGGGATTGGTTGTTTTTCACAATCCAGCCCGAAGCGCATCAGGGTGTTGTAGATGAAAGGAAAGCGTTCTTTCATGAAGCCCGCAGGCTTGTGGCGCACATCGAGAAAAACGCAAGGGGCACCGGTGCGCTTGATTTCATGGTCGATGGCCCGGGCGACGATGTCCCTTGGCGCTAGCGAGCCGCGGGGGTCGTGCTTTTTGGTGAAATCCTCGCCTTTTTGATTGATGAGAACGGCTCCTTCCCCGCGCAGCGCTTCCGACACCAAAAACGAGCGTGCCTCGGCACCGCTGGCGGCAGGATTGTAGAAACATGTGGGGTGAAACTGAATGAATTCCATGTTGGCAATCATCGCGCCAGCACGCCATGCTACGGCCACGCCGTCGCCTGTTGCAGAGTCGGGATTGGTCGTATACAGATAGACTTTTCCACATCCCCCGGTGGCCAGAATTACCCGGTCAGCGCGGATAACCTCCACCTCGCCGGATGCATTATTCAAAACATAGGCCCCAAGAACGCGGTCGTCGGTCACCATGCCGAGCTTGCCGGTGGTGATCAGGTCGATGACAAAGTGATTTTCCAGCAAGACCAAGTTTTCGGTGCTGCGCGCGGTATTGACAAGGGCCTCCGCGATTTCTAGTCCGGTGGTGTCGCGGGAATGGAGTATCCGGCGTTTCGAGTGCCCACCTTCTTTTCCTAACGAAAAATGCCCGTCTTCTCTGTCGAAATCAACTCCGTAATGAACGAGTTCCTCGATGGTGTTTGCGCCCTCGCTAATGATGTTGCGCACCACCGACTCATTGCAAAGCCCGGCTCCAGCGTCGAGGGTGTCAGCAATGTGTAGATCCACCGAGTCGCCGGGATCGCGTAATCCCTCGTCCAAGACAGAGGCGATACCGCCCTGAGCCCAGGCGGTGTTGGAGTCGAGTAAAGAGCCTTTCGAAAGGCAAATCACCCTGCCGTGGAGGGATGCGCGGATTGCCAACGAAAGACCGGCTATGCCAGAGCCGATAATCAAAAAGTCCGCGTTCACAAGAGTGCGATCAAATGAGGGTCAGTCCTCTTCGAATTTGCGGTTGACGATATCCTGCAGGGCGGCCAGAGCGGCTTCCTCGTCAGCACCTTCGGTCGTCACGGCGATGACCGAACCGTGACCTGCGGCGAGCATCATCAATCCCATGATGCTTTTGCCATCGACCTCCTCACCGTCTTTTTCCACGCGAACTTCGCAGGAGAAACGGTTGGCGATCTTCACGAATTGGGCCGCGGGGCGCGCGTGGATTCCCAGTTTGTTTTGGATGGTAAATTCTCGTGTGATTGCCATGTGCGTGACGGACTAAAGTCATATTTTCGGAGGATTGCAATGCGAAAAATTCCAATACAACGCTGGCGCGATCAAGTCAGGTAAGAAACGAAACGCCGGGATGAAAAAGCCGCAGAGAAATTTTCGTGCGATTTTTTAATTCCTATCCAGCTGGCTGAAGTGTAGGCTCGAGGCAGTTATGAAATTGTCGGCTTTTTTCTGTATCCTTCCCGCAGTGGTTGTTGCCGAGGTGGAATCGAATATTCCATTGGGTGTCGAGGCTGTTACAGGATACCGTACGGAATACATCCATCGCGGCATGTCACTGGCGGATGATGTCATTGATTTCCAATTAGAAAGCGGGTTTGCACTGTCTGACACATGGAGCATCGGCCTGGGGGGATGGCATGCTGCAGGAACGGCATCAGAGGCTAATTTTTCGGAGACCTCTGGTTCTGTGGAGCTGCGCTACGACGAAAAAAGCTTCAGTTCCGGTTGGGCCCTCGGTTACCGCAGTTTTTCCGGTTCGCAGTTGATCGACGGCCTTGAAACAGGGCCTTTTTGCAGTTGGCACGCCACCGCAGATCTCGATGTGAATGCGGAACTCCGCTATGACGACGGCGCCAGAACCTGGTATGCTAAAGCGGAGCTTTACTGGAGCAAGCCGCTCGACAAGAAGTCATTTGTCAGCGCGCTGGCAGGTATCAGCGCTGTTGGTGATTATTACGATCGCAAGGGTTTGAACGATGTCTTTCTCCGAATATCCTATACGTATAACGTCGCGTCCAACGTATCCCTGACACCGTTTCTTGGTTCATCTATCGGTCTTGATGAGATTGCGGAGGATCGTGGTTATGGGGGAGTCTGGTTTGAGGTCTCGTTCTGAAAAGTCCTGAGGAGGTCCTGCTTTTAGCTGAAAATTGCAATATTGCACGCTTGCCAGAGCGGCGAGAACTTGTCAATTTCGTGTATGAGACAATTTTTTCTGCTCTGCTTTTGCCTACTGGCCTGGCTGTTGCCGTGCGCGGCAAGCAGTCCCGCTCTGGTCAATGGAATAAGGCAGGAATATAAGGGGAAAATGGAGCTATGGACATTGAGTTTGCAGGCGGCGACGACTTCCGAGGCTCAAGAGAAAATCTGGAGGGAGCGGCCTGATGCAGTTGCGTATGCCCATAAAATGTGGATCGCCATCAAGGGATCGCTGGATCAGGACTGGACCCTTGAGTCGGGTGGCTGGCTGCTGAAACTCGTCTGCTCAATGCCCACTGATACCATGGCTGCAGAAGTGAAAGTTTTCCGCGCGGAGGTGATCAAAAGCACCGTTGACAGCGTGGCCAAAACCCACGTCGGCAGTGCCAATTTGGCTCCCATTTGCATGGGACTGCTTGCCATTGGTGATTCCAGCGCGCTCAAGCTATTGGAGAAAATTGAAAAGGAAAACGCCGACCGCAAGGTGCAGGGCGTGGCGGCGCTGGCAGTGGCAATTTTGTTGGAGGCATTGAGCGATGACCCTGGCACGATGAAACGACGGCTGACTCTGATTCGCAAGGCCATCATTGAAAGTGCAGATGTGGAAATTGACGGGGTCACCGTCGCCAAGCTTGCTGAGGATCAGTTGTACGTCATTCGCTATCTCAGCAAAGGCCGCGTGGCTCCCGACCTCGAGGGAACAGATGTCACCGGTGCCAAGATAAAATTGTCGGATTTTTCAGGCAAAGTCATCGTGCTGTTGTTCTGGAACACGGCAGTTAACGATTGTGAACGCATCCTGGAAATTCATCGCCACATGGTAAAAAAAATGGCTGGTAAACCATTTGTCCTGCTCGGAGTCACCAACGATAGCGTCGGTTCAATTCGCGCGCTGCTAGCCGATGAATCGGTCACTTGGAAGAATTTTCGCGATACCGACAACAAGTTGGCCATGCAGTATCGGATTCTCGGTCGCCCGGTGACTTTTGTTTTGGATAAAGAGCGGAAAATTCAATATGTCGGCAATCCTGGGTCCTTCGCCGAGTTGACGGCCGATGCGCTGGTTCTCGATGCTCCTTGATGGAAAATTACTCGGTTTTTCTCCTCACTATCGATTTGCGGTCAGACGTTTTTTCTGTATAATAACACTTTCAACCACGAAAATAAACATGACTATTCTTTCACAAATCCCCCCACATACCAACGGATTCATGGGCATAGGTATCGGCTACTGGCTGGTGATGGGCGGATCCATGTTGCTCAGTTTTTTGATTTCCTCGAGACTCAAAAGCCGCTTCAACGAATATTCGCAAATTCCCCTTCGTTTTAGCGGAGCAGAAGTGGCACGTCTGATGCTTAAACAAAACGGGATTACCGACGTTCAGGTGGTCCATGTGGGAGGGCATTTGACTGATCACTACGATCCCGTGCAAAAAACGGTAAACCTCAGCGAAGCGGTTTATCAGATGAATAGCGTTGCTGCTGCTGCGGTCGCCGCCCACGAGTGCGGGCATGCGGTTCAGCACCAACAGGCATACGCGTGGCTGGGATTCCGTTCAAAAATGGTTCCGATTGTAAATATCGCCAGCCAATTAATGAACGTGGTGATGATGCTTGGCTTAGTCGGCATGTTCGCCTTGGGCAATAGCGCTTTGATTTGGGTCATCGTCGGCTGTTTGGTGGTTACAACTTTGTTTTCCCTGGTAACCCTGCCCGTGGAGTTCGACGCCAGTCGTCGGGCCATGGTTTGGCTTGAACAAAGCGGGCTGGCCAATGCCATGGAGCATGATCGGGCAAAGAACGCTCTGTTTTGGGCGGCGATGACCTACGTGGCTGGTGCGATCGGCTCTGTTTCTATGCTAATGTATTATGTTATGCAATTGATGGGCGGACGTCGCAGCGAGTGAACCGCATGGCTTTGTAGTCGTTGAATTTTTCTTGGCATAGCAGATTGGCTATGCTAAAAAGCTGCGGACAATGCGAAATTTACTCCAGGATCCGGCTTGGGAGGATGGTGACTTGGGGTTCGCGCTTCCCGATTCACTCCACGCTGTTTCAGTTTGTTTGCCAACTTGGAAATCGGTCGTCGATTACGAAGAGGGCAGGGACCGGGTGTTGCGAAAAATGCGCGTTGGTTACCCGCGTTTCTTTCGTCACCCGGCGGTGGAGAGATTATTTGAAAATGCCAAAAAAGAACTGGCTGTCGAAGGACAATCGGTGGTGATCTTTCCTTCTCGGGTATCCGCGCAGCGGGCGCAACGATACGTCGAACGCAGAGCGGAGGTTGCCACGCGCATTGCCAGTTATCATGGTCTGCAGGCTTTGATCGTTCCTGAAAAAGCCTACGGAGCGGCCAAGGATTATTGGCGTTTTTCAGGCGAAGTGGTCAGCAGCAGGCAGGCCATGGATATTCTCGATGGTAATCCTGCGCCTTCAGGTCGATCAAAAATCCTGCGCGCCAACATCGGTAAAATAGTCGGCGTTGGCAAGGATCAGATCTTCGTTTTTGCCAGCGGAATGGCGGCTTGCACCTCTGTGTTGCGAAGTCTTCCTGGCTTGCGCATGGGAAAGAAAACCCTACAAATCGAATTTCCCTATGTTGATTGCCTGAAAGTGCAGGAGATGTTTGGCAATGGAGTAGTCTTCTTGAATCAGGGTGATGGCGAGTCACTGGATGAAGCCCTGCGTCGCGTGCGACAAGGGGAGTTCGCCGGAGTTTTTGTCGAAATCCCCAGCAATCCACTACTGCGCACGGTCGATCTCGCCCGTTTGGCAGAAGCCTGTCACAACAGCGGCACGCCACTGATTGTCGATGATTCCACCGCCTGTCCTGGTAATGTCGAAGTCTTGCGCTATGCAGATGTAGTAACCACGAGTTTGACCAAATGGATTTCCGGGGCAGGGGATGTTATGGCTGGCATGGCTTGCGTTCGCGAGGACAGTTCCTACAATGCGGATTTTTCTGTTGCCCTTGCCGGGGAGGTGTCAGAATGTGCGCCGCTTTACGCCGGTGACAGTCTAGCTTTGCTCGCGAATTTGAAGGAAAGCAGTGCGCGCTGGGCATTGGTGAACGCCAGTGGGCTCGCCTTGGCTGAAATGCTGGTCGCTCACCCTGCTGTGGAAAATGTTTGGCATCCTTCGATCACCAACAGAGTCGAATATGACAAGCTGCGTAAGCAGGGAGGGGGATATGGAGGATTGCTGTCGATGGTGCTGAAGACACCGAAGAAAACCGCAAAGTTTTACGATGCCCTGCGCTTTTGCAAAGGTCCAACATTCGGCACGCCCTTCACGATCGTTTGCCCCTACACTCTGCTAGCCCATTACGCGGAACTTGAGTGGGCCGAGGATTGCGGCGTGCCGGCGCACTTGATTCGCGTGAGTGTGGGCACCGAAGGGGAAGGCGTCATCTGCGATCGATTCCGCCAAGCCTTGAGTGAAATTTGAATTAGTCGTCCCCTCCGTGTTTGCCTCCCGCTCAAGCACCCGGGTAATATCATTCCTCGCAATCAAGTTGCTGAGCGGATTATCGGTCAAGCGTAATGCATGTTCAGCCACGGCGTCGCAGGTTATTGAGCTGATTTGTGAGATTAGAAAATTGGTCAAAAATGGAAAATGACAAATAGCAGAATGTTGGTTGTCGTAGCTTTTTAAATCCCAACGCTCCGATATTTTTTTTATTGCTTCTATCATACAAATTATCATAAATTCGTCCTGTATGAAAAAGACCACGAAAATCGTGATGAAGATTAATGATGACAACGAAAATCATCATCTTTGGAACAATCGGGGTATCTGGTGGTGTCACGTGACGGTTCATAAGCCGGATGCCACTTCGGAGCGGATGAGGTTTTCACTCAAAACCAAGGATGTCGACAAGGCTCGGGAGAGGCGGGATCGCATCTTCAAGAAAATTGCAGAAATCTACGACATCGCGGCTTAAGTGTCGGAGAAATCAATTTTATCAAATGTTTGTTTTTCTTGCCAGTCAATCCACTGTGCGGCAATTTCTTTCGAAAGACTATCGGATTTAATTTCGATGCGTAAGCCCTTCATTTTCGTCAATTTGATCGGTTTGCAATAATTTTTTTTAATTTTACCCTAGAAGGGGAAAATCGAAAGGGTTGCAGTACCGTTTTTTACCACGGATTGAAGAGGATTTCTCGGATAAAATGGGCCTGACTATCAAATCTCAGGCGCGATCAACTGGCGAATACCATGATATTCATAACTCTTTTTTTATCCGTGCAATCCGTGAAATCCGTGGTTTCTATTTTCCTATCCAAGTTTACGCAACACATAGATAAGGTTGTAATTTGTGAAATCGGTTTGATGCGAACGTTTGTTTTTTAATCTTTTCTTGCCATCAACCTGTGGAGTCGCTAGCCTGGTTCTCGCCGCTGGGGTTAAAACCGCCCGAGGGCATTGAATCATTATTGATCACGACCGTGGGTTATTGGGATGCTTTCAAACGATGGAGACTGGCGCAGCAGGGGTTGTCCTCAGGTAAAAAACGACGGGTCTATGATGCAGATGGGCGAATGGGGGCGTTGCTTGGCAATGCCCGCTGGGTGGGGTGTTTGTTGTCAGTATTTTTTGTAATTGGTTTCGCGGCGCTGGTCTCCAGCCAAAGTCCTGGGGATTCATGGTCGAATCAGGATTGGCAGGCAGTATTCAGTGCTGCAACTATCAGTTTGACTGCTCTGCTGATGTTGCGGACCAATCATCGGGACATGTTCAACAAAAACGGAATTCTCCTGCTGTTGCTTGGCGGTGTTCTGTTGCATTTGACCTTGGTCAGGATGATTTCACTATGGGTGGATGTCAACGAAGTCAGGAATCAATACAAGCTGCTCTTGATTCCTTTCGCCCTTGCACCTATGGTGCATTCCGTTCTTCTCGGGAGAAAGGCGGGGACGTTCAGCGCCGTATTTGTTAGTTTGGCGGGAACTATGCTGATGCCCGCCGAAGAGGTTGTTGTTTATCTTACCATGAGCCTTGTTTGTGGGGTGGTGGTTGTCATGCTCACGCATCGGGTCAGGAAGCGTTTGCAATTGTTGCGGGCCGGCACTTACACAGGCGCCCTGGCTCTGGTGCTGGCCGTTTTGTTTGGCGAAATTCTGGATCTGGCGCAAATCGATCAACAGTCGACGATGCTCGCTAAGGGCGTCATGGTTCTAACGTCTTTTGGGATTGGCTTTATCACCGCACTGATTGTCAGTGGTTTGCTGCCGATGCTAGAGGGAATGTTTTCCCTTACCACCGATATCAGTTGGTTGGAGTTGGGCGACCTCAATCACCCTCTGCTCAAACAAATGCAGTTGGAAGCGCCCGGCACATTCCATCACAGCCTGGTGGTGGCTTCACTAGCAGAGTCCGCCGCAGAGTCGATCGGTGCCAACGCAGCACTGTGCCGGGCATGTGCCTACTTTCATGATGTCGGCAAGCTAAAAAAACCCGAATATTTCATCGAAAACCAGTCGGACGGCATGGACAACCCTCATGATCCGCTTACTCCAACAATGAGCGCCCTGATTATCATTGCCCATGTCAAGGACGGGGTTGACATGGCAATGAAGCACAACCTCAACCCGCGCATCATTGATGCCATTTTGGAGCATCATGGCGACTCGATGGTCTATTATTTTTACCGCAAGGCCCAGGAGCAGAAGTTGATTGAATCCGACAAAGTGGGTAAGGGGTTGGAAAATATAGAAGACCTACCGCAGATCGACGATAAGAATTTCCGCTATCCGGGACCGCGACCGCGCTCCAAGGAGACCGGCATTCTCAGTCTTGCCGATGCGATTGAAAGCGCCTCACGCACACTGAAAAAACCCAATCCGATCAAGATCCGCGGTCTGGTCGATGACATTGTTAAATCCCGTTGGGTCGATGGTCAGCTCGACGACTGCTCCCTGACTTTGCGCGACTTGACCAAAATACGCGAAAGTTTTGCCGCAACCCTGCGCAGCATGATGCACAATCGCATCAGTTACACAAAAACGGAGGAGAACGATGAGCGTAAGATTGCCAGTAGTAAAAAGGGCCTGGAAAAGAAAGATGGCTCCGATTCATCGATGGGGCGCGTGGCGATGGTGGCAAACCACAAGCCTCTATGAAGTCAGCGATACGCGTTGAGATTGTCGATCATCAGCGGGATGTTTCTGTCCCTGCGGCTACTATCAAGATACTGGAGGCATTCGCAAAAAAGGCTTGGCCGATGTTGGCCGACCTAGCAAACTCTCCTTGCGCGCTCGACGAGCTGGAGGAAATTTCCGTTGCTTTTGTCAATGAGTACGACAGTGCCCGCGTTCACTTGCAATTTATGGGTGTGGCGGGATCGACAGATGTGATTACCTTTGAACATGGTGAACTGCTGATTTGCCCCGCAGTTGCCATGCGGCAAGCAGAGCAATACGCCGAGCCCGTGCCGAGGGAATTGTTTCGCTACATTGTTCATGGTATGCTCCATCTGGCAGGATACGAAGACGATTCCTTCGAGAAGAGGAAGCGTATGGAGGATATTCAGGAAAACATGATTCTTGTTTTATGGAAAGACAGTGCGGCGGGGATTTCAAACAATTGCCCTGACAAATCAGATGAAATTTCGTCTATTTCATAAAAATTACGATTTTTTTCATTTCATGCTTGCCAGATCCCCCCAGTCTGCTATCAACGCCGCCCCGCAATGCAACACCAACGCTGTTGTATGCTTTTAATCGCGAATTCACGCAAATATCATGGCACGCATTTTCGGCATCGAAATTCCCAATGAGAAGCGCATCGAAGCTTCTCTTCCTTTCATTTACGGCATCGGTCGCTCGACAGCCAGCAGGATCCTTGAGCAGGCGGGCATTGATCCCGATATCCGCACGGGTCAACTGTCGGAGGAGCAACTGGTTAAAATTGCCCAGGCGATTCAGAGCAACGGCATTGCCATTGAGGGGGATCTCCGTCGCGAGCGTCAGGTGTCGCTGAAGCGTCTCACCTCCATCAACTGTTATCGCGGCATTCGCCACAAACGCGGGCTTCCTGTTCGCGGTCAGCGCACCCGCACCAACGCCCGAACCCGTAAAGGTAAGAAGAAAACCGTTGGTGTTAAGAAATAATCCGGATTTTTATCACTATGTCAGAGGAAAAGAACACGCCAATAGAACCGACTGCAGACGCAGTTAAACAGGCCCCGGCGGTAGCACCGGAAGCCATCGCCCCTAAAAAGGACGAGCGCCGCGATATTTTTGCCGAAATCGCCGGTGGCGAGGAAGCAGTCGTCAAAATTCACAAAGCCAAGGGTTCCAAAAATATCGCCAAGGGAATCGTGCATGTGACTTCCACTTTTAACAATACTTTAGTCTCAGTGACTGATGCCTTGGGCAACGCGCTTGGATGGTCGAGTGCTGGCAAGATGGGCTTCAAGGGGTCGCGCAAAAGCACTGCATATGCGGCCCAAGTGGTCTGCCAGGATGCCTGCCGTCAGGCAATGGGCCATGGCTTGCGCGAGGCTGAAGTCCGCGTGAAAGGTCCCGGCTCCGGTCGCGAGTCCGCCGTCCGTGCCGTGCAGACGATCGGCATTGAAATCATCTCCATTGACGATGTCACCCCAGTTCCTCACAACGGCTGCCGTCCCAAAAAGGCTCGCCGCGTTTAATCCGGATTTTCACCTCATTCACCTAATCAATCATGGCACGTTACACAGGTCCCCGCACAAGAATTAGCCGCCGTTTCGGTGTGCCGTTGTTTGGCTCTTCCAAATCTTTGGAGCGCCGCAACTTTCCGCCCGGTCAGCACGGCATTCGCGCCGGCCGCAAGAAAAAGAGCGAATACTCCGTTGCACTCGGAGAAAAACAAAAACTGCGTTTTCAATACGGCGTTCTCGAAAGACAATTCCGTAAGTATTACGAGGAAGCAGCGCGTCGCCGCGGCATCACGGGTGAAATTATTCTGCAACTTCTTGAGCTCCGCCTCGACAATGTTTGCTACCGCTTGGGATTTGGTAACACCCGTCAGGCTGCC
>Ga0315905_10005621_pt1 | contig 12773 bp, 9 predicted proteins | sample LakEriMetagenome_5_FD_203522 | JGI IMG/M metagenome (GOLD analysis project Ga0315905, IMG submission 203522) | Freshwater fungal communities from buoy surface, Lake Erie, Ohio, United States - Buoy 4 MA121 | ecosystem: Environmental > Aquatic > Freshwater > Lake | place: USA: Lake Erie, Ohio... | reverse complement strand
GCCACTGCGATTAGGCGAGCGCGTTGCGTGTCCAATGTGGCGCTTAGCCTTGGGGCGAGCAAATGCACTAACGCGAAGACCAGCAATCCTGCATACAGCGCGGCCAGCAAACCGGTCTGCAGTACAAGCAGCAAACCGGCAGCCGCGAGTCCGTAAGAAACCAATTCAGGCAATGATGCGCGGGTCCGAGTGCTCATGTGCTTGCTCTATGCGAAGGAAGTCGACTTCAGGGATAGACGAACAAAAAGCCGTCCGCAGTAACCCGCGAACGGCTTATGCCGAGAACGATTATGACAAACTTCTATTGCAGGCCGATGATAGAGCGGCCTGCGGTGTCGATCAGGCCTGCTGTATTCCGGCCAACAGCCATCCGCCGTTTCCATTCATCGGCTTGGAAAGGACCCAAATCTCGTTGAATGCCTCGGCAGGAGCATGTTCGTCTTCTTTCACCATGCCGTTGAAACGAACGCTCGCCAGATGTTCATCACCCACGGTTTCTACGCCCATGAGCTCCGCCTCAAGCGTGACCACATCGGTGTGATTCGCAGACGCACCGCGCTCAGTAAGTTGCATTTTCAACTCGGCAAACGTTTCCGGCGTAGTGAACTCGCGAATATCCTGTGCGTCGCCCTTGTCCCAGGCAGCCTGCATACGCAAAAAATTCGTTTTTGCGTGGCGCAAGAAACCTACCGTGTCAAAGTCAGCAGGAATAGCCGGCGCTGCGCCCGACTGCCAAGTCACCGGCTGGGGTGCTGAGCCAAGATTGGAACCAACTTCGGGAATGCCGCTTTTCTCCATAGGCCCGGCAAATGCAGGCCGGGGGGCTTGACTCGCAGTTTTCTTCGAGAGCATTCGGAACAAGAACATTGCGCCAAAGGCGAGCAAGCCGATCATTAACACCGTGCTTATCATGCTGGCGAATTCACCACCAAGACCAAAGTGCGACATTAGAGCGCCCAGCCCGAGGCCCAACAAGGCACCGCCCAAAATACCCCGCCAAGGACTGGCAGGCGCTGCTGCGGGTGGGGCCTGGCGCGGTGCGGTAGCGGACTGACCCGGACCCTGTGCTGGCGCCTGACGGCTGTAGCTCGGTGACGACTTGCCAAACGAGCCGCCACCACCGAGACGCTTCGCTTCGGCGCTCGAGACGACGACTGCGACTCCCATAATCGCCACCATCAATGCCATCCAAAACTTTTTCATGTGTCCTCCTGAAAGCTTTACGAGCAGAAAGCGTCTGCTCCAAACGTTATTACAGTTCGCATTGTAAGGAATGATGTCATGCCGTCAAATGCAGATAGAGTGGATAGAGACTTCGGAAAAACAAGACTAAACAAATAGATAGTTTGTTGATTAACCGAACTGATCTCCATGATTCGACGCTTGCTATCAAAAGCGGCTAGGGCGTACGGCCGGATTTTAATAGTAACTACTGATTTTTACCGAACGATAGGCATCGCCTATTTAATTTATAAAAACTATCAAATACCGTATTTAATAGTTTAGGACTATTCTCTGCTCCGTACCATTTGCAAACCCAAGGAGAAAAGCCATGTCCCTCATCAACACCAATATTCAGCCGTTCCATACCACCGCTTATCGCGATGGCAAATTTGTTCCTGTCAGCGATGCAAACCTAAAAGGCCAGTGGTCGGTCGTGTTTTTCTATCCGGCCGACTTCACCTTCGTTTGCCCAACAGAACTGGGCGATTTAGCAGATCACTATGACACGTTCAAAGCATTGGGTGTGGAAATCTATGCTGTCTCAACGGACACGCATTTCGCCCACAAAGCCTGGCATGACTCGTCCGACACCATTAGCAAGATTCGCTACCCGATGCTCGGCGACGCGACTGGCGCCATCAGTCGCAGCTTTGGTGTAATGACCGAAAGCACGGGTCTGGCACTGCGCGGCTCTTTCGTCATCAACCCGGAAGGTCAGATCAAAATCTGCGAGATTCACGATGACGGCATCGGTCGCGATGCTAAAGAATTGCTGCGCAAAGTACAGGCTGCGCAATATGTCGCCGCACACCCGGGTGAGGTCTGCCCAGCGAGGTGGACGCCCGGCGCCAAGACACTCGCGCCCTCGTTGGACTTGGTGGGCAAAATCTAAAGCCCCCGTGCGATGAAATACTAGTGCCGCTTAAGCAGCACTCGATCAACCCTTACTGAAATCGAGACCCTCATGCTGGACGCCACCATCAAAAGTCAATTGGAAGTCTATCTCGCAAAAATCACGCAACCTATTGAGATCAATGCTTCGCTCGACCAAAGCGAAAAGTCACTAGAGATGCGCAAAATGCTGCAAGAAATTGCTTCCCTGTCGACACGCATTACCTATACCGAAAACGATGATGATCAGCGCAAGCCCTCTTTTGCTCTAAATCGTCAGGGTGAAGACATCTGTATACGATTCGCAGGTATGCCTATGGGTCACGAATTCACATCACTGATACTGGCGCTGCTGCACTTGGGTGGTCATCCGTCAAAAACAAGTATCGACATCATCGAACAAATTCAGCAGCTTGACGGCGAGTATGAATTCGAAACCTACATTTCGCTGTCGTGCCAGAATTGTCCGGATGTTGTGCAGGCGCTGAACCTGATGTCCGTCATCCATCCGAACATTCGTCATACCACGATCGATGGCGCGCTCTTTCAGCAAGAAGTACAGACCCGTCAAATCATGGCCGTACCTACCGTATTCCTCAATGGCCAGAATTTCGGCCAGGGTCGGATGACACTTGAAGAAATTATTGCGAAGCTTGATACCCGCATCGTTGAGCGCCAAGCTGAAAAAATCACGCAAAAAGAAATTTTCGATGTTCTGATTGTCGGCGGCGGCCCCGCAGGCGCGTCTGCGGCAATCTATTCGGCGCGCAAGGGCATACGTACTGGCGTGGTAGCCGAACGTTTTGGTGGTCAGGTGCTGGATACCTTGGGCATTGAAAACTTCATCTCTGTAAAAGAAACAGAAGGCCCGAAATTAGCTGCGGCGCTCGAGCAGCACGTGAAATCCTATGACGTAGATATCATGAACTTACAACGTGCTGCCGCCTTGATACCCGGTGAAGTGATTGAGATAAAACTGGATAGTGGCGCCAGCCTCAAAACAAAATCAGTCGTCATTGCCACAGGCGCGCGCTGGCGAGAATTGAACGTGCCAGGCGAACGAGCGTATCGCAACCAGGGTGTCGCATACTGCCCTCACTGCGATGGCCCTTTGTTCAAAGGCAAGCGTGTCGCTGTCGTGGGCGGTGGCAACTCCGGTGTGGAAGCCGCGATTGATCTAGCCGGCATAGTCGATCACGTGACCCTCGTCGAATTCGACAAAGCTTTGCGCGCTGATGCAGTTTTACAGCGTAAGTTGTACAGCCTGCAGAATGTGACCATCATCACCAGCGCACAAACAACCGAAGTGGTTGGTGATGGTAGCCGGGTCACTGATCTGCGCTACACCAATCGCGCGACCGGGGCCTCGCATCTGATTGCTCTGGAAGGAATCTTCGTTCAGATTGGTTTGCTGCCAAATACCGACTGGCTCAAAGGAACCGTTGCCCTTTCAGAGCGCGGCGAAATTGAAGTTGATGCGCGAGGCCAGACTTCGATACCGGGTGTCTTTGCTGCAGGCGATGTGACAACCGTACCGTACAAACAAATCATCATCGCAATGGGCGAAGGCTCGAAAGCAGCGCTGGGAGCATTCGATCACTTGATTCGAACTTCAGTGCCAGCTGACCACACGGAAAAGATGGCCGCCTGATTTGGTGTTAAAGGTCCAGTCGGTCACACCTCAAAAAAAAACCCGCTTTCGAAAAAGCGGGGGTCTTTAAAAATCCGAAACGCCGACGCATGCGTCGGCACTTTTTTCAGTGCTTCACGATGGAACAGCCGTCACCTCTGTCTTGAACCTGAGGCGCCATGCATGCAGCAGTGGCTCTGTGTAACCTGAAGGCTGTTCCAGGCCCTTGAAGACCAGATCGCTGGCGGCCTGAAATGCGAATGAATATTCGAAATCAATAGACATAGGGCGGTAAAACGGATCATCAGCGTTTTGTGCATCCACGACGGTTGCCATACGCTTGAATGTTTCGCGAACCTGTCCTTCGCTGACCACGCCATGCAAAATCCAATTCGCAATGTGCTGGCTGGAGATGCGCAAGGTCGCACGATCTTCCATCAGGCCGACATTGTGAATGTCCGGCACCTTGGAACAACCCACGCCCTGTTCGATCCAACGCACCACATAGCCGAGAATACCTTGCGCGTTATTGTCCAGCTCCTGCTGTATTTCCTCCGCTGACCAATTGGCACGAGCAACGACGGGTATGACCAGCAATTCATCACGCAGGCGCTGAATTTCGACAGCCGCATCGCTTTTTTCCAGCTGCTGCTGAATCTCTGCCACATCAACCTGATGGTAATGCAGTGCATGCAAAGTCGCCGCAGTGGGCGAAGGTACCCAAGCGGTATTGGCACCTGCTTTGGGATGAGCAATTTTCTGCTCCATCATTGCGGCCATCAGATCAGGCATTGCCCACATGCCCTTGCCAATCTGACCGCGACCGCGCATTCCACATGACAAACCCGTGAGCACATTGCTGCGCTCATAGGCTGACAACCAGGTCGATGATTTCATATCGCCCTTGCGCATCATTGGACCAGCGGCCATCGACGAATGCATTTCATCGCCGGTACGATCGAGAAAACCCGTGTTAATGAAGGCCACGCGCGCAGCAGCTTCATGCAAGCAGGCTTTCAGGTTGGTTGAAGTGCGACGCTCCTCATCCATGATGCCCAGCTTGACGGTGTTTTCTTTCAGGCCCAGCAAAGCTTCTACGCGACCGAATAATTCAACCGCAAAAGCGACTTCCTTCGGCCCGTGCATCTTCGGTTTGACGATATACACTGAGCCCGTGAGCGTGTTACCAACGCTCTGACTAGCAGGACGCTTCAGATCATGCAGCGCAATGGTGACTGTCACGACGGCGTCCAAAATGCCTTCCGGGATTTCCTTGCCCTCAGCGGTGAGAATCGCCGGGTTAGTCATCAGATGACCAACGTTTCGCAGGAAAAGCAGAGAGCGTCCATGCAGCTTGAATGACTGACCATTCGGACCCGTGTACTCACGATCTGCATTGAGGGTACGCGTAAAAAATTTCCCGCCCTTGGAAACAGCCTCGGACAACGTACCTTTCAGAATGCCTAACCAGTTTTCATAAGCAGCTACCTTGTCATCACCGTCCACCACGGTAACTGAATCTTCCAGATCCAGAATCGTCGACAAAGCCGATTCGATCACCACATCGGCAATGCCGGCAGGATCGTCTTTGCCAATAGGCTTAGAGCGATCGATACGGATATCGATATGCAAACCATTGTTTTTCAATAGCACTGCCGAAGGTGCCGAAGCTTGTCCTTGAAAGCCGGCGAACTGTGCGCTGTCTTTCAGTCCGCTATGGCTACCGTCTTTTAATGTCACGCTCAGTATTCCACCGCTGACGGTATAAGAAACGGCATCGGCATGTGAGCCCTTGTTCAATGGGGTGGATTGATCAAGAAAATTTCGAGCGAACGCAACGACTTTTGCACCACGTACCGGGTTGTAGGCGCCGGCACGCGTTGCGCCATCTGTCTCAGGAATGACATCGGTGCCATACAGTGCATCATAGAGCGAGCCCCAGCGCGCATTAGCGGCATTTAGTGCATAACGGGCATTCAAGATGGGCACCACCAGTTGGGGGCCCGCGGTGAGGGCAAGCTCGGCATCCACATTCTCTGTGGTGACTTTCGCGTCCTTTGGCATCGGCAGTAAGTAAGCAATCGATTCGAGAAATGTGCGATAGGCCGCAACATCGGTGATCGGGCCGGGATGCGCGCGATGCCATTGATCGAGTTCAGTTTGCAGGCGATCTCGCTCGGCCAGCAAAGCGGCGTTCTTTGGCGAGAGATCGTTAACGATTTGCGCAAAACCTTTCCAGAAGCTGTCGCTTTGAATGCCGGTGCCGGGAAGGACTTCGTTTTCGATGAACTGATGCAGAACGGTTGCCACTTGCAGTCCGTGGCATTCGGTACGTGCTGTCATGATGATTTACCTGTTAAAAAATAAAGTGATTAAAAAATTCTAAAATCTGTGAGAAGAGCAATGCACTTCACGTCTGATGCTTTTTTATATCGCTCTGTAAAGCTTACGGAACAAATTGGACCAGTTCGTCCAAGCTTTGTCCCTGTCCATTTGGTTTGATGCCGAGTTCTTCCAGCGGTGCATTCGAACGGTTCACCCAGAAAGTTCTATAACCAAACCAGGCCGCGCCACAAATGTCCCAGCAATTGCTAGATACGAACAAAGTATCTTTTGCCAGCACACCCAGCGTATCGGTACCGAGTTGATAGGCTTCCGGTGCTGTTTTGAATTTTTTAACGGTGTGTACTGACAGCACCTGCGTAAACAAATCACTCATGCCCGCTGCCTGCACCACGGCGTCCAGCATTTCTGGATTGCCGTTGGAAAGAATGGCGAGCTTGAGTCCCTTTGTTTTCAGCGACTTCAGTACCGCGAGATTTTCGGGAAATGCCTCGAGCCTCGCGTACTGACCCATGATCTGGGTTTGTGCGTCGAGTGTCAGTTCCAAACCGAGCTTGCGGCAAGTGAACACCAGCGCATCCTGAGTCACTTCCCAGAAAGGCTTGTAGGTATGAGAAAGCGTGCGGAGGCGCGTGTACTCAATCTGCTTGTCACGCCACAGTTCAGCGACTGCCGCGCCCTTTCCGGGGAAAAGACGCTCGGCGAGCGCGCCAATGGAATACACGTCAAAAAGTGTGCCGTAAGCGTCGAAAATTATTGCCTGAATCGGCATGAAGCGAGCTCCTTTTGGTGCATCGCCACAGTATATTCAACCAGAAAAGTAATAAGCCATCATAAAAGTTGCATCACTTATGCTTTTTAGTCACAAGCAGGGCGTCAATTTTGAAAGCAGATGGCCGACCACCCCGCCTCAGATCACCTAAGCAGGGGTGATGCAATCAGGCTGGAGGCTGGAGGCCTAGATCCCTCCGGTAAGCCTTAAACGTCAATATTGCCCGCTGAAAGCGCATTCAATTCGATAAAGGCACGCCGCGGCTCGACATCATCGCCCATTAGCGTCGTGAAAATCTGGTCGGCTGCGATGGCATCTTCGATCTGCACTCTCAGCAGACGACGCACCGTCGGATCCATCGTTGTTTCCCACAGCTGCGAAGGATTCATTTCGCCCAAACCTTTGTAACGCTGCTTAGAGACGTTACGCTCCGCCTCATCGCGTAGCCAAGCCATCGCCTGATGGAAATCTACGACAGCCGATTCGCGGATTTTTTCGCCGCTGCCGCGACGTACCAGCGCACCAGGGCCTATCAGGCCCTTGAAGGTCGCTGCCGCCTCAGCCAATACGCCATAGTCGGGGCCATGCACAAATTCGGCATCGATCACACTTAACTTCAAGTTGCCGTGATGGCGACGGGCGATACGCAGCATGTGACGCGCTGACAGCGGATCCGAACTGACGCTAACTTCAACCGCAGGGTCGTTGATTTCAGCACTCAGCGCTTGCGCTGATTGTTCGGCGGCTTCCGTCGTGTCGAGATTGAGGATCACGCCCGTCATGATGGCCGACAGCGCCGCATCATCAATGGCGCGCGACAGGCGCCGGATAATGGCATTGGCCGTGTTGTACTTGCGAACCAGCTCAGCGAGAGCATCGCCCGAAATCGCCGTGCCATTTTCTGTGGGCACCAGCGTTGCATCATTGAGAGCGATCTGCATCATGTAACCCGCTTCTTCAAGATCATCTTTCAGATAACGCTCGTCCTTGCCATGCTTGACCTTGTACAGCGGCGGCTGTGCAATGTACACATGGCCGCGCTCGACCAGCAGTGGCATCTGGCGATACAGCAGCGTGAGCAACAAGGTGCGGATGTGGGCACCATCAACGTCCGCATCCGTCATGATGATGATGCGGTGATAGCGCAGTTTGTCGATATTGAATTCATCAGCACCTATTGATGTGCCGAGTGTCGCAATGAGGGTGGTGATCTGCTCGGAAGAGAGCATTTTTTCGAAGCGGGCTTTTTCCACGTTCAGGACTTTGCCGCGCAGCGGAAGAATCGCCTGGAATTTTCGGTCGCGCCCTTGCTTAGCTGATCCACCCGCCGAGTCACCCTCGACGATATACAACTCGCACAGCGCCGGATCTTTTTCCTGGCAATCAGCCAGCTTGGCTGACAACCCCAGACCATCCATCACGCCTTTGCGACGCGTCAGTTCGCGAGCTTTGCGCGCGGCTTCACGGGCACGCGCTGCTTCAACAATTTTTCCGCAAATGATCTTCGCATCGTGTGGTCGCTCCATCAGGTAGTCGGTGAGCGTCTTGGCGACAACCTCTTCGACGGGCCCGCGCACTTCGGAGGACACCAGCTTGTCCTTGGTTTGCGAACTGAATTTCGGCTCGGGAACTTTGACCGACAACACGCAAGTCAGACCTTCGCGCATGTCATCGCCACTGATTTCGACTTTGGCTTTTTTAGCAAAATCATGTTCGTCGATGTACTTGTTGATCACGCGCGTCATAGCAGCGCGCAGGCCGGTCAAATGTGTGCCGCCATCGCGCTGCGGAATATTATTGGTGAAGCAGAGAACCTGCTCATTGAAGGCGTCATTCCATTGCATCGACACATCCACGGAGATGGATGTATTCTGGTCCGACATACGCTCACCCGTCGCCTGAAAAATATTCGGGTGGAGCACGCTTTTGCTCTTGTTGATGTACTCCACAAAACCGCGGGTGCCGCCTTCGAAAGCAAAGCTCTCTTCCTTGCCAGTACGCTGATCCGACAGACGAATATGCACACCATTGTTAAGGAATGACAATTCACGAATACGCTTAGCCAGAATATCGTAGTGAAATTCGATGTGATTAAAAATTTCCTCATCGGCCCAGAAATGTACTTCCGTGCCGCGTTTGTCCGTGTCGCCGACCACTTTGATCGGCGAAATTTCAACGCCTTCTTGCGTTTCGATTACGCGCTGCTGAGGCACACCTCGTTCGAACTCCATGTAATGCTGCTTGCCATCTCGGCGCACCGTCAGTTTGAGTTTCTTCGATAAAGCATTTACGCAGGAAACACCCACGCCATGCAGACCACCAGATACCTTGTAAGAATTCTGGTCAAACTTGCCGCCGGCATGCAGCTCGGTCATCACGATCTCGGCGGCGCTCCGCTTGGGCTCATGTTTGTCATCCCATTTAATGCCGGTCGGGATACCACGACCATTGTCTGTAACAGATATAGAATTATCGGAATGAATCGTGACGTGAATTTCGGTACAGTGACCTGCCAAGGATTCATCGATGGAGTTATCGAGTACCTCGAACACCAGATGATGTAGGCCGGTGCCATCGGACGTGTCGCCAATATACATGCCGGGGCGCTTGCGGACAGCTTCCAGACCCTCGAGAATCTGAATCGATGACGCACCATAATGATTAGCTTGGTTGACGTTTTCTGACGGAATGGCTGACATGGCTACCTTAAAAAACAATTGCTATAAAAAACGGGCGGTCAAAAATGGTACAAAGGGGCCACACCGGCCCCTTCGTATCGCACTGCGTGGTAATTTAAATTCTCATTGGCATAACGACATATTTGAAGCTTGTGTCGTCAGGTAGGGTGATCAAAGCAGATGAATTGGCATCACCCAGCGATATGCTAATCTGATCACACTTGAGGTTGTTGAGTACGTCGAGCAGGTAGGTGACGTTGAAACCTATATCGACGCTGTCTCCACCGTAGTCGATTTCCAGTTCCTCGGTCGCCTCTTCTTGGTCGGCATTGGTAGAGCTGATTTTCAGACTGCCCGGCGCGATCACGCAGCGCACGCCTTTGAACTTGTCTGAGGTCATGATCGCCGTACGCTGCAATGCGCGCAACAATAACTCGCGGCTGATCGCAAAATTATTTTTATAAGCTTTCGGAATGACCCGTGTGTAATCCGGGAATTTTCCTTCGACCAGCTTGGAAATAAGCTCGATCTCGGCAAAATTAAATTTCACTTGATTGGTCGCAATTTGCAATTTGACCGGATCATCATTTTCTTCAAGCAGGCGCTGCAATTCCATAATGGTCTTGCGAGGAATGATCACCTCTTGGCGAGTAAATTCCTGATCCGTCGTGATCTGGCTGAAAGCGAGCCGATGGCCGTCTGTCGCGACTGCAATCACATTTTTTCCATCGACCACCAGTAGCAAGCCATTGAGGTAATAGCGAATATCCTGTTGCGCCATCGCGAAGTGCACCATATTGAAAAGATGCTTGAGCGTCTTTTGCGGCAAACTGAGTTCGGCAGCGTAATGATCAGCCTGAGCAACGGTGGGAAACTCTTCCGCTGCAAGAGTTTGCAGCGCAAACCGCGATTTGCCGCACTGAACTGTCATGCGCTTGTTCGTCAAAGACAGCGTCACTTCGGCGTCCGGCAGCGCCCGCAAAATATCGAGCAATTTGCGCGCTGCTACCGTCGTTGCAGCCGAATCTTTACCCGAGCCAATCGCAGCATGCGTGCTGATCTGCACTTCGATGTCGGTGGATAACAAGGAAAGTTCCTCGCCTTCCTTGCGAATGAGGATATTGGCCAGAATCGGCAACGTGTGCCGACGCTCGACAATACCACTCACGATCTGCAGCGGCCGCAGCAGCGCATCTCTATGTGTTTTTACCAATTGCATGGTGTGGTCCTTTCGCAAAACTTTTTCATCTATAAATTCGCTGCCCGAGGCGACTAGCGTGTCACGCCTTTCGGGTAGCTCAACCTTTCAGGGTTTGTTCGAGTACATGCAGCTCGTGATTACATTCTGGATTTTTGCTGCGATCCGCGCCAATCTTGCGTACAGCGTGCAAGACCGTTGTGTGATCGCGGCCACCAAACAGCTCACCGATTTCCGGCAAACTTTTTTGCGTCAGTTCTTTGGCAAGATACATAGCAATCTGGCGCGGACGAGCAATATTTGCCGGGCGCTTCTTTGAATACATGTCAGCGACTTTAATGTTGAAAAAGTCGGCGACGGTCTTTTGAATATTTTCGACCGAAATCTGTCGGTTCTGAACCGACAGCAAATCCTTCAACGCATCCTTGACCACATCAATGGTGATTTCCTTGCCATGAAAACGTGAATACGCAAGTATCTTGCGTAGTGCACCTTCCAGCTCGCGAACGTTAGATCGCAGATGCTTGGCTACAAAAAAAGCCACGTCATCCGACAAGGCGCCACCTTCCTGTGATGCCTTTTTCAGCAGGATCGCCACCCGCATTTCCAGCTCGGGGGGCTCAACGGCGACAGTCAAACCCGAATCAAAGCGCGAGATCAAGCGATCATCCATGCCGCTGATTTCTTTCGGATAGGTGTCGCTGGTGATGATGATTTGTTTTTTGGCTGCGATCAGCGCCTCGAAGGCATAAAAGAACTCTTCCTGGGTCCGACTTTTACCGCCAAAGAACTGAATATCGTCGATAAGCAGCAAATCAAGCGAATGGTAATAGCGCTTGAAATCATCAAATCCCTTGCGCTGATAGGCGGTGACAACATCGCGCACATACTGCTCTGCGTGGATATAGCGGATCTTGACCGAAGGATTATCGGCCAAAACCTGATTGCCAATCGCATGAATCAGGTGGGTCTTACCCAGACCAACGCCGCCATACAAGAACAGTGGATTGTATGAGCTACCGGGATTGCTGGCGACCTGAATCGCGGCTGCGCGGGCCAGCTGATTGGCTTTGCCGGTAACAAAACTGTCAAAGGTCAGGGCAGAGTTGATCTTGCTTTGGTCACGACGAGCACCGCTCTCGCTGCCATGTCCAGCGGGCAGCGCAGCCGCCTCGGATTGCACGACAGCTGCGTTCGTGAGCTGCGGCGTTACTGGTTTTTTGGCGATGTTGTTGCGGGGATCCAGCACGAACTGCACATCCACCGGCCCTTGCCAGAACTCTGCGGCGATACTGGTGATGCGGGCAGCAAACTGAGTTTTCACCCAATCGAGCTTGAAACGGTTAGGCGCGGCAATCCTCAGGCGCCCCTCTTCAAAATCAAGGGGAGCCAGCGGCTTTATCCAAGCGCTAAACTGCTGAGGCGTCAGTTCCTGCTGCAGCTGCGTAGCACAGGACTGCCAAAATTCTTCCATGCGATTGGTCTGGTATGAAGCGGCGGGTGGAGGCGCACTTCGGGTTCATTATGGGTTTGATGGCTCAGCACGAAGCTTGCCGCGGTGACGCCTATTTTACTCTCCGCGGGCAAAGTTATCCACAGGCTGGCGCCTATTTTCGGGACATCGTTAGCGGATTATCTGCAGCGATAATTGTCAATCGATTAATGGCCCTGGGCTGTAAGCGACAATCGCCCATTTACAGGCGCCGGCTCACGACCGAGCGCACCTTTTATCCTGTAAGTAATTGACAAATATACGGAAAATACTGTCTAATTCACGGTTCCGCGCGCCGCGCGCTGAATTTAGTTAATGCGGGCGCTGCAACGAGCCTGTATTGGCCGGACAAGTTCCGGATTCCTACCGATTTTTTGCTGATTGAGCGAGAACCATAATGAAACGTACTTACCAACCATCCGTCGTCCGCCGCAAGCGCACTCACGGTTTCCGCGCGCGCATGGCTACCCGTAGCGGTCGCGCGATTCTGAATGCCCGCCGTGCGAAAGGCCGCAAGCGTCTCGCAGTCTGAGGCCGGTTGCGCA